>CEQE01148393.1_pt1 | contig 11331 bp, 8 predicted proteins | sample 356201 | NCBI WGS metagenome assembly CEQE01 (sample SAMEA2619970, study PRJEB7988) | marine metagenome | biome: marine biome (ENVO:00000447); feature: mesopelagic zone (ENVO:00000213) & marine oxygen minimum zone (ENVO:01000065); material: "saline water (ENVO:00002010), including plankton...
GAGGTGGACGACGAGACCTTTCTGGGAAGCCTGGCAACGATTCAGGAGAAGAACCGTGAGTTTGATGCTTCTCAGGAAAACTACCGGAAGCTAATGGCACTGATCGAGACCAGGGACGGGGCCTTTTCGGACGAACTCATCGAACCGCTGACCGGATTGGGTAGAGTGCACCTGGAACAGGGAAGATACGATGAGGCCGAAGAGCAGTTCAGAAGGGCACAACACCTAGCACACCGTAACGAAGGGGTACATACGCCTCGGCAGAAGGAGATCATCGATCTGTTGACCCGCATCCATATGGAATTGGATGAACCGCTGCAGGCTGATAGGCAACAACGCTTCTCTTTGTATATAAGTGAAAGGCTAAAAGGAGAGCATTCCACGGAATTACTACCCGCTCTCTACAAGATTGCGCAGTGGTACGTGGAAACCGGTCAGTTCGCTCGTGCTCGCAAGATCTATGAGAAGGCCGTGGATATCATCGTGCAACATGACGGAGATCAGGATCTCAAGCTGGTAGAACCACTGAGAGGCATTGCCACAACGCGCCAGTTGCAGGGAGTCTGTTGCTCGCACAAATCTCTACTAAAGATACTGACGATTCTCCAAGCCTCTGAGAACATTCCACCAGCTCAACTCGCTCTCGCCATGGCTGAACTGGCGGACGGATACTCGATCAGCAAGAAGAGAACACAAGCCAAGGAGTTCTACCGACAAGCGTGGCTAACCCTGCAGAGCGAACCGGAAAAGGAGAAGAGAGAGGACCTCTTCCATCGACCGGAACAGATTGTCATGTCCAAGAAGATGGACGAATCGCGACAGGTCAAACGGCTCATTCTGATGCAACAGAATCGTGGTGCGCCGGTCAGCTATTCCAACTATCGACGACTTACGGCAGATGAAGAGCTGATTGAAAAATACCTGCCGCCTCAGAAATTCACCATTGCGCCTTATGAGAAACAGTATCGTCACCACATCAATGACCTCGCCGCTCGTTTCGACCCGAATCAAAAAACGCGACAGGTGATTGGCGTTCCCGTGCAGTTTCTATACGAGCAATTAAAGCACATACTCCCGTACGCACTGCATGATCTGGAAACGCTGGCGCAGCTTTTCATCGAATTGGAGTTTACCGTGAGAGAAGATGGCACCGTAACGGATATCGTGATTGCGGCAACCAATGCGCCCAACAAGCTCATTCGCACCATGAAACACGCGATTAGTAAGAGTCGCTTCAGGCCTCGCGTCCAAGAGGGCGAACCGATAGAGACGAGAAACGTTCAATTAACACAGGTATTCAAATAGAGGAAGTTGCGTGAGGAAGCCTGCCTACGATTTCAACCCAGCAAGTAACTGACCATGCGTTTTCTATCCTATCTGTTGCTGCTCCTTACGACCACGCAAGTTGAGGCTGTTGCAGATCTGCAGACTCAATTGGGGCAGGCCCTGCCCGGCGTTTCTGCTGAAATCCAATACGTGCATGACGAGATGATGCAGAACATGAGATCAGGAGATCTCGATGCTGCATTGGCGGCAGCATCTCGTGTTGTGCAGGCGGTCAAACACGATGCTGCAGACGACAGCGCACTGCTGCTGGTGCAACCGTATGCGAATCTGGCAACCCTGCAGATGACGGCAGCGGACTATGAGAACGCTAAAACGAACTTCAACTTAAGCATCGCCATTATCGAAAGCCACAAGGGAGTGTTCGCGCCGGAGCTGATCCTGCCGTTGCACGGTCTGGGCATGACGTTCACCCAAGCGGGCGAGTATAGCGATGCTACCCTTGCCTTGCGACGCGCTCAGCACATCAGCCATAGGATCTTTGGCGTTTACACCCTGCACCAAATAGAGATGGTCGATCAACTGGCCAACGTTGACCTACTGAAAGGAAACGTGCTGGCTGCCGATCAGGCAAAGAAATTCGGCCTTAAGATAAACGAAGTTGAGTATGGCCCCGAAGATCCCCGCGTCGTTCCCGCCATCGAAAAATTGGCAGCCTACTTCGTCTCACAAGGCAACAATCGGGACGCAGTTCTGCTTTATAGGAGAGCCGTGGAAATCATCGAAACGAACTTCAGTGAGAACGATCTGCGTCTGAGTGATCCGCTTCTGAGTCTCGGGAAGATCGGCATGCAGCAGGTCGACTTCAGAAGCCGGGGTGAGAACGCTTTGGAAAGGCGCCAGGCCATCATCAGTGAAAGCGCCGCAACAGATGTGGTCGATCGGGTGCAGGCACTGGTGGATCTGGGAGACGCCTATATCATCTCAAACAATCGCAAGGCCGCTGCGGTGTATCGCAACGCCTGGGACCTCATTAAGGACAAAACCGACTTTGCGGATCTGCGCGAGGAGATTTTCGGCACGCCGTTCCGGCTGTTCCCTGATCCAAAAATACACAAGATCCACCGTTTTCCAAGCGCAAGCACAGAAGAACTATACATAGACGTGGATTTTACAGTCAGAAGCGATGGCCACGTGAGCGATATCGAAATCGTGGATGCTAACGTACCCCATGAGTCACAGCGGTGGCTCAGAAGTGCGATGTACCACTACCGATATCGGCCCAGAATGGTCGATGGAGAACCTGTCGTATCGGAGAAACTGTCTCTGCATCAGCCGTTCATGATCGTCAAGAGACAGACATCCTCAACCCCAATCAAGTTTCAACAGGGGTTTCAGTAAGAAACTCTTTGAGCTGCTTGGCCAGCGCCTTGCACGCGGCGCTGCCTGGTCGAGCCATAATGGGGATGGGCACAACCAGCCCTGCCAGGTATGAAGTACCATTTGCATCCGCGCTTATCTCGCCGGCGCTGCTTAGGTTCTTGAGGTCCCAGATCGAGGCCTGGTAGGACGCGTCCTCCTCCCAATAGCTCATGCCGAAGCAGCCGCCACCGAAGGAACTGAGGGTACAGCTAAAGCTGCCACCCTTGTCTATGGTAACCGTATTGCCATCGATCCAGGCCAGATAACGTACCTTGGTGCTGCTGACCTGTTCCGCAACGCCGGGCTGAGCGAACAACTCGGACAGATCGTCGGCTGAGGTGGGTGCTGTTCTGGGTTCGAACCACGGGTAGAGCTTGTCCTTAAACTCGTTCTCCGGTACCAGGTCCAGAGGAGTATCTCCCCTGGCCATGGCCTTTGCCATACAATTTGTGAAACTCTCCTCCGTCTCCAGTTCGTTATAGCTGGCACGTCCGAGAATCACCAGGGCCTCTCCCTCCAGGATCCCGGTGACGGTCTGGCGATTCTGTTCAATCCGTGATGACACACAGGCGCTCAGCACGGTGATGCAGGCCACGCTGCCGAGGAAAGGTAACAAGAACCGAGTACTTGCCATCATTCAGTGCCCTCTACTCAACACCGATACCGTTACTGGCCAACCACTTGCTGACTTCGGGTTGTTCGACGGTCTCCATAGCAATTCTGGCACCTCCATCGCGGATTGCAAGCATGGTGGCTTGGCCGAGAGCTTCACCCTCACCAAAGCTGCTGCTGGGGCTTTTGCCGTACCCGACTACATCCCACTCCGCAAGCGGCACACCCTCCATATCGTAGATGGTCATATGGTAATGGATGGAGGCAGAATAGAACTTCAGACCGGAGATATGTGGACTGAGGAAACCGTACTTCTCGATCTTGGGAACGATCACGCCCGCCAGCCCCTCGCCGTCTTCCGCTGACAATGGTGGGGCTTCCACCTCACGGCTTTCGGCGAACATGGACTCGAACAGACGCTGAAAGAAACTGTAGTTCTGCTGGCCGATATCTATCCTGTAGGTCCCTCTCTCTTGTACACGCTCCTTATGCAGAAACTCCTTGAATTCACTGGTGTAGTGGACACCCACATGAAGCGGGATCTTCGTGACGAGCGGTGTCGGCAACGTGCCGGTCACTGCAACGCTGGTTCCGCAGCCGGCGATTGGACCTATCGAGAATATGGCCAAAAGCGGAAGAATTACGCTGCCGGCGCGCGTTATGCTTGCAGAGAGAAGAATACGCATAGAAATTTAGTACCATGCCAAGGAGAAAAGTTCACCTGGGTCCATGTGATTTACTGCCAGATATCTCTATCTGACCGGCCCAATCCCTAGGCACTTTCAAAACGCGCCTGTGGATGGAGCTTCAACACGGTTTGGGGCCACTGGCCTCTCTTGCATACTACTCGATCCGGGCCCCCACACAAAGCAAAAGCGCCTCTCCGAGGGAACATTTCCCCCTGTTGTCCTGTCCTAATCCAACAGGATATGGGGCCCCACAGGCGACACGACGGGCTCAGATGGAACAGGTTGGAACTTAGCCGGGTCTATTCAGTTAATCTTCAGGTTTCCTCACCCAGAATGGTGGTCCAGGAAGCCGAATAAATCGGAGATTGAACTAATAAAATCGTAGGAGAGCGCTTAAAATAGTGTATGGGTAAGTTGCTCTGCCGAGGTGGGTAGGTAGCAAAACAGGTTCGCTACTAAAACTTCAGGGTGTTCGTTATGAAAATGAGACTTTTGGTCCTTCAATGTCTGGCGATAATCCTCTTGTTGGCCGGATGCAAGTCACCGCCACCGATGCCGATGCCACCAACCAGTTCACCACCGTCAGCACCCAGCGGCGGTCCACCAATGCCGGGCATGCCATCCCCGCCCAGTAGCAGTCCACCAACGCCGGGCATGCCATCCCCGCCCAGCGGCAGCCCTTCTACGCCCAGTAGCAGCCCGTCCACGCCGAGTGGCAGTCCGTCCACACCAAGCGACGCTCCCTCCACACCGAGTGGCAGTCCGTCCACGCCGAGTGGCAGCCCTTCCACGCCAAGCGGCAGTCCTTCCACGCCAAGCGGCAGTCCGAGTGGTAGTCCGAGTGGTAGTCCGAGTGGTAGTCCTTCCACGCCAGGCGGAAGCCCATCAGGTTCTCCGACACCGTCCGGATCGCCTTCGGGCCAACCTGGTGCAACCGGCTCCTCTTCAGGCAGAGTTGGTGTGCTGGATGGTGAACTGGACGACGTGCTGATAGTCTTCGACGAAACAGTTTTGGAAGCGAGAAGGAAAGCGTTGGAGAACCCGTCCGCACCTGGAAGCCAGCCATCCGCTGATGTCGACATCAGCGGGGAACAAGGAGGCGGAGGTGGCGGCGGCGCTGGTGAGCCCAGCGTCGCAGTGGTTGAAGGCGGCGAACAGGATCCGGCCGATGGCGGTGGTGAGGATTACCCCCAAGAAGGAGAAGAGGGAGACAGCGAACCCGGGGCGGATGGCATACCATCCGGGAATTCGCCCACGGATGACATTTCCGTAGCGGGGGCAGCACCACCGAATGACATTCCTGACGGTCAGGACGATGATATCGTCGCCAGGCAACTCAGAGAGCTCGCTACGGCAGAAAAGGATCCGGAACTGAGAGCAAAATACTGGGAAGAGTACAAACGTTACAAAGAGGGAAGCGGTAACTAACGGGTAAGCGGATTACCCCGGAGGACTTCATGACAAAGGCACACATAACACTACTACTATCGTTAGTGTTGAGCGCATCGTTAACACCGGTTGGCGGCTGCGTATCGACGCAAGTGATCAAAGCTAATGCAACTCCTGCCATCCAAGCTCAGGAGGAGATCCCCGAAGAGCTGTTGATCGACGTTGGCATCACCCCTTTCGATCCCGGTATCCCTGAAGGAGAGCAAGAACTCGAAGAAGGCATCGTGGTTCCCGACGTGAGGCGGGCCGAATCACGTTTCTTCGCCTATCACCTCAAAGATACCCTCGAGCTGACCGGTAATTGGGGAGCGGTACGGGTCACACCACAGAATTCCAGCGCGGTCGACCTGATCGTATCAGGCCAGATACAGATCTCCAATGGGGAACAGATAATAGCCGATGTGAAGGCCGTGGATTCGACCGGTCGAGTTTGGATCGACAAGGAGTATGCAGACGCGTCAAGCAAGTTCTCCTATCGAAATCAGCAGAAGGAGGATCCATTTCAAGACTTCTATAACTCGATCGCTAACGACCTGCTTGCGGCCCAGCGAGAACTGACGCCGGCAGAGCTGCAGAATCTGCGACGAGTTTCATCATTGAAGTTCGCCATCAGTCTCGCACCTGATGCATTTGATGAGTACTTGGCAGAGGATAGGCGCGGTAAGGTCACCATAAAGCAACTCCCTGCGGAAAACGATTCAATGTTGGCGCGTGTCGATAAGATTAAACTCCGTGAGTATCTATTCATCGATACGCTGGATGACTATTACGCAAAATTCTATGCCGACATGGAACTCCCCTACCACGACTGGCGCGAATATACCTACGATGAAGCTATCAAGTTGCAGCAGATGCAAAAAGAGGCTAAGACCAGAATGCTCGGTGGCGCGGCCATGATCGTTGGCGGAATCGTCGCTGGTCAGAAGAGCGGTACCTATGCCGGCCAGATCGGCGGTGGTGTAGCGGTTGGCGCTGGCGCCGCGGTAGTCAAAGCCGGATTCAACAAGAGAAAAGAGGCAGAAATTCACGCCGAGTCGCTGAAGGAGCTCACTGCTTCCTTGGGAGCCGAGATAACGCCCATCGTCCTCGATATAGAAGGAAGAACGGTAGAGCTTACCGGCACGGTCAACGATCAGTACACGCAGTGGCGGCGGATCCTAAAGGAAATATACGCGGAAGAAACCGGTCTGGCTGTCCAATAGATCATGAATCTCAGCCCGACCGGATACAACTCGGATTATCGAATTCATCATGACACTTCAACTTGAAGAAGGACAATCGTTTGCTGACAGATTTACTCTGTTTCACAAATTACAGGAAGCACAATCTCACGAAATCTGGGTAGCTTTGGATGCGAAGACCAATGAACGTGTCAGCCTGAAGTTCCTAGTCAATCGTCTCGATCAGGTACAGTACGACAAGACGAAGGATGATATCGCGCGGACCCGCGCCCTGATTCATCCGAATATAGTCAGGACGTACGATCTACTCAGCTCATCCGAAGGTCATCAATTCATAGTCTCGCAGTATTCGCACGATGCTGCCGCCCCAGCCCGTGGCACAACGTCACTGCAGCTACAATCCGGAAGCCATCGATATCAGCTAGAGCTGCTCTCTGGCGTATTGGATGCACTGGAATATGCCCACAGCTTGAATCTGGCGCACGGCAATCTGAATCCATCCAACATCCTCATCGACGCATCAGGTAATGCTCACCTTACGGATTTCGGCATCGCCAGCCTGGAACCGGGAGAGCACAGTTTCTATCACAGCCCTCAGGTGAAGGCGGGACTGGTCCCGGCGAGCAAAGACGACATCTACTCTCTCGGCGCGTTGCTCTACGAGCTGTTCGGCGGTGTCAAGTGGGATGGGTCAAGCAACGCCATGCAGACCGATTTTCCTCTGCCAAAGCAAGTGCAGTCATTGGTCTTGACCATGCTACGTGACGCCCCGTATAAAAGGCCAGCTTCGATCAAGGAAATCAGGCCGATTCTGGACGACTATCTCGACATCGAGAACAACATCATCAGTAGCAGTCCCGCGTTCAGCAAACCAACTGAGAACGCCGGGATTGCGGTACCTGAAGCACCTGTATATACGCCCCTTTCAACACGAGAGTCACGGGTCATGCCGGCTCATATCGCCGTCCCTGCGCTGTTTCTGTTACTGATCGGCACCGCTTCTGTCTTTGTGTATCTCCCCGATAGCGTTGAACCGCTACAGGTGAGCGACATGGTTTTCGATCAAACCGCGCCAGACGTCACTGACGAGCCCATCGATGCGACAGACGACGTGCAAGATACGACACCAGCACCATTTCAACAGGCGCAACTGGAACAACTTAAAGAGGACGGGAAAACGCTCGCGGCGCAATTGTTGCGTCAGCAATTATACCTGGAAGATCAAGGGGTACAGCTCTGGGCACCGGACTTGATCGCGGAAGTTCAGACAAAGGCCGAGGAAGGAGATAAGTTCTTTCGGGAAGAGAGTTATTCCGATGCAGTCAGTAGCTTTCAAACGGCAATGCAGATTCTGGATAGCCTGTCAGCATCGGTGGAAGATGTTAAGGCGGATAGTCTTCAATCGGGTTTGGATGCGCTCAACGATTCAGACTCAAAAGCTGCCCTCGGCGCATTTGAAATCGTACTGTCAATCGAGCCGACAAACGGAGCAGCGCAGCAAGGTATCGACAGAGCCAACACCCTTGATGAAGTCCTCTTGATGATGAAGGCTGCCGCTGCCCATGAGGGCAGCGCAGACCTGGAGTCAGCACTATCGGAATTCCGAAAGGCCAGTTCCCTTGATCCAAAGTGGGCACCTGCTGCAGAAGGTCATGTGCGAGTGAGAGATAAAATCAGGAAGCGGGACTTTAACCATGCCATGTCCCTTGGCTTCGCAGCTCTCGAAAAGGAAGGATATGACGAGGCTCGCGATGCATTCAATCAAGCACAGACCATACTTCCCGCTTCCGCTGAACCTGCAGATGCTCTGCAACAAATCCATCTTGCCATACGCCTAAAACAGATCGCAGAGCATCGTGGCAAGGCGATAGCGTTTAGAGATAATGAACAGTGGCAGAAAACGGCTGATGAATACGCGGCAGTATTGGCGCTGGATCCGAGCCTACTGTTCGCCAGCGAAGGGCAGAGTTTCGCCAGGGGGCGTGCGGCTCTGGCCGGGAGACTCGATCGGTACATCGGCAATCCGGTATTGCTGAACGATAATAACGGCTATGAGTCGGCAAGGCAGGCAGTAACCAATGCCCAGGCGATTACGCAACCTGGGCCAAGACTTCGTCAGCAAATTTCGTCGCTGACCAACCTTATTAAGCTGGCCAGGACGCCTCTGCAGGTGGAACTTAGATCTGACAAGCTGACTGATGTCACGGTATACAGGGTGGGCCGCCTTGGTCGACTGGAATCTACCCAGTTAACGCTCAATCCAGGCACCTACAGAGTCGTTGGCAAGCGAAGGGGTTACCGAGACGTCCAGCACGAGTTCACCCTGATCGCAGGGCAGCAAGCACCGGCGATTTTTGTCAGTTGCACGGAAAGAATCTAATCCTAGACGAAACCAATAAGCAGCTCATATGACAGCACAGAACGACAAGCTCGAGAAAGAGATGGACCCTGGTCACTCTCCAAACAATCAGGTTATTGAACCTGTCAGCTTCACCCGTGCCGCCACGGAGGTAAGACGCGGCGGCTTACGGATAAAGCCGATACCCCTCTTTGTAACGGCTGTCTTTGCAGTCCTGGCTGTGGCGGTCTGGTTCATGTTCACAGCAAAGGCAGTGAACTTCCTGATCGAACCCACACCGGAGACGGTTCGTATCGAAGGCGGTCTTTTCAGCTATGAACTGGGCGGCCGACATTTGCTGCGCCCAGGCACGTACGTCCTCTATGCCGACAGGCAGGGCTACCGGACACTCGAACAGATTGTGGAGGTCGGCGCTGCACCGGACCAGGAGATATCGCTTTCCATGGTAAAACTGCCCGGCATTCTGACCGTTACCACAATACCGGAAGGCGGGTCCGATGTATTTGTCGACCAACGGTTCAGCGGCAAAACACCGACTTCCCTGGCCGACATATCCCCGGGATTACACGACATAGCGATTCATTCTGAAAGATACCTGCCTTACGACACCGAAATAGAAATCGAGGGCATGCAGATTGAACAGAAGCTGGATGTCGAGTTGTCTCCGGCCTGGGCAGACATTACGCTGGCCACCCAACCGGTAGGTGCAGGCGTTACCGTAGACGGAGACGAGCACGGACAAACCCCGCTCACCACCGAAATACTGCAGGGAATACACGACATCGAAGTGAAGTTGGCAGGATACAAAAGCTGGCAGACACAAATTGAGGTGATCGCCAGCGAAGCACAGACGTTGCTGCCCATCGCCCTGATAAAGTCGGACGGCAGGATTTCACTGCAAAGCAATCCAGCCAAAGCCAACGTGACGGTATCAGGTGAATACCGCGGGCAGACGCCTTTGAATCTCATCCTGGCCCCCGGCGACTACACCCTGGCTCTGTCGAAAGCCGGTTACAGCCCTGCGAACAGTTCAATCAGCGTGCGACCCGAGGAAGATATCGATCTGAATATCAAGCTCGAGCCAGTCCTTGCTGTGGTCAGCCTGGTCGTGACACCGGCTGGAGCTGAATTAATCCTGGATGGGGACTCGAAGGGTGATCCCAATCAAAGGCTGATGTTGACTGCTGCCAATCACCGCCTGGAGATCACCAAAGAGGGGTATGCTACATTCAGCACGGTGATCACCCCCCGCCCTGGTTTCGATCAGCAACTCAGGATCGATCTCAAGACGGTGGAGCAAGCCAAGGCGGAATCGATCCCGCAGACAATCATGACGGCATCGGGTCAAGAGATGAGACTGGTCATTCCCGCCGAGCTGGCGATGGGTGCTCCGCGAAGAGAACCGGGCAGGCGCTCCAATGAGGCCCAACGACTTGTATCTCTCACCCGCCCGTACTATGCGAGCACCAAAGAGATCACCAACGCTGAATTCCTGGTATTCAGTGCGAGCCATTCGTCAGGCAGCGTAGGTCGCGCGCTTCTGAATCAAGAGGAGCGACCCGTGGTCAACGTGACCTGGGAGCAAGCGGTAGCATACGCCAACTGGCTGAGCGCAAAGGACTCACTACCGAGCGCATATGAGGAGAGAAACGGTAAATGGGTGGGGGTCACGCCGCTTAACACAGGCTATCGTTTGCCTACGGAAGCCGAATGGGCCTGGATCGCTCGCTATGCCGGGACGAAAAAGACGACGCGTTTTCCCTGGGGTAACGCTATGCCGCCAACGGAAAAATCGGGAAACTACGCCGACATTTCCGCTCGGGACCTGGTGCCATACCATATCAAGGCATACAGCGACGGTTTTCTGGGTAGTTCGCCAGGCGGCTCCTTCAGACCCAACCCGTTGGGTCTCTATGATCTGGAAGGCAACGTGTCAGAGTGGATTCATGACATCTACCTGCCCGATCCTTCGCTCAGCGGTGAAGACTCCGTCGATCCGACCGGACCGGAGCAGGGGGATTACCACGTCATTCGGGGAGCGAGCTTTATGCACGGTCGCTTCAGTGAACTACGCTGGACGTACAGAGATTATGGTGCAAAGGAGCGGCCTGACGTTGGATTCAGAATTGTTCGTTACCTTGAGTAGCGCAACGAACGGAGAATCATGATGTATCGGAAAAGACTGCGGCTAACAATATTGATCGGTCTACTGACCGGCCTGCTTGCTACCGGTCTAGCAGCCGACGACGAACAGCCCGCTGATGTAACAGTTGCGGCAGGCGACCCTGCAGCGAGCGACCCTGCGGCAGGCGATGCTGCGGCAGCCGATGCTGCG
>CEQE01148312.1_pt1 | contig 11328 bp, 8 predicted proteins | sample 356201 | NCBI WGS metagenome assembly CEQE01 (sample SAMEA2619970, study PRJEB7988) | marine metagenome | biome: marine biome (ENVO:00000447); feature: mesopelagic zone (ENVO:00000213) & marine oxygen minimum zone (ENVO:01000065); material: "saline water (ENVO:00002010), including plankton...
AGTGCGACAACCTGGTCTTCGGCGTCAGCGCAGACAGGCCGAGACGACGAACCTCGGACGGATCAAGCGCCGTGGCATTTCTTGAATTTCTTTCCGCTGCCGCACGGGCACCGCGAATTGCGTCCGACCTTGCCGGCGGCACGAACCTTCTCGGCGCCGATAGATTTGTTTTGGCAATCCACGCAGGTGCACGCGGTTGGGTGTTCTTCTATCCAGTTTGGTCTGACCATGGGTCCTCGCAATTGCGCTCGCTATCGCCGAAATACAGCGGTTCGATGACCGGATTTGCGATGGCGGAATCTGGATCGAAGCCCTCATACTGTACAGGACGGCGTCCACGAGCGTCGAGCCTAAGGCCATCGCGCCGATGCCAATACCTGTTACAATAGTTCGTTGACATCGACACGAATCTAAATATCGAGACACGACATCGGGCTAAGAGTGTGACTTGGCTCAATGCAGTCAAGGAGCGCTCCAACTGAATTTCGAACAATTTGACCTAGACCCGTGCATTCTCGACGGCGTGGATGCACTGGGTTACACCGAACCCACGCCCATACAAGAACAAGCCATTCCCGCGGTGCTCGAAGGAAACGACCTGCTCGGCGTCGCTCAAACCGGCACCGGCAAGACCGCCGCTTTCATTCTACCCATTCTTCAGCGAATGATGACCGACCGGTCGCGCCGAGTCAGAGCCCTGATCGTCGCGCCGACACGTGAGTTGGCGGAGCAGATCCACCAGACCGCCGTGGACCTCGGCGCAGGCGCCAGAGTTCGCAGCGTTGCCATCTACGGCGGCGTGAGCAAGAACCCCCAGATTTCCGCACTGCGACGCGGCGCCGATATCGTCGTCGCATGTCCCGGTCGCCTGTTGGACCACCTTCGGGACGGCGCCATCGACATCTCGCAGATCGACGTGCTGGTGTTGGATGAGGCGGACATGATGTGCGACATGGGGTTCCTGCCTGATGTCCGACGCATCCTCGAGTACGTGCCCAAGCAACGCCAAACCCTCTTTTTCAGCGCGACCATGCCGGACGAGATCCGGGCGCTGACCAAAGACATCCTCACTAACCCGACAACCGTTCAGATCGGCATGATGGCGCCGGTGGAGACGGTCTCCCACGCACTCTACCCGGTTGGAGAGCGCATGAAGACCAGGATGCTTCTGGCGTTGTTGCACCAGGTGGCGACGGGCCGCGTGCTGGTTTTCACCCGCACCAAGCATCGGGCTCGAAGACTAGCGGAAGAGCTGGAGAGAAAACGATACCGCGTCGCGGCGCTGCAGGGGAACATGGCCCAAGCGCGCAGGCAAAGGGCGCTGGACGGATTCCGCGACGGGAAATTCGACATCCTGGTGGCCACGGACATCGCATCGCGCGGCATCGACGTCTCGCAGATATCGCACGTGATCAACTACGACATGCCGATGACCGTCGACGCGTACACCCATCGCATCGGCCGGACCGGGCGCGCCCAGGAGACCGGAGAGGCGCTCACGCTGATGGTTCACGACGACGAATCGTTGGTGCGCCGGATCGAAAAGCTATTGCGAACCAAAATCGAGCGACGCCGGATGCCCGACTTCGACTACGGCGGATACTCGCCTGCGAGGCCGTCGACAGACGATAGGAATGGCCGTGGCGCAAGTCGCCCCCGACCGGATGGCAACGGACGCAGGCGTGACGAGAATGTGACAAGGCGCGATATGAGCCCGTCGAGGGGCAACGGAAGCGAACCGAGGCGCAATGGGAGGCCAGCGGCCAGGCCGCAAAACCCCGACGCCAGCCCGGTCGCTGCCAGCAACGGCCGGTCCGTGTATCGAGCCGCTCCATCGGGCTCCTCAAATGGCGCGGGATCGAACGGCCCCGAGCGTCGTCGTCGACCACATCGAGGAAAGCGATACGCGCCAGCCGGTGGGCGACCACCAGGGCAGCGTCCAAGTCCTCGATAGCAATCGGTCAGGCTACCCCCACCGGCGAAGCAGCTCTTCCAGCGGGGTGAACTCGCCGGCCCACCACTCGTACGCCTTCTTGCCCTCGTCTTCGAGGACGCGTCCGAGCACGAGCAACGGCGGATTCAGGCGATCGGCGAGCTCATCGAGTTTGACGTAGGGCCGATTGCGCCTGCCGAACGCCTCGTAGCCGACGCTGTAGACCACGCCCGCCAGCGGCGTAGACAGTATTGCGCCGCTGCAAAGAACACAGGGCGCCGTGCTCGAGTAGAGCGTCGATCCGGCAAGCACGTCTTCCGACAGATCCTTGCGGGCCTGCACTACCAACCGATACTCGGCGTGCTGAAAGCTGTCATCGTCGGTGTTGACGGTGTTCATCGCCCGCATGATGATCTCACCGTCGCTCACCAACACCGCGCCGAAGGGTTCGTCGCCGTTCTTCCCAGCCTCGATTGCCAGCCTGTGGCACTCCCTGATGAACTCGTGATGCTCTTCCATGTCATCTCCCGTTCTTGTTCGCCCGCTTTCCGGGCCGATTTCATCGATGCCCAGCGGCGCCGGATCTAAGCCGTTCCGGCAACACCGGTGACCGAGCCATGAACACCAGCCCCATCGACACAAGCGCCGCAGCCGAGAATCCGTAGAACGCCAGTTCGAAGCTGTCCGTTCTGTCGAAGACGAACCCCGAGATGATCGGTCCCATGATGATGCCCAGCATCTGAACCGAGCTGCGGAAGCCCTGTATGGTCGCGTAGGACCTTCTTCCGAAGTAGTCGGCGATCAACGACTGCGGTATCACGGATATCCCGCCCTGGGCGGCGGCGTACGCCACCAGAGCCGGTATGACTTGAGTCACGCTGGACGACCTCGCCATGAACACAATCGACACCGACATCATCGCCAAAGACGCGACCATCACATAGCGCTTGTTCACGTAATCGCCCAGTGCGCTTAGGCCAAAACGGCCCGGAATGCTCATGATCCCGACCGACCCGGCCAGCGTCGCCGCCGCTACCGCCGACGCGCCAAGATCGACGAAAAACGGCACGAGCCACAGACCGACCCCTCCACTAACCAGAGACCTAGCCATGATGGACAGCGTCAGATACCAGAAGCTCGACGTCTTCAGCGCTTCCCTCGCGGTGAAGTCGTTCGACAGGTCGAGTGACGGCGGACGAGGCGCGTCGCCCCGGTTCTGCGCTTCTTCCGGCGCTTTGCCGTCCGGATAGTAGCCATACTGCTCCGGTCGATGTCGCATCACGGCCGCGATCGGCACGCCTACCGCGGCGATTCCCACACCGACTATCGTCGCCGCATCCCGCCAGCCGTATTGCGCGACCATCCAGCCTACGCCGGGCACCAGCAACCCGCCCAAGCCGACGCCGGACCACTGTATCCCGAACGCCAGGCCTCGCTTGCGATTGAACCAGTTGGCCACGGCGGCAGTGATGGGCGTGCTCATGCCCAGGCTGTTCCCCAGCGCGATCAAGAATATGTAGACAACGAAGAAGGACGCGAGGGAATTGATCCGGCTCATCAGGATGTAGCCCAACCCCATGAGTGGTATGCCGACCATCATGAGCCTGCGCGGCCCGAGCCGGTCGACGGCCATGCCCTCAATCGGCCCGAGCATTCCCGATTCGAGGCGCGCCACGGAAAAGACGATGGCGATTACGCCGTAGCTCCATCCGAACTCTTCGCTGAGGGGGATGATGAAGTTGCCGAAGCCGTGGAAGTTGATGCCCGAGGAGATCGCCATGCCGAATCCGCCGGCGATGACGATCCACCAACCAAAGAAGAACCGCTTTTGCTGTTGTGGTTGGACCTCTTGGGCCATCGGCGCCTCGACGCGTGCCTTCCTGGAATCAAGTTAGGCTGGGCTTCCAAGGTTGCTTGATTCCGGGAAGCCATCAGGATTCTATCACCTGAACGGCTCCCCAAGCGATCAAATTCTGGCGTGCCTGACGGTGACCGCTCAGGGTGACTTGGATTGGAAAGTTCAAAGAGTTACTGACCTTCCGCAATGGTGCTCACCTCTCTGCACTCCCAACATTCCTCCAGCCTGATAAAGTGACACGAACATCAGCCCGCTGAAAAACTCAAAACAGACTTTGGGAGGAACCGATATGCAGCAGCCCCAACCGTCAGGATACGCCGCAGTGCTGGCGAACGCCGACCCTCAACTTTCCGAATGGATGACGTCCGGACGTGCGTTCATCATGAACGACGGCGCCCTGTCCGCCAAGGTCAAGACACTCATGACGATGTTGTGCGACGCGCTGCTGGCCCACGAGAGCGGGGTCAAGGCGATATCAAACCGCGCCCGGGCGATGGGCGCATCCGAGGAAGAGATATCGGAGACGATCCGCGTGGCGTTCTGGATGGGCGGTCTGCCCGCCCTAGTCACGGGCGTCAACGCATTCCAGGAGGAGTGAGACTACAGGACGACCTTATCTCGACGAAGCTCGTCCAGATCGGTCTGAGACAGCCCGCCCAGATTCGTGAACACGTGGTCCGTGTGCTCGCCGTACAGGGGCGGGCGTTCGAGCTCGACAGGCGAGTCCGAGAGGCGCACCGGGCATCCGATCATCGGGTACTGGCCCCTTGTCGGGTGCTGGACGTCGGCAACGGTGTTCCGCTCACGCAGGTGTGCGTTGTCCAGCACCTCCGCGGTGTTCAGCACGGCGCCGCACGGCACGCCTTTGGATGCGAACGCCTTCATGACCGTGTGCTTGTCTCGACTCGCCGCCCAATTCGCAACGATGGCGGACAGGTCTTCGATGTTTGCCGCCCGGTCATCGGGGTCAGCGAAACGCGGGTCGTCGAGCAGATCTTCGCGGCCAATCGCCTGCATGCCCGCCTTGAACATCCCTGGGTTGTCCGGCGGCATCGTCAGGTACACGTAGTCGTTGGGTCCGCCGGGCGCGCAGGCGAACAGACCTCCCACCGAGTCCGGCCGCCGGCTCTCATGGCTATTCTGCCTCGGCTCCGGTGTGCCGTCGGTGAGGGTGCCGGTGAAACGGACGCGGGTCAGGTTGAGCACCGCCTCTTGCATCGCGACCTCCACCATCTGCCCTGTTCCGGTCGTGGCCCGCTGAACGATGGCCGCCAGAATTCCGATGGCCATATGCATTCCAGTGCCTGAGTCGCCGACACCGGCGCCGTGCATGGCTGGCGGACGGTCGTCGAATCCGGTGCAACTCAACGCGCCGCTGGTGGCCTGGGCCACCTGTTCAAAGCACTTGTAGTCGGAGTACGGCCCGTAACCGCCGAAACCCTTCACCGACGCGTAGATCAGCCGCGGATTTATCTGCTTGAGGTCTTCGTAGCCCAGCCCGAGACGGTCCATGGCGCCCGGACCCCTGTTCTCCACCATGACGTCCGCTTCGCCGATCAGCGTCTTGAACAGGTCCTTGCCGCGCTCGTCGCGTAGATTGAGCGTGGTGCTCTTCTTGTTGTTGTTCAGAAGCAGGTAGAAGTAGCTGTCGAGATCCGGGTCGTCTCGGCGCAACCAACGCGAGCGGTCGCCCCTGCCGTCGGCCATCTCGATCTTGATCACCTCGGCGCCGAGCCAGGCAAGCATCTGGGTGCAGGAAGGGCCCGCCTGGTCGTGGGTCATGTCGATCACTCTGATGCCGTCAAGCGCCTTGCTCATTGGTTCTCCTTCGTCGATTCTCGCAGCGGGTTCGCTATGACCACGGTTGATGGTCAGCCTTGTTGTTCATCGCAATCGAAGCGATGTCTGCCAGCGTCATACCTGCGGGACATGAGTGGGCAGGCCTTCTTTCAGCACCCTTATGTGCTCCGGGGTCGTGCCGCAGCACCCTCCGATGACCTGGACGCCCATCCCAGCCCACTTTTGCGCCTCGGTAAGGTAGTCTTCAGGCGACATGATGTCTTTGAACTGCCAGTTGGGCATTACGAAATTCCCGGAATGGGGAAAGGCGCCCATGCTTCCGCTCCATTGCTCTTTGACCACGCTCAAAGCTGGGATCGTGTTTTCGATCTCCGTGTGCATCACTGCGATCAAGGATCCGCCCAATCCGCCCAGTTGGTCCAGGGCTTCGTCGAAGGCATCGTCTTGTCCTCTGTTGAGCAGGAATACGTCGCCGTCGTTACTCGTTCGACAACTGTACCCAACCCACACGGGAAGGCCCGTAGAAACTGCGGATTCGATGGCCAAAGCCGACTACCCCATATCGACCATCATCTCCATCAGAATCAGATCAACCCCTGCTTCGGCCAACAGTTCTGCCTGCTCTCTGTAGTTCGCCTTGGCAACGCCAAGCGAGGGCATGAACTCTTCGTTGTTGCGTGGCATGAAGGTCGAGATCGCGCCAGCGACGTATATGGGTCTATCGACTTCGGCGGCGTTGATTGCCTCATTGACCAAGGACACACTGCGCGTATTGATGTCTGCGACCAAGTCTCCCAGGCCGGCGCCTTCCAAAGAGTGCCTACACGTTGCGAAGGTGTTGGTAATGACGATGTCCGCTCCCGCCTGGATATAGTCCTCGTGGACCTGTCGGACTACTTCGGGATGAGTATGGATCGCGGCGCCGCTCCAAGCCACCGAGTCCATGGGCACGCCACGGCGCTCCAACTCGGTCCCCGTGCCGCCATCCAAAACAACGATCTCGCCGTCGTCCAGTCTCCGACGCAATTCATCAAACGTGGTCATGGAAAACCTCCGGCTACACTGCCCGCCACTGCCAAACCAACTACATCTGGATTCAGACCCTAGTATCCGATAGCGTGGCCGTCCCGGCGGGGGTCTGCGCCGCCCTGGAATACGCCTTCGTCCGGGTCGGCGTGAATGCCTTGCGCGCCGCCCACCGACATCGACCACGGCTCGATGACATCGACATCGTGACCGAGCTCAGAAAGCGCCTGCCGGGCCGGAGCGGGGAATCGCTCCTCCATCTGGACGCGCCGGCCTTCGTACACCCTGAGCCTGGGCGCGTCGATCGCCTGCTGGATGTTCATGCCAAAGTCCAGGAAGTTCATGATAAACTGGGGCGTCGTCTGGAGGATTCCAAAGCTTCCGGGAGTACCCAGGCTGACATGAAAACGCCCGTTGCGGAACGTTTGAGTCGGCGCGACGACGAAATCGACCTGCTTGCCGGGGCCGATCCGGTTGGGGCTTCCCTCCTCCAGGTCAAACCAGTAGGCCATGTTGTTCAGGAATATGCCCGTGTCGCCCACTGCGACTCCCGACCCAAAGCCGCCTCCGAGTGTCTGTGTGATGGAAACGACGTTTCCGTCACGATCGGCGGCCACGAAATGCGTCGTCATCCCGCCGTCGAACTCCAGCGGATTCCCGGTGATCAGAGCCTCGGGCGCAACCTTCGAGGTGAAGTGCTCGCCGGATACGAACGCCGCACGGCTCCGATCGATCCGGCCTCGTTGCTGTTCGGCATATTCGTCCGACAGCAAGCCCCCGGCTGGAGCGGTGACGTACGTCGGATCGCCAGCGTATTTGATCCGGTCGGTCACCGCCAGCTTGACCGCCTCAATGAACAGGTGAAGCGTGTCCGGATGCTGGAAGGCCAGGTCGTCTCTGCTGAAGCCTTCCATTGTCTTGAGCGTCTGAAGTATCTGGAAACCGCTGGAGTTTGGCGGCGGCGTGTGGATTCGGTATCCGCGATAGTCGATGGCTATCGGGTCTTGCCACGTGGCTAAGTAGGTTGCCAGGTCTTCCTCGGTGATCAGGCCGCCCAGGTTTTCGCTCCCCTTCACGATCCGACGGGCGAGGTCGCCTCGGTAGAACTCATCTGCGCCGCCACTGACGATCGAACGAAGGGATTCGGCCAGTTGCGGCATTTTGAGCTTTGCGCCGGGTTTCGGAGCTTTCCCATTGGAGCCCAGGATTATGCCAGCCGACGGGAATCGCGCCAACCTCGCGGCGTTGTTGGTCATCATACGGCTGTTCAAGTGAGTCACGCCCACGCCGTTCTCGGCGTACCCGATTGCCGGCTCGAATACTTTCTCGCGATCCAGCTTTCCGTACGTCTCGTGCAACGTGAGCCACCCAGCCACGTTGCCGGGGACCAAGGCCGAGAGGATGCCTGTTTCTTTGTTTGCGGCGGTGAATCGCTCCGGATCGGCGCCGCTCGGAGCTCGACCCGAGAAGTTCAGTGCTCTCACACGGTCTTCGGCCGCGACGTAGGTTAGCGCCAGCCCGATGCCGCCCACCCCGGACATGTACGGTTCGCCCACGTTCAACGTCGCGGCTGTGGCAACTGCGGCGTCGAAGGCGTTGCCCCCATCCATCAGCATTCGGACCCCTGCCAACGATGCCAGCGGATGCGCCGACGCCACCATGCCGTTGACGCCCATCGCCACTGGCCGCGTGGCGGGCGGCACTGGGAACGGATTGGACATCGGGACGCCTCCTGGTTCGATATTCTGACGCGAGGCTAACGCTAGGCGCAAAATTGCCCAATGTCAAGACAATGGCATTATTGGGGTTCCGACGCTACGTGCAGTACACTTATCGTTAAACCCAATAACGTCGGGAGCCAAGTTGACAACAATCGTAGCCACAGACGCCTCGCCGATAATCGACCGAACAGACGAGATCGAACGGATCCTCGAACAGCGCGTCATGGTGCTGGACGGCGCATGGGGGACCATGCTTCAGTCCTACGACTTGGAGGAAGAGGGCTTTCGCGGAGAGCTCTTCCTTGATCACTCCCATGATCTCAAAGGCTGTCTGGACGTTCTGTCGTTGACCCAACCGAGGATATTGGAAGAGGTCCAGCGTCAGTACCTCGAGGCTGGCGCCGACATTCTGGAGACCAACACGTTTACGGCGAACGGTCCGAGCATGGATGACTACGGGTTGGCCGATCGCGTGTACGAGATCAACGAGGCCGCAGCCCGGATCGCACGGCGCATAGCCGACGAGTTTACGGATCGGATCCCAGACAAGCCTCGATTCGTCGCCGGGGTCGTCGGCCCGACCACCAAGACGGCGTCGCTTTCGCCCGACATGAACGATCCCGCTTACCGGGAGGTCTCGTTCTCAAGTCTCGCCGAAGACTACGCCGTGTGTGTGCGAGGCCTACTCGACGGCGGCGTCGACATCCTTTTGGTCGAGACCGTTTTCGACACCCTCAACGGCAAAGCCGCGCTCTACGCGATCCAGCAGGTGTTCGAGGAGAAAGCGGCCACGGTTCCCGTGATGGCGTCCGTCACCGTCACCGACATCGCCGGCCGAAATCTGTCGGGGCAAACGCCTGAGGCATTTTACGCTTCGGTGGCTCACATGCCTCTGCTCAGCGTGGGAATCAACTGCTCTTTGGGCAGCGACCAGATGCGCATGTTCCTCTCCGGCCTGGCCGACGTGTCGTCTCACTACGTGAGCTGTCACCCAAACGCCGGACTGCCCGACGAGCTCGGCGAGTACGACGAGACGCCCTCGCACATGGCAGTCAATTTGCTTGGATACGTTGAGAGCGGCTTGGCCAACATAGTTGGGAGCTGTTGCGGCTCCGGGCCCGACCACACCAAGGCGATCGCCGAAGCCGTGGCCGGACTCCCTCCCCGCGCGAAACCGGAGAGTCGAGGCATCACGCTGCTCAGTGGTCTCGAGCTGCTGGAGATCAGGCCCGACTCCAACTTCATCAACGTCGGGGAGCGCGCAAACGTAACCGGCTCGGCCCGTTTCCGCCGTCTGATCAAGAGCGGCAAATACGATGAGGCGCTTACGGTCGCCAGGCAACAGGTGGTCAACGGCGCCCAAATCCTCGATATCAACATGGACGAGGGAATGCTGGACTCGGAAGCAGCCATGCGCCGATTCCTGGCCCTGATCGCGTCGGAGCCCGACATCGCCCGCGTCCCGATAATGATCGACAGCTCCCGCTTCAGTGTGATCGAGGCGGGCCTTCAGTCGATCCAGGGCAAGGGCATCGTCAACTCCTTGTCGCTGAAAGAGGGTGAGGACGCCTTCCTCGAACAGGCAAGGATCGTGCGACGATACGGCGCGGCGGTCATTATCATGGCGTTCGACGAGAATGGCCAGGCTGACACGGTCCAACGCAGGTTGGATGTGTGCGAGCGGTCGTACCGTCTGCTGGTCGACGAGGTCGGGTTCCTCCCAGCGGACGTTATCTTCGACCCCAACGTGTTCGCAATCGGCACTGGGATCGAAGAGCACAACAGCTACGCGGTCGATTTCATCGAGGCCACGCGACTGCTGAAACAGCGGTTCCCGTCGTCCCACGTCAGCGGCGGCGTCAGCAACGTGTCGTTTTCGTTCCGAGGCAACGACGCTGTGCGCGAGGCGATCCACTCGGTGTTTCTCTACCACGCCATCCAGGCTGGGATGGACATGGGGATCGTCAACTCAGGGCAACTCGTCGTCTACAACGACATCGAGAGCAATCTGCGAGAAGCCGTGCGGGACATCGTCCTCAATCGCCGGTCGGACGCCACCGAGCGTTTGATCGCATTGGCGGAGACGGTCCAGGGCAAATCGACGCAACGCAAAGAAGACGACGCGTGGCGATCGCTGCCAGTCGCCGAACGACTTCGGCACGCTCTTGTCCATGGCATCGATCAGTACATCGAGGCGGACGTAGAAGAAACCCGCCAGCAGTCGGTGCGATCGATCGACGTTATCGACGGACCTCTCATGAACGGCATGAACGCGGTCGGCGATCTGTTCGGTTCTGGCCAGATGTTCCTACCGCAGGTGGTCAAGAGCGCCCGGGTGATGAAGAAGGCGGTGGCTCAACTTGTGCCCATAATCCAGGCCGAGTTGGGTCAAACCGGGGCTATCAAGCCCAAGGCGAAGATCGTCATGGCGACGGTCAAAGGCGACGTTCACGACATCGGCAAGAGCATCGTCGGGGTGGTTCTCGGCTGCAACAACTACGAGGTGATCGACCTCGGCGTCATGGCGCCGTTCCAGCGCATCATCGACGCGGCCATTGAAGAGCAAGCCGACGTTATCGGCCTAAGCGGGCTGATCACGCCCTCGCTTGACGAGATGGTCACGGTGGCAAGAGAGATGTCCCGGCAGGGACTGGACATTCCACTGTTGATCGGCGGGGCCACGACGTCGGTCGCCCACACCGCGGTCCGGATCGATCCACAATACGCACACGGCGTGCTCCACGTCAAAGACGCCTCTCGATCCGTGGCCACGGTGGCCGATCTGGTAAGTCCTGAACGGCGAACGAACTTCATCGAGACGACCCAACGACAGTTCGACCGCTTGCGTGAGACGCGCGCGGCTCGAGATCCGTCAGCGCGGTTGCTCTCCCTCGCCGACGCGCGCGCCCGACGGGAGGAGCTCGATTGGGAGAAAGCGGCGCCAGCGCCGAGCTTCACGGGGATCAGAGTATTCGACGATTGCCCGTTGG
>CEQE01146609.1_pt1 | contig 11320 bp, 8 predicted proteins | sample 356201 | NCBI WGS metagenome assembly CEQE01 (sample SAMEA2619970, study PRJEB7988) | marine metagenome | biome: marine biome (ENVO:00000447); feature: mesopelagic zone (ENVO:00000213) & marine oxygen minimum zone (ENVO:01000065); material: "saline water (ENVO:00002010), including plankton...
ATCATTATGCGTCCTAGAAGAACTACCATGGGAAACGATGATTTAGATCTATCACTCATCCTATTGTTCCTAGAGCTTGATTACTAGCTGACAAACCTGATGAAATGTGACGAGAAGCGCGCGACCCTGTTTCCGAATATTCCGTAGTAAGCCTTAAGCCATAGAGTTTGGGAGTTCTTTTATGGCTGCAACTGGGCCGATACCTTCAGAATTACTAGAACTTGTTGTTGCTGGCATAATCTTCGCCTCTTCGATCGTTGTCGCCTATATTGTCAGGAAGATGGTCAAGAAATATCTTTTGGGATATGCATCGGGGACCAAGACAACTGTTGATGATGTAATCGTTGGGACACTGAGCCTTCCCATCTATCTTTCGATAACCCTAGTAGGAGCTAACCTAGCGTTACGGAACATTAACACTCTCCAGCCTCTCCTATCAATCATAGATCGCGGGTTCTTCGTCCTCTGGACTCTCGTGGGAGGCTACCTTACCTATCGAGTGGTCCAGTTTGTACTGATCACTATAGCTGAAAGGAGTAAGATTCCTCCTACTCCTATCCACTCCATTCGGAACGCTACGAGGTGGATAATCATGATTGTCGTCAGTGTGATACTCGTGGGTATATCGGGAGCCGATACTTCTGGGATAATTCCTACTCTATTGCTCGTACTGGGGAGCATAATATTCCTCTCGTTCGCAGCATGGAGCATCCTTGCAAACGTGGTTGGTGGTTTTGTCATCATGATTTGGCGTCCTTTCAAGATAGGTGACATCATCAAAATAGAACCTGATGGATACACTGGAGAAGTTGTTGATGTTAATTTGATGTTCTCTAAACTCAAATCTAAGAATGAAGAGATCATAAACATTCCAAATACGTTAGTCCTTCAGAAATTCGTCAAGAATCTAAGCACGCTTGGCATACACATGTTGCAATTTGAATATCAAGAAAACACTTCTGTACCTAGAGGGAAAATGGAAACTACTCTTCTTGAAGCCGCTATGAGTACGCCCGGTATTCTGGAAAAGCCAGAGCCCCGTGTGTCTGTGAAGGAGGTACGCGATGGAAAGGTCACCTATGAGCTAACTGGATATTCTAAGGAGATCCTCAAGCTTGATGATATTGATTCCACTTTGAGAATCAATATACTCGATCACATCCAGCGCTCTACTGGGGGCAATTCTGGTGGAATCCAAGACCATTCTATGGATTAGACTTATTAGATCGTTTTGAGTGTTTTTTTTTGTGGGATTGTCTCTGAACAGCATTGCATTTTATGATGATTTCTTCCTTCGAAAAGGAGGATGTATTTGGTAATCATGAATAACTATGCTGAGATTTCTTACATGGAAGAGCTAGTATGTGAATAGAGGATAGACGACCGTTGAACACTTTCTCTTCGTTTTCATACTAACTGGTGAACCGCCTTGGATGCAGCTGAGTTAGCTATCATTCGTACTGTTGTTGGAATTGCTTTACTGGTTTTCATAGCCAGAGTGTTGGGGACCGTCTTCAAACACTTCAAGCTTCCCGAAGTCGTTGGAGAAGTAATTGCAGGTATGATTTTCGGTCCTACTGCTCTTGGTGGAGCTATCTACGTTCTAGATGCCCCTTTGATAGAACACAACGAGCTCCTGACTGCTTTTTCAGTAATGGGTGGCATCATTATTCTCTTTGCTGCTGGTCTTGAATTTACCTTTGCAGACTTTCGTAAGGCTGGGGTTGCTGCATTTGTTATTGGGGCAGCGGGGGTTATCGTCCCCTTCTTTCTGGGGTTCTATGGGAGTACACTGATACTTGGCTTCGAGTGGCCGGCTGCAGCTCTGGTGGGAGCTACTCTTACGGCAACTAGTATTGCTATCACCATTAGGGTCTTGGAGGAACTGAAGGTTAACCATACTGCCGAGGCGAAAATAATGGTTAATGCTGCTATGATTGATGACGTTCTTGCGCTAGCTGTCTTGGGAGTGATAGCATCAATTGTTCAGGGTGGTACAGTGCCCGACCCCGTTCAGATTATCGGTGTTACGGTTGCTGCGGTTGGAATTTGGTTCGTAATGCTCGTAGCTGCCGTGTTCATTCTTCCGCGTGTAGTTAAGGTGACAACTCTGTGGAAGTCTGAGGGCGTTGTTGAGCCCTTGGCTACCGCGTTGGCATTTGGTCTAGCTGCATTAGCAGCTATTGTGGGGCTTTCACCTATAGTGGGGGCCTTTGCAGCAGGGATGGCTCTAGCGGGATCTCACGCCATTCATCAGATACGGGAATATATTGACAAATTGAAACTCATCTTCGGGCCTCTATTCTTCGCCGTTGTTGGTTCCCTCTTCGATCTAAGAGAGGTCCTTAGTGTGGACTTTGGAGTCGTAATACTGATCACTACATTAGCTATAGTGAGCAAATTGATAGGCGCGGGTCTCCCGGCCATGAAGCTTCTCAAAGACCGACAAAAGGGTTACAGGGTAGGACTGGGAATGATATCACGAGGAGAAGTTGGCTTTATCATAGCCGGATTGGCCTTGGCAAATAATATTTTCGATCAAGGGACTTACAGTGCTGTTCTCCTTGCAGTCATGATCACTACGATAGTATCCCCCATATGGCTTCGTCGTGCCTATAGAAATAACATCCCAATTCCAGTCTAGGATGGCGTTATCAAATTTCCGAGAGAGATTTTACCGACTATCTGGTTCTGCACGCCACAAATCTATGTGCCAAGTATCGCAAACATGCGAGGACATTCTATGATCTTAATCTCTCATGGAATTTATTGTTGGACTAAGCATGAATAAATGACACTGATATAATTCGAATTCAACAAAATGCTCTCGAAAATCCTAATCGCTAACAGAAGTGAGATAGCTCTGAGGATTATTCGTGCATGTAGAGAGCTCGGTGTAAAAACTGTGACGATCTTCTCTGATGCAGATCGGTCATCGCGACACGTGTCAGCTTCTGATGAATCTTATCCGATCGGTCCTGCTCCAGTCTCGGAGAGTTATCTTAACAGCGACCGGATCGTCGAATTGGCCAGTAAGGTGGGTGCGGACTCCATACACCCAGGATACGGCTTCCTCGCGGAGAATCATGATTTTGCTGATAAATGTGAGAAGCAAGGCATAATCTTCATCGGACCATCAAGTAAGACTTTAGCCTTGGCCGGTGATAAACTGACGTCGAGAGAAGTCTTACGTAAAAATGGTATAGCAGTCCTACCGGGGAGCCGAGAGGTCATAGTGAATTCATCACGGGCACTTGATGTAGCTGAAGATATTGGTTGGCCTCTGCTTTTGAAGGCTGCTTATGGTGGTGGTGGCAGAGGGATTAGAATAGCTAATAGTGCTCAAGAGCTTGAGGATCTTTTCGATTCGGCAAACATGGAAGCTAAGGGTGCTTTCGGCATGCCCGGGATGTATCTTGAAAAATATCTAAAGTCCCCGCGTCATATAGAATTTCAGATTCTACGCGACAAGAAAGGACATTGTGTCCACCTGGGCGAAAGAGAATGTTCAATCCAAAGAAGATTCCAGAAATTAGTAGAGCTCTCTCCATCTCCTATTGTAGGACCAAAGATTCGAGCTCAGGTGGGAGAAATTGCCAAGAAAGTGGCTAGAATCGTTGAGTTCCAGAATGCAGGAACTATGGAATTTTTGGTTGATCAGGACTTGAATTTTTACTTCATTGAAATTAACGCGCGTCTCCAGGTTGAACACGCTGTAACGGAGATGGTTACCGGTGTCGATATTGTCAAAGAACAGATTAGAATTGCTAGCGGGAGCGACTTGAGCGTTGATCAACGAATGGTATGTCTACGAGGTGCAGCAATAGAGTTTAGAATAAATGCCGAAGATGTGACTAGAGAATTTCAACCCGTTACTGGCAATATAACTGACCTTGATCTACCTGGAGGGCCTGGCGTCAGACTCGACACAGCAATTTACTCCGGCTATCATATTCCTGAGTACTACGATTCGATGGTCGCAAAACTCATTGTCTGGGGATGCGACGCAATGGAGGCACAGAGCAGAGCACATCGTGCTCTTTCAGAGTTTATAATCGGTGGCATTAGAACTACTATTCCTCTCTATCTCGAAATAATGCGTTGTGATGCTTTTGCACGTGGAGAGTTATCTACTGATTTTATAGAGCGGGAGCACCTTGTCGAGAAGATGTCGAAGAAAAATATTGAACTAAGCGATGACTACCAGATCATTGCTGGAATTGCATCTGCTATACACCTCTCTGGAAAAACCCAGGGATTATCTTCCCCCAAACAGGCTCCAGTAGTAGATCGGAAAACCAAATGGTGCGCTGAACAGCGTCAAATAGAGGAGAAATTTATCGGATATGCGGAAGGTCTTTAGTTTCTCCATTGGCGGAAAGACTATCGGGGTTAACTTTGAAGAGCTCCCTGAGGAAGGATCGTATAGATTTGAAGTAGAAGGGAAAAACCGAACAGTCTTCGTCTATACAATCACGAAAAATGAGTATCTGCTCATTGTGGACGGAAAACCCTGGCCAGCTAGAATCGTCGCGGATGATCAGGACAGGCTTGTAATAGATCTGAAGAATATTCAGATCGGGGTTGTTAAATCGTCGACTCAGTCGATACAACCAACTCGTTCCGGGACCGCCAATAGCGACACATTACGTGATCCCAATGCGATTACCTCGGAAATTCGTGGTAAGGTCGTCAAGGTTCTAGTTAGTGCACACCAGAATGTTGAACAAGATCAACCAATAGTGATAGTGGAGTCAATGAAGATGCAGGCAACAATTCGTTGCGATCGGGCAGGAACAGTAAAAGACGTGCTCGTCACTGCCGGTAATGGCGTGAAACCTGGGGATGTTCTAGTTACATTTGATTAGCGATATGATGTTAGAATTGTCTTCTCGAATGTATCTAACATCTCTACCAATCTATTCATGGACGAATAAATGAAAAGAAGTTCAAATTGCGTTACACCAGCTGAAAGAAAAGCGTCGATTTTTATTCTCATCTCAGATGGTGAGCCAATAAGGAAGCGACTCCCAGTTTCGTCAAAGAGTTCTTTCCGTTGGAATGCGTCTAGTTTCTTAGCAATTGTAAGCTCCGCATTCTTCCAAGCTGTTTGACTTGATTCGTCTATTGATGCAAAAGTATTTGCCACAATCTGAAAGCTAGTTTCGTTTCTACCCATTGTATGTGCTACTTCTTCAAGATTCTTTACTCCAGCTTCGATCTCTTTCGGGTTTAGATATCCAGGGATCCAACCATCACCTAACTTGGCTGCTCGTGTAGTGGCAGCCTTACTTGCTCCTCCGATCAAGGTGAGGGGACGCGGTTTTTGTGACGGTTTCGGATAGATGGCGACGTCATCGAAATGAACATGTTTGCCATGATATGTGGCGAGGGGTTGGGACCAGATAGTGTTCATTGCCTCTAAGTATTCATTCACGATCTCGCCGCGCTTCTCGAAAGGAGTTCCATGTTGAGCGAATGCTTTTGCTGAAGTAGACTGCAACCCTACGCCAATGCCAAGAGTCAATCTGCCTGACGATAGTACGTCGACCATGGCAATCTGTTTTGCTAAGACTAGGGGATTTCTTGGTGGTGGTATTAAGACAGCAATGCCCAAACGAACCTTCTTGACAACGGCTGCCAGATAAGATAGAGATGTAAGCGATTCGAAGAAGAGTGGATCTTGTCCTTGCGCAAGTGTTTCTGCAGAACCTGAAGAAATGTTGCTAAAATGGTCTTCTAGTCCCCAAATCACTCGATCGTGTACCCAGACTGCGTCAAAGTTCCTCTCTTCGGCCGCTCGGGCAGCGGTGATCAAATTTGGTAGACTTGCAAGTGGACCGGAATCAGGTAGACGTATTCCAAAAGTAGGGCGTACCATTGGAACTGACGCGTCCTTTTCTATATGGTATAAGTAAAGCTGCTGCAATGGCTATGATTGGATTACATGAGCGGGAGAAATTCATAGACGTGTCTTGCTTGCACCTCGGTTTGGTAATATCTCTTAGATGGATGGAATGGTGAGTCTATGGTGACTAGGTCATTTGTGACTGATTCTGGAATAATGCCAAAAAGATTCCATACTTTACAAGACCTAGATGACATAGATTATCCTCGCCGTCTTGGAAAACCCGGGGAACCACCGTTTACACGGGGTATTTACCATGATATGTATAGAGATCGGACATGGACTATGAGACAGTACGCAGGCTTTGGCAGTGCGGAGACTACCAATCAAAGATTCAAATTCCTCATAGATTCGGGGCAGACAGGTCTAAGCACAGCTTTTGACCTTCCTACACAACTAGGGATGGATTCGGACAACGATCGATCGCAAGGCGAAGTCGGACGCGTTGGTGTGGCGATCAATACCATCGAAGACATGCAACTCCTGTTCGAGGGTGTCCCTCTAAACCAAGTCAGCACATCGATGACCATTAACGCCCCTGCAGGAATACTGACTGCCCTATACCTGGTCGCCGGTGAATTGCAAGGAGTTTCCCTACCAAACCTTCGTGGCACAACCCAGAATGATATTCTGAAAGAGTTCGTAGCTAGAAACACATTCATTTATCCTCCAGAACCGTCCCTGAGCCTTGCGGTAGATCTAATTGAGTACTGTAGCAAGACAATTCCTCATTGGCATCCCATAAGCATTAGCGGGTACCATATGCGCGAGGCCGGCGCGACAGCTGTTCAGGAACTTGCTTTTACATTCTCGAATGCTATTGAATATGTATCGGCCTGTGTTGACCGCAAAATTCCACCCGATAGCTTCCTCCCTATGCTCTCATTCTTCTTTGTTGCGGGAAGCGACTTCTTTGAGGAAATTGCAAAGTTTCGTGCAGCCCGTAGAATCTGGGGAAGATTGGTCAAAGAGAGATTTGGCGCTAAGAAAAGAGCTTCCATGATGTTGAGATTTCATACACAGACCAGTGGCGAGTCTCTAACTGCACAACAGCCTGAAAACAACATCGTCCGTGTTGCATTTCAAGGATTGTCGGCGATACTTGGAGGAACTCAGTCCTTGCACACTAATTCGATGGATGAAGCCCTATCGCTACCTACTGAAAGAGCAGCACGAATTGCTCTTCGAACTCAACAACTAATTGCATTTGAAACTGGCGTGACGAAAACCGTAGATCCTCTTGGTGGATCTTACTATGTTGAATATTTGACAGAAGCGATTGAAAAGGCGACATTGAGAGAAATTGACCGTATAGATTCAATGGGTGGTGCGCTTCGTGCTATTGAAAGCGGGTACATGCAAAACGAAATTCAAGCAAGTGCTTACCGCGTGCAGAAGAAAGTGGAGAAGGAAGAGAAAGTTATAGTTGGCGTGAACCGTTACAATGACGAAACCACTGAGGACTTTAAGATCTATCGCCCTGATGTTAGGGCTGTTCGACGACAGCTGAATAGACTACGGTCATTTAGAAAGAGAAGATCGGAGTCCAAGAGTCGAGAGGCTGTAGCTTCCTTACAAAGAGGAATTTCATCTGGAAAGAATTCCATGCCCTATCTAATAGATGCGGTCCGTAAAAATGCGACGTTAGGTGAAATTAGTGACGTTCTTCGAGAAATCTATGGTGAGTACAAACAACGAACTTCCATATGAATAGTTGGTGTACTTGAAAATCGATCATATCGGCATTGCGGTAAAAGACCTTGAAGCAGCAATACGCATGTATGGCTTGTTAACGGAACCACAAGAAACTGAGATAATAGAGGTTCCTCAAGAAGGAATTAGGGTGGCTATGCTGCAAGTGGGAGATGTACGTCTAGAACTTCTTCAGCCTATTACAGAACAATCAACTGTTTCCCGGTTTCTACAACGACGTGGACCTGGACTACATCACATAGCTATACGTGTCGGTAATATCGAAGACGCAATTCAAAAAACCCGATCACATGGATTCCAGCTCATTGATGACGTTCCTCGACCGGGAGTGTGCGGAGCAAAGGCCGCATTTATTCATCCAAAATCTACGGAAGGAAGTCTCATTGAACTCTATGAGAGGTAAGATACACGAAAACAACATCTGACTAGAGGCGTTTAGGCCTTTTTGATGAGATCCAACTGATATCATTTCCATTTTCTATACTATTCGAGCTTACTGATCTTGTCGAATTTTCATAAGGCAGAATGGGCTAACAGAATATGAGTGGACGCGTGCCGGCCGTATAGGGGACGTTGGGCTCCATTAACCCTGAATGACGCCTAACCCTCTTTCTGTTTTAGGTGGGATTCAGCTAGGCAGCCTACCTGCGTCTTGTGCAGGACTCATAGACCCTGTTTGGCCTTGCTCCGCGCGGGTCGGCCGTTTCAATCCTTCCCAGGAATCTCAGAATCACTCCATCATCGTACACCCTGGTGCGGGATATCGTTTCTGTTCCGGAGCCTGCGATCTCTCGCCGCGCCTCGCAGCGCCGCGCTCCTACATGGAGAGAGGAGTTTCCTCAGGCATTCCCCGAGACCCACCCACCGGCTCGCGTCCATTTTATCCGCGATTTACTAATAGATAGGCTTTCGTAATTTTTCACGAGTGAATTCATATTGTTTAAATATGTTATGACGCTCAGGGCGATAGTAAGTCTATGCCTTTCAAAGATCTTAGAGAATTTATAGAAAAGGTCCGTGAAGTCGATCACTTAAAGGAAATTGACGGTGCAAGTTGTGATCTTGAAATCGGAGCTATCACCGAGGTAACTGCAGCGAATCCGGAACATCCATTCTTGCTGTTTGATAACATACCGGGCTTCCCTGCAGGGATGAGGGTTGCTTCAAATATGGTTAACACGCCTAGGCGTATTGCCCTTCTATTGGGTATGCCACTTGATGCGTCTAAGGTTGATCTCCTCCGCTTCTGGAAAGACAAAATCAATGGTCTCAAACCCATCTCGCCAGTGAAGGTGGAGAAAGGGCAGGCGCCTATTCTTACTCATGTAGCGATGGATGACGAAGTAGACATCACTAAATTCCCGGCGCCTATCTGGCATGAATTGGATGGTGGTCCTTACCTAGGTACTGGCTGTATTGCATACACTCGTGATCCTGACAGTCCGTGGACAAATCTAGGATGCTACCGCGTCCAGGTTCATGATAAGAAGACGGTTGGTCTATACATGTCGCCGGGTCGCCACGGACGAATAATGCGTGATAAATATTGGGCAAAGGGCGAGAGCTGTCCTGTAGTCATAACCTTTGGCCACGAGCTAGCACTCTGGGTTGCCTCTGCTCATGCTCCCCCATATGGGTATTCAGAGTACGAATGGACAGGCGGGGTCAGAGGAGAACCCGTCGAGATCGTTGACGCTCCATATACTGGCATACCAATACCTGCCACTGCCGAACTGGCTATCGAAGGAGAAATCCCACCCCCTGAGGAGGAGGTTAGAAAGGAAGGGCCATTTGGCGAATGGCCAGGATATTATGCACACGGAGCAAAGGATGAACCTGTGATTCGTGTAAAATCAATGCTCTGGCGAGACGATCCAATCAACGTGGGTGCTCCACCTCTGAAACCCGTTACTCCTTACTCCTTTGGAATTCCCTTTGGAGCAGCAATGGTTTGGGATCAGTTAGAAAAGATGGCAGTCCCAGAGGTGAAAGGTGTTTGGTGCTATTCAAGTACTCCATCAGGGGGAAGCGGTCTTCCGTTCATTGTCATCTCAATAAAGCAACGTTATCCAGGCCATGCAAAGCAAGCTGCCATGTGCCCTCTAGGAGGGCGATCTGGAGCCTACTATGGTAAAATCATCGTTGTGGTGGATGACGACATCGATCCCACTGATATCAACGAAGTCGTATGGGCAATGGCAACCCGTTCTGATCCGGAAACTGACGTTGATATCATAAAGGGTTGTTGGACTTCTCTACTAGATCCAAGGATACCTCCAGAAAAGGTCAACGCCAATGATTTGACAAATAGTAGGATGATCATCAACGCTTGTAGGCCATATCATTGGATGAAGGACTTCGCTCCGGTCAATTGCATAAGTCCTGCACTAAAACAGAAGACATTGGAGAAGTGGGGGCAGATACTGCAAGATGCTGGAGTTCCACCACAGAAAATCGCTCCCTCATTAACACAGCAACAACAGCAACAAGGGCGCTAAGCTTAGTCGGGTACAACATCAGATTCTCGCTGCAGACTAGGCTTGTAAGCAGGAAGCTACTCAAAAGCTAGATTCTGATGTAAATCTTCCTGGTGAAGACTAGATTTAGTTCAATTGCCAAATGATTCATATGGTCTTTAGACTCTGTGAGAAGGGCTTGCTGATTGTCAGGAGTTCAAGAAATCCCGGCGATAAGAGAAAGGGGAAAACTCGGGATAGGGCCTGTTCCTGGAGCCACTTGCTGGAGGGTTAGTCTTGACAAAGATATCTGATTCTACCATTGTCTTTCCAGGAAAGCTGTCATCCTCGTTTGACATGAAACAAATTGAAGATACAGTTCGGTGTTACTGGGAACAGGTAGATGTTAGGGTACAGGTAAGTAATGCTCTTGCAAACCGCCCCCTAGTTGGCTATGTCGAAGGACCGCCAACCATGAATGGTGACCCTCACATAGGGCATATTCGAGGTCGTATAATCAAGGACCTGTGGTATCGATTCTCTACGCTGAAGAAGAAGAACTTGGTTTTCAGGGCTGGATGGGATTGCCAAGGACTTCCAGTTGAGCTACAGGCTGAGAAGGAACTGGGACTAACTGGTAGTAAGTTCGAAAATCTAGAAAAGGTCGGAGAAGAGACGATCGTTTCAAAATGCAAGGAAATCTTACTGAAATATAACAAACGGTGGCTCGATGCCGACCGACTCCTTGGTATGTCGATGGATTACGATAAGGCCTATTGGACGTACCGTGATGAATATATCGAGAGAGAATGGGCGTATCTGAAGAAAGCCTGGGAGAGTAACCTCATGGCTGAAGGCTATCGTGTTGTAGCCTACTGTCCTAGTTGTCAGACCTCCTTGAGTCACACCGAAATGGGACAGGCCTACCAAATGGTCCAAGATCCATCTCTGTATTTCAAAGTCAAGTTAAGAGATGAGGATGCCTATCTTCTGCTTTGGACAACAATGCCGTTTACTGTTGTAACTGATGAAATGGTTGGTGTCCATCCGGATGCTGACTATGTCTATGTAGCGATAGACAAGGAGACGTGGATTGTCGGCGCTAATAGAATAGAACAGCTCCTCCAAGAATTAGAGATTGATGATCATCACGTCATAAAGATCGTTCCTGCCTCTGAATTGACGGGTAAACACTATTTTCATCCATTAACAGATCTCATTCCAGGTCAAAGACGACTTGGGG
>CEQE01059653.1_pt1 | contig 11312 bp, 11 predicted proteins | sample 356201 | NCBI WGS metagenome assembly CEQE01 (sample SAMEA2619970, study PRJEB7988) | marine metagenome | biome: marine biome (ENVO:00000447); feature: mesopelagic zone (ENVO:00000213) & marine oxygen minimum zone (ENVO:01000065); material: "saline water (ENVO:00002010), including plankton...
GCAGGAATTTCAGTTTATCCTCATGCCATTCAAAGGATTTATTCTGCGAAGGACGAGTCTTCTCTAAAACGGTCACTCCAAATCATGGTCTTCATGCCATTTGTTACAACACTGTTCATCATCACAATTGGTATTGTAGGTGCAAGCCAATTCCCCGGATTTTCAGGGAGAGATACAGAACACATTACACTCCTGATTTTATCAGATTTAGCACAGAAAAATCCAGTAGTATCACCTGTCCTTGTTTTGTTTATTTCTGCTGCAATTGCTGCTATTATGTCTACTGTTGATTCTGCGCTTTTAGCTATTTCATCCTTATCAACCCAGGATATTTACCGCAGGATAAAACCACAATCAGATGAAAAAACTTTAACTTATTTAGGGAAAGTATTTTCCTGGGTCATTATGGCTCTTGCGGCTGTCTTGGCAATTTATCTTCCCCAAACTATCTGGAGACTCATGGAAATAAAACTAGAACTTTTATGCCAGATTGCTCCAGCAATTCTCATTGGGATTCACATAAAGAACTTGGACAAACATATGATCCTATCCGGGATTCTTTCAGGAACAGGGGTAGCTCTTTTTATTATTGGTTCAAATATGCTGGGATTTCAAATTCCTGCAAAACCCTGGGGTATCCATGCTGGAGTGTGGGGATTACTTGTAAACTGTATGGTTGTATTTATTCTGTACCAAAGAAAGATAAAGAGATGAAAATAAGTGAATATTGACCATAATGCCGTTAGAAAAAATTGGTATAGTCGAGGGTTTTCATGTGATATCTGGATAGATCCTCCTGGAAAAGTCTGGGCAAATTTTGTTCACGGTACCGATGAGCTTTTGATGCTCATTGATGGAGAGATTGAATTGGAAATGGATGGTGAAATTTTGCATCCTGAAATAGGTGATGAGATACTCATTCCTGCAGGAATGAATCATACTGTACGTAATATTGGTTTGGTTACAAACCACTGGTTTTACGGATATAAACATAATTGAACGTGCGTTCGTTACTTCAATTTAAACTCCAGATTGCCTTAATGTTTGCAATGGCAGTGTGGGGATTATCCTGGACCAATGCAAAAATTCTAGGTGTTTATACATCTCCTCCCCTGTCAATGTTTTGGAGATTTTTGCTGGCGACCATTTGTTTTATTCCCATCATGAAATGGACAAATCATTCTTTTAAAATACCACAAAACGCTTTCAAGTTTGTTTTCCTGAATGGATTTTTCATGACTGTCTATAATTATTTTTATTTTCGTGGAACTCAACTGGGATTTGCTGGTGCAGGAGGAGTTCTTGTAACGACCCTGAATCCAATCTTCACCTCCCTACTGGCAGTAGTAATCTTAAAAGATTTATTGAAATCAAAAGATATTTTGGGAGCATTCCTTGGCTTGACAGGTGGAGCATTAATTATAAAAATATGGTCGGTCAATTATGGTGATCTTGTTCAGAATGGAAACATCCATTTTCTTTTAGCTGCAATATCATGGGCATTTGTTACATTAATTACCACATCATCCAAGAATAAACTTCACTTCATTCCATATAGTTTTTGGTCCATAACTATTGCTGGATTGTTTTCATTTTTTATGTCTGTGAATGAACCTCTCTTTTCCGTTTTTAATTATGGATGGAATTTTTGGCTAAATCTTTTTATTTTGTCAGCGGGAGCTCTGGTATTTGGAACCACGATTTATTTTTTGGCGGCGGTTCGTCTGGGTTCCAGAAAAGCCAGTGCTTATATTTTTTCTGTTCCGGTAACGGCAATGGGGTTCAGCATGGTCATCCTGGGTGAGAGCTTGGACTGGAATACGGCATTGGGCAGTGTGCTGGCAATATCTGGTGTTTATCTGATCAATAAATCCTGACCTAGTTTAATTGACCAGTTGCGAAAAACACTGGAGAGCGGTTGAAATATCATCAGCGGTAATTCCGTAATGAGTCACCAACCGAAATCTTCCGGGACTGGTTTGAAAGAATAGAATACCTTCATCTTTCATTTTTTCTACAGGGTCGAAGGTATGGTCAACCTTCATATTAAAAAAAACAATGTTTGTACAAACATTTTCTGTATCAACAAAAATACCCGGGATATCACTTAATCCTTCTGCAAGCATTCTTGCATTTTCATGGTCTTCCTGGATGCGGTCAACCATGGAGTTAAGTGATCTAAGCCCCGCTGCAGCGATAACACCGGCCTGCCGCATTCCTCCACCTAAGGATTTACGAATACGTCTTGCATCTGAAATAAAATCTTTGGTTCCACAGATTACCGATCCCACGGGAGCTGCCAGCCCCTTGGACATACAAAATGTTATTGAGTGTGCCCGTTCTACCAGTATTGAAACGGGCACAGATAGTGCCACAGAAGCATTGAAGATCCTAGCACCATCCACATGAATTTTTACTCCTTTTTCTTTTGCAATGGTTGAAACTGAATTCATATAGTCAACGGACAAGGGTGCACCGGAACAACGGTTATGGGTGTTTTCCAGACAGATGAGGGAGGTTACCGGAAAATGATCATCATGGCTTCTAACCGCTTTTCGGATATCTGATAATTCCATGGTACCATCAGGATGGTTTTTCAATTGCCTGGAATGAATCCCGCCATAAGCTGAGATTCCTCCGCACTCATACAAAAAAGTATGGGACTGATCTCCTAAAATAGCTTCCGTTCCCCTCTTGCAATGTGTAAGTATACTCACTAGGTTTCCCATGGTCCCGCTGGGGACAAGTAATCCAGCTTCCTTTCCAGTAATTTCTGTTGCCTTTTCCTGCAGTGCATTCACTGTGGGGTCCTCTGCAAACACATCGTCACCCAGTTCTGCACTTACGATGGCTTCATACATTTCCGGTGACGGAAGGGTAACCGTATCACTCCTCAGATCAATTAATTTCATGATCTATATCTTATTCAGTTTCAACCTTCCCCAGTAAATATTTTTCAAACCATGCCATATCCCACTTTAGTTTTGCTAATCTGTGTGAATACTTTGTTAATCCGTGTCCCTCACCAGGGTATATGATAAGTTCACAATCAACATCACGATAAATATGGAGTGCCCTGTGAAGTGTTTTTGAGTGTTGTACTGGTACACGTTCATCAAATTCTCCAACATGGATCAACGTTGGCGTTACCACTTTATCCAGATGGTATAGCGGCGATCCGTTCTGATATTCTTCCGGGACCTCCCACGGAAGTCCTTCCATGTAATTCATCACGTGTCCAGGCGTATCTTCGATCCCCCACTGCATAACCTGATCCAGAACACCTGCCCCTGAACTTGCAGCCTTAAACCTTTGGTCTTTCGTGATAATACAATTGGTCAAATATCCACCATTACTCCACCCCATGATTCCTAATTTTTCCGGGTCGGCAATTCCTTGCTCAATCAGCGCATCAACACCGAGCAGGATATCTTCTACCTCAATAGCATTCTCTTGACCAATAAGATCAATCATAAACTTATCCCCATATCCCGTAGATCCGCGATAGTTGGGAGCAAAAACAGCGATCCCTTTGGAAGGGAGCAGTCCATGACCGTAAATCCAGAATCGAAATTGGAAGAGAGATGCAGAGGTTGGTCCGCCATGAATTGCAACTACCAATGGGAGAGGACTATTTCCATCGTAATCGTCTGGTAGTTCAAGAATACCCTCTGCTTTATCGCCATTTGCACCCTGCCATGAAAAAATAGAAATATTGGGAATATTCCATTTTTCAATTTGAGGGTTTACCTGGGTCAGGCGGGTTGGGACACTGTTAGTTGAAATTAAATAAATATCATGTGGGGTATCAGGAGTTGAGAGTGTGACTACTAACTGTTTACCAGAGTCATTAAATGAATAATGATCCACGACCACATCTCCAGGAACTAAGGTTTCATTTTTTCCCTGTTTTCCATTTTTTATATTTTTTATCATATACACTCTTTGACGAGCTTTCTCTTCGCCAACAAAACCTAAATTTCTCGAAGAACCCTTCCAGCTTAGTCCATGGTCAACATGGACTCCGGAAGGTCTATCTAATTGAAATAAGTCCCAGTTGTTTTCCGCTTGTTCGATCACATTTATTTCTGCGGGATAACCATCAAACCCTACTGTAAAAGCAAGTGCCCTGCTATCTTGAGACCACTCCAGATTATCCAGCCATCCGTGTGGTGCAGGGTGTGATGCTCTCCACCCATCGGGTGTTACAACCGTAGATTCTTTACTTATCAGATCGTGGACCTCAATATAAGACCACCCTTCTCCACTCAATAATGTTTCATCAGGCTTGCTCACAACAGCACAATAATTTTCATTGGGTGATACAGCTATATCAGTAAATACGCGGTTGTTATCAATCAATTTGGATGTGCGCCATGTTTTTAGGTTTAATTTCCATACTTTTGAAAACTTGACAACACCATGACCGTATCCCAGCTCACTGAACTCTTCTTTTAGCTCCTTCCAATCATTCGAAACTGATTTTTTCTTTGTTGTATAGTAAATGGACCTGCCATTCTCTGAAAGCTGAAAGAAGCCTATCCCTTTTTTTACTTGGGTAATGGGAGCAGCAATTGAACCAGTTAGAGAAATTTTCCATACTTGAGATGTTCCGTTGTATGGTGGGTGCTCTTCTTTGGATCTGTTGTGGGATGCTTTGTAATAGATAAAATCACTGTCAGGGCTCCACTGAACCTGCTCTTTATATTTTCCATCAAATGTTAGCCTGTATGGATCTTTATTTTTTACCGAAACGACCCAAAGGTCTGTATCACGTTTATCCTTTTCTTTGTTCCATCGTCTTTCTAAGTATGCTACATATTTGCCATCCGGAGAGATCAGTGACGAACTGATCCAAGACTGCGAAAAATAATCCTCTATTTCAATGTTTTTTTTAGATACTTCAGTGCAAAACACTGCCTGATATAACACCAATATTGGTAGTGTAAAGCTTTTTGTTTGATGGAGAATTTTTTCAGGTGTTTTCATATTAGTCCTCCTATTAATGATTCATCAGAATTTTGCAGGGAAGATATAGTTCATTCACAACTGAATTAAAGTTTTTTCGCTTGAGTTAGTCCAAAAAACTTCTCTAAGAGATATAATTAGTGTTTGTCGATTCTATTATGGAAAAAACTATCTTATTTGTAAAACAGGTATTTTTTTATTGGCAAGTTCAAAACATCCAAAAAGAACCGTACAATAAAAAGTGTTTCCTAATAGTGTCCACCCGAAAAAGGGCAATCCAGCAATATAACATGTTAAAAGACCATCCAATGTTAGGGGATACATGATACCTCCTGTCCAAACTCCGAAATTGGACACAAGGTAAAAGATGAGTGCTGCACTGAACCCCGATAAACCAACCGACCTCATATTCACACTGGTCAATAAAATTCTTGCCAATAAAGTAATCAAAATGAAACTTGCATATACCCAAACATGTCCTGTAGGAAAAAGGACAAATCCATCATAAAACTCGCTGTAAACCATATTATTGAGAAAAATATCACTGAACCATAGTGCTCCAAGCGGTAATAACAATACCATAAAGCGACTATATATGTAGGCTCCTCCAAACAATGCCATGGCGCCCAATGCCGTGAAATTAGGTGGGTGAGGAATCAGGCGGCTGAAAGCAGCAATAAGTAATAGTCCAACTAATAAAAATTGTTTTGGAGATATTTTTTCAGTCATTATTAATTTTCCTTAAATAGAACACCGAAATTAAACATGCAGGATTTATTTTTCCTAAATGAAACCTGCCAGTAACCATTTTTATTCTAATAAATCAGTAATTGTTTCTAATATATCCCCCCCATGAGTATGAACATTCACATTGCGGATGATATGGCAAATCATTCCTTCACGATCAATAATGAATGTAACTCTTTTAGGAAAAAACCATCCTTTGGCATCATACATCTTAGCAACCGATTTTTTCCTGTCAGATAAAAATGGAAATGGAATACTGTATTTATCTCGGAAGGTTTTTAATTTATCCGGTGTGTCGAAACTGACACCGATTATTTTTACATTTGCATTTTCATATGTTTCAAATTGGTCACGGAACCCGCACGCCTCCTTCCTTCATCCGGGGGTATCTGCCATGGGGAAAAAATAAAGAACAACCATTGAACCAATATAATCGCTGAGCTGATGGGTAGTGCTATCTTGATCCGGGAGCCGAAAATTAGGCGCTTTCATCCCAACACTAACAGTTGATTTACCGAAAAGCATGGTCAAAAAGATTGATATGTAAAAACAAAATGTAAAATTCTTCATTCCGCACGTAAATATGATAAATTTGTTGCTGAGAAATCTAAGGGTTCAATATCAAATTCTTCAAATAATTTTTTTGGATCGCACATATTACCCTCCAAAAGCATTGACAATTGGTCTCTGGTAATGGGAAACCAGGGAAACCGGTCAAATACAGACGCCATAATTTTAACAGGAAATACTGGCGTGGGGATTTTCCATTTTTTCTTACCGCTTGCTGTAGCTATGATGGAAACTAATTCTTTCCAAGAAAATGAATTTACCCCTCCAATTTCATAGGTCTGGTGGAAAGTTGATTTTTCGTCCAATGCTTTAACAAAAAATTCAGCAACATTTTTTACATTAATAGGGGACATGGAAAAACTCCCTGCATTTTTGGGAACGATTCCTTTATAAAAAAGAGGAGCAGGTAGTGGAATTGAGAGCATATCATCTCTTAATTGTGAACAAAATTCGATTTTCCCCTGAGGGTCCCCAAAAATGAGAGATGGTCGAAATACAGTCCAATCCAAATCAGTATCCTTTAAATATTGTTCAGACATGTATTTTGTTTTTTGGTAATTCGTTCCGTTTGGTTTTACCCCGTTTGCACTCATGAGAATAAATCGTTTTACACCCAGATTCAAAGCTGTTTTCATGCAGCGTATAGCAGCTTGAAAATGTAATTCTTCAAAGGTAATTCCCTTTTGAGGAAATTCTCGAATGATCCCAATCACGTAAATCACCGCTTCTGTTCCCGATAGTGTTTTCTCGATATTTTTCACGGAGGAAATATCCCCTGAGATAATGGAACAGCGATCCGAATGGAGCAATTTTTTCTCGGAGCCCTCCCTTACCAGCACTTTAGGAGTACATTCAATTGTCACAAGTTCTTTAATGATATGAGACCCTACAAATCCGGTTCCGCCAAATACTGCAATTTTCTTCATTATATATGTATTTATCGAATTCCAAGGCTATGAATATAAACCAGTGTTCCGCCAAGATAGCTAGTGACTATAACGGAAAGGCTCAGTAACCCTAAAAATGCCAGAGCTAAATTATCAATTCTTTTATCTTCCATATATTTAATGAACAGGTATAACCAGAGGAGAAAAATAACCAACGAACCCCATGTTGTGACTGTCGCGATTAATTCATGATTTTTAATGGACTCAAGAACTGCTAATTCATGACCTTCCTCTCCACTTTTAATCGCTTCTCTCTGTCCGGAAAGCATGGCTCCAAATGAGGTCAAAACAGCCATTCCCAAGAGCCAAATGGATGTTGTCCTACAGATCCAGTACGGTCTCCATACATGGAGTGCCTGCATGATAAATGCGGTAATGAAAAGGGTAATCGGGAAATGAACGATGGCAGGGTGGAGAGGTAGATTCATGCTGTAAATTTAAGGTAAAATATTATTCACGAACAAAGTAGAGAAAGGTCTTCTTCCGAGAAATGAATTGGTTGTATTAGAAATAAATACCCGGTTTTTCAATGGGGTTCGGCGAGTAGCCCGTAGGAGAATCGAACTCCTGTTGCCAGGATGAAAACCTGGAGTCCTAACCACTAGACGAACGGGCCAGTTATATAATCCTTTTTTATTATCAGGGAAATTATTTGATCCAACTCAACCCTATTGAATCACTGGATTAACAAGTTAAAAAACGGGGCGAATTTAGAGTTCAGGCAGGATTGAATCAAATGGTTTCACAGCGAGGTTGGGATATTCTATTTTTCCCCTCTTACCATTGCTATTCCATCAAAAGAACATGACCTACATTTAAATCTTTTTATCTTACAAGTTAAAAACCAAGCCTGAATTTTGTGCTTGAGTTTTCGGTGAGTCCGCCGTAAATCTGTATCACACTTTGGACAGGATGATAAGTTTGGATGATGATCAATAATCCTGTTACGAGCACGATTTAGTACCAAAATAAAAGCGATCAGGATTAATACAATTCCAATAATGTCAGATGTTTCTACTCCCGAAATAATATCTCCAACCCAAACGGAAATATTCCTTAAAAATGTAGCAATACTTAAGGTACTACTTGTGACAGCTCTCCATGTAATGGATTTTATATTCCATTTTTCCCACAAGAGGAAAAATCCCAGTCCAAACAATCCTAAAACAAGAATTTCAAAATTATATTCCTGAAATAAGGATGTACTATTATTTTTTATTCTTTTCCGTTTACGTGTTCTTTGGCCCAAGATATTTTCCTTTATCAAATTCTATGATGTTAAAAGTTAAATATTTTTTCCCTAATCAACAGTATATTTTATACCGTGTCAGAAAAGAAAAATAAAGAAATTGATTGATTTGAAATCATCTAAAATAAATATCGGGGAATAAATGAGATTATATTCTTGGAATGTCAATGGTATCAGGGCAGCGGAAAGAAAAGGATTCTTGGATTGGCTGGAAATAACCAAACCAGACATTCTTTGTGTTCAGGAAACAAAAGCGGCAGTGGACCAATTATCTGATACCCTGTTAAATAGTCATGGTTATCACACCTATTTTCATTCTGCCGAACGCAGAGGATACAGTGGTGTGGCAACTTTTTGTAAAACCGAACCTCTTTTTATTCAGGAAGGGTTAGGTATAGACCGTTTTGATAGTGAAGGCAGAGTACTGATTACCGAACATGAGTCCTTTCTACTCTACAATATCTATTTCCCCAATGGACAAAAAAATGATGACAGACTTCAATATAAACTAGATTTTTATGATGAACTGCTTCCCATTATCAATGAACAGATTCAATCCGGATTACATGTGATTGTGACCGGTGATTGGAATACAGCACACCATCCCATTGATCTGGCTCGACCGAAGGATAACATCAAAAATTCCGGGTTTATGCCTATTGAAAGAGAAAAGCTGGATATTTATGTAGAAAACGGATGGGTGGATACTTTTCGGATGTTTCATCCAGAACCGGATAGGTATTCATGGTGGACCTATCGGTTTGGTGCCCGGGAACGGAACGTGGGCTGGCGCATAGATTATTTTTTTGTGAATGAAGGGTTCACTCAAAATGTCATTGATGCTGATATTCATGATAAAATTATGGGTTCAGATCACTGCCCAGTTTCTCTTACATTAGAATTATAATTAAAAAAGATAAAATAACTCGGAATTGGTTACGAAGGTATACAGGGACTGAGCCTGATTCATTAGGAAAATGGATTTTGTTAACGAATTTTCAGAATTATGTAGAAAAATTTTCTAAAACGTTTAATGTTCCTATTAACGGAATAGGCGGACCAATGACTTCTGCAACAAATTCACAGGGAGTAAGTATTATTAATTTTGGGATTGGTAGTGCTAATGCAGCCACTATTATGGATTTATTATCCTGTGTAACTCCAAAAGGGGTGCTTTTTCTGGGAAAATGCGGTGGATTAAAAAAAACAACAGAATTGGGACATTTTATTCTTCCAATCGCTGCAATTCGAGGAGAAGGCACCAGTGACGATTATTTTCCAAAAGAAGTTCCTGCAATGCCTTCATTTAAATTACATAAACATGTATCTCAGATTCTGGTTGAACGTAAAATAGAGTATCGAACGGGAGTGGTTTACACAACCAATCGCCGAGTATGGGAACATGACGATGAATTCAAAAACTATTTAAGAAAAATTAGAGTATTAGGGATTGATATGGAAACAGCAACCATATTCATTACAGGATTCGCCAACGGGATTAACAGAGGAGCACTTTTGCTGGTTTCAGACACTCCAATGATTCCTGAAGGAGTTAAAACTGAGGAATCAGATAGGGAAGTAACACGTAAATATGTTGAACTTCATATCAAATTAGGAATGGAAGCGATGGCACGAATTGGTGGAGAAGGTGAAGCGATAAAACATTTTACATATTAATATCTAAACTTATCTATTAAATCAGTAAATCCACAGCAATTGCATCAGCAAATGCAAATCCTCTTTCCTGTAATTTAATTTTCTTTCCATCTTTTTCAATATAATCATCCCACTTATTTCGATGTTTCTTCATATTTTGGTTGAATTGTTTTTTTTGGATTTCCGAAAATTTGTCTAAATCAATGCCCCCTATTAATCGCAGACCAAACCCGATTCTTTCATTCAATTTCTGGGTTGTGGTCAGGACTTCAGTTGAAGAAACCGGAGATAATTCCGCTTCCATTTTTTTCGTGTATTGGTCCAAAGATCGCACATTATTCCATCTTTTTTCACCGTCAAAACTGTGCGCAGATGGACCGAAACCAATGTAAGGATCAATGTTCCAATAATGGAGATTATGCCAGCATTCTTTCTCTGGTTTGGAGAAATTAGATATTTCGTACGGAATGTATTGATGCTGTGATAAATAGGACCTTGTCAAGGTAAACCAGTCTGCACTAATACTTTCACCAGGCATGGTCACTTTATTAGAATTCACCATGTGAAAAAGTTCAGTCCCTTTTTCAACTGTTAAAGAATAAGCAGAAATATGCTCGGCCCCCAACTCAATAATTTGGTTCATGTCACGCTTCCAAATATCAGGTGTTTGTGTAGGAATCCCGTATATGAGGTCGCAGTTTATATTTTTAAATCCTGCTGTACGGGCATGGTCAAATGTTTCAAATACCTGGTTGACTGAGTGAGATCGAGTCAAAAATGTTAATAATTCTTCTTCCAGAGATTGAACTCCCATGGAGACACGGTTCACCCCTAAAGAACGAAAATCGGTTAATATCTCCAAAGATGCTTCTCCGGGATTTATTTCTATGGTTTTTTCAATCAAATTAGAAAAGGATATTTTTTTTGATAGGGTTGTTAAAATGGATTCAAGTTGATTTCCGTTTAGGAGTGAGGGAGTGCCTCCACCGATAAATAACGTGTTAAATATCCATGGATATCCATCCAATGGAGAACGGGAAATTTCTGTACAAAGCGCTTCCACAAAATTATTCACATCCTTTTCCCTTTCAGTAATGGAGTAAAAGTCGCAATACATGCATTTGGTCTTGCAAAAAGGGATATGGATATAAATGCCTGCTTTTGTTTTAGAGGTT
>CEQE01324413.1_pt1 | contig 11312 bp, 10 predicted proteins | sample 356201 | NCBI WGS metagenome assembly CEQE01 (sample SAMEA2619970, study PRJEB7988) | marine metagenome | biome: marine biome (ENVO:00000447); feature: mesopelagic zone (ENVO:00000213) & marine oxygen minimum zone (ENVO:01000065); material: "saline water (ENVO:00002010), including plankton...
AAAGATGATAAAAGAGGTAAATAGTAAAGAAAAATAATCAGCTTTGACTCTTGTAAATAAGATTTATTGGGGGTAAGTTGTCTTTGCTGTGCTCGAATTAACAAAAAACATTGAGGAGTGTAAAATAATGGTAAAAGATTCAAACAGAAGTTTAAGCAGATATTTAGAAGAAATCGGCAGGTTCGAACCACTAAAACCCGCCCGGGAAGTTGAACTGGCGCAAAGGGTCAAAAAAGGGGATCGCATCGCATTGAAGGAACTCACCGAAGCCAATCTTCGGTTTGTGGTTTCTGTTGCAAAAGATTATCAAGGTCAGGGTTTACCTTTAACTGATTTAATTAATGAAGGAAATCTTGGTTTAATCAAAGCCGCAGAAAGATTTGATGAAACACGGGGATTTAAATTTATTTCATATGCTGTCTGGTGGATTCGTCAATCCATACTTCAGGCACTGGCAGAACATTCAAGAATTGTTCGTCTTCCCTTGAATAGGGTAGGAACAATCAGTAAAATCACAAAAGCAGCAAGTGATCTTGAATCAGAATACGAGCGTCCCCCAAAGGAAGATGAAATTGGAAAACACCTGGAAATGGGCGGTGAAGAAGTCATGGATGCAATCAGAATATCAAGACGCCATCATTCACTACAAGCACCTTTCAGGGAAGGTGATAAAAATTCTTTGATGGATGTTATTAAAGACGGCAATCAGCGTTCGCCAGACATAGGTCTCATGAAAGAATCTTTGAAAGAGGAAATCAGGTCCTGCCTGTTGTCTTTGAAAAACCGTGAAAAAGACGTCATTAAAATGTATTTTGGTATTGACCGTGATTATGCACTCACATTGAATGAAATTGGTGAGGAATTTAGTCTGACACGGGAAAGAGTTCGCCAGATCAAAGAAAAGGCAATTCGCAGATTACGCCACAAAACACGCAGTAGAGCACTGAGAAATTATCTCGGGCAATAGAAGAAGGAGGTGTATTCGAATTGATTGAAGTTACTGTACGCGATGGTGAACCGCTTGAAAGAGCGCTTCGCCGGTTTAAAAAGAAATATGAGCGAGCTGGAATACTTAAAGAAGTAAGAAGTAAGTCATATTATCTTAAACCCAGCGAAGCCAAAAAGCTGAAAAGAAGTTCAAAACCAAGGAAAAGAAATTACTATTAATTTCTTCTCATATTTTTTATCTATAGTTGAAAAAGTTCAGATTAAACACTGAACTTTTTTTATATTCAATTTTGTAGTTAAACTCCGGAGAATGTAATTTTACTTTAATCTTTTAAAAGTAATTCATATATCCCCGAACAAATAAATATGCTAATAAAGAGTATTTCAGGAATAAGAGGGTTGGTTTCGCCTGACCTTACACATGAAGTCATAGATAGATATATTTCAGCTTTTCATCAATTTTGCGGTGAAGGCACTATTGTTTTAGGCAGGGATACGCGGCCTTCCGGATTTAAACTGACATCCCAGATTCTTGATCATCTTATTGCATACGGACGAAATGTACAGGACTGTGGTATTTGTCCCACGCCAACGGTGCAGTTCGTGGTATCTGATACAGAGGCAGCTGGCGGTATTGTGGTAACCGCGAGTCACAACCCATCGGATTGGAATGGATTGAAATTCATCAATAAAGACGGCTGTTTTTTGAATCAAATTGAATTCAATGAATTTTTATCAATCATGGATTCAGAGACAGGAGAAGGTGCTGAAGAAGTTAGTAAAGGGACCTACTCAACATTTGATCATGCTGTCAACCGGCATATTCAACGGATTCTTGCGGTAGAATTTTTGGATATTCCATCCATCAAAAATTATGGGTTTAAAGTTGCAGTGGATGCTGTAAACGGCGCTGCAAGTAAAGCACTGCCAAATTTGTTGGAAAAATTGGATTGTGATGTCATTGAAATAAACTGTTTTTCGGACGGTGATTTTTCCAGGGGAGCTGAACCGCTGCCGTCAAATTTGTCAGAACTGTGTGATACCGTTAAAAATAAAAACTGTCATCTGGGACTTGCGGTAGATCCCGATGGTGACCGCCTTGCAATCGTGGATGAAAATGGAATCCCATTGGGTGAAGAATATACCCTTGTCTTAGCGGCGGAATTATATATGAGTTCAATATCCGAGAAAAGTAAAGTGGTCACAAATTTATCCACTACACTTGCTTTGGAAAAATTAGCTGAGAGGTATAATTTTGAAGTGATTAGAAGTCCGGTCGGTGAAATAAACGTGGTTGAAAAAATGAAAAAGGTTGGAGCTGACTTTGGCGGAGAAGGTAACGGCGGTGTGATTCTTCAGAATGTCCATCTCGGCCGCGATTCACTGGTGGCAGCAGCAATGATTCTTGATTTGATGGCAAAAAGAAAAAAGCCGTTGAGTGAGTTGTTCAGTACAATGCCGCAATATTTTATTGTTAAAGATAAAATTTCTATTAATGGTATTAATCCGGGTAACTTATTGGAGCAGATTTCTGAAAACTACCGGGGAATGGAAAAAAATATAGAAGATGGATTAAAGCTTTTGTGGGAAGATCGGTGGGTACATATCAGATCATCCAACACCGAACCCATTTTACGTATCTATGCAGAAGCGCCTACGGAAGGCGAAGCGAAATCATTGGTCAGAGATCTGCGGGAGGTGATGGCATGATTCTTGCGAAAGTTACAGGATCAGTCGTTTCTACCATAAAGAACAAGCATTTGGAGAGTGAAAAACTGCTAATCACGCAGCCGGTGGACTTGAAACAAAACCCAGCAGGTGAATCCTTTCTATCGTTGGACAGGGCGCTGGCAGGAGAAGGTGACCTTGTACTTGTGAACAAGGAGGGCTCTGGCGCCCGGCTCATGTACGACAATGAAGAAATTCCGGTACAGGCAGTTATTGTCGGAGTCGTGGATGATATTGATGTTTTTATTGAATAGAAATGTATCAGGATGGATAAACACATTATACTCAATACAATAGACGAGGTCATATCGTCCGGTTATATTCCAAAGGAAGATGAATTTTGCGAGTGTCCTCACTGTGATACACACAGCTGTCCTGATTGGGATTATGAAACTGTAAAGAGTATCATCTTTGCGGGGGCTGACAGGATTGGGTCAGCGGCTCATTTTGAACCTCGCCCTGAAATCGCCGGTCTCATTGACCATACTTTGCTTGCACCTTCGGCTACACTTCAGGATGTTCGGAAACTGTGTCAGGAAGCAAAACGATATTGCTTTATCAGCGTTTGTGTTAATCCATCATTTGTGAAAACCTGCGTAAAAGAACTGAAAGGGTCAGGCGTAAAGGTAGCCACTGTAATCGGATTTCCCTTGGGTGCCACTTCAACCGAAACAAAATGTGCTGAAACAAAAAAGGCAGCAGCAGACGGTGCCGATGAATTGGACATGGTCATCCACGTTGGGATGCTAAGGGAAGGTGACTTCGAATATGTGGAGAATGATATCCGTGGGGTTGTTAATGCAGCTGAAGGGAGACCTGTCAAAGTTATTCTCGAAACTTCTCTGCTGTCCGATGATCAGAAAGTCAAGGGTGCCATGCTTGCCAAATGGGCTGGAGCCAATTTTGTTAAAACATCTACGGGATTTTCCACCGGGGGTGCAACAGTAGCGGATGTTGCATTGCTTCGGAAAGTGGTTGGCAAACAAATGGGTGTGAAAGCATCCGGTGGAATCAAAACATATCAAGATGCTGTTGATATGGTGGCTTCGGGCGCCAGTCGAATCGGCGCCAGCGCCAGCATTGCCATTGCTACCGGCAAGAAACCAAATTCCTCAGTAAAATACTAATCCACAGATTAACTTTTTAAAGACACGTTTTTATGCCTAAAAAGGGTGATGAATTTGAATTGACGGTAAATTCACTTGCCTACGGGGGTAAGGGATTTGGGAAAGCAGATAATATTGCCGTCTTTGTAAAAAATGGAATTCCGGGACAAAAACTTCTTGTAAGGGCAATCAGAAAAAGAAGAAATTATCTCGAAGCAGTCCCGGTTAAAACAATTGAAGAATCCCCGTTTTATACTCCTCCAAAATGTGACCATTTTTCCGTATGCGGCGGCTGCACTTTTCAGCATCTGGACTATGAACAACAGATCGAACAGAAGAAAGATCAAGTCATTGAGATTTATCAGCGAATCGGCGGATTTAATGATGTAAAACTGGATAATGTCATTCCAGCCGACAACCAGTTCCACTACAGAAATAAAATGGAATTTACCTTCTCCAACTGTCGGTGGATTCTGACAGAAGAACCGGAAGGTGTGGATTCATCCTTCGCCCTTGGACTGCACATTCCCGGGAGATATGATAAAATATTGAACATTGATAGCTGCTGGATTCAGAAACCTGTGGGGAATGATATTTTGCAGACCGTTAAGATTGAAGTAATGAAATTCGGGTTATTACCTTATGATGTAAGAAACCATACCGGTTTTTTAAGAAATCTTATTATTCGGATCGGCGAGAGAACAAATGAATTGATGGTAAACATCGTGACCTCAAAAGAAGATCCTGAATTATTAAATCCAATCAATGAAAAACTGATTAAAATGCATCCGGAAATTACGAGCATCATCAACAACATCACCTCCAGAAGGGCTGGTGTGTCTATAGGCGAAAAAGAAGTTCTTGTTTATGGAAAACCCCGCATTCATGAAAAATTGGGAGAGTACATTTTTGAAATTTCATCTAATTCATTTTTTCAAACCAATACCACGCAGGCAGAAAAGCTGTACAATCTCGCTTTGGAATACGGTGGATTTAAAGGGGATGAAATTTTGTACGATCTCTTTTGCGGAACCGGTTCAACCTCAATTTTTATGTCTTCGCAAGTTAAGAAAGTTTATGGTTTTGAGCTGGTCCAGTCAGCGGTGGAAGATGCCGCGAGAAATGCTGCTGCAAACGGAATTGACAACTGCCGGTTTATTGAAGCGAATCTCGATCACTATTTTCGTACAACCTCAATATTAAAAGAACTTGAAAAACCGGATGTGGTCTTGTTGGATCCACCGCGGGCAGGACTTCACAAAAAATTAGTGAAAGATGTCATTCAACTGAACCCGCAGAAAATAGTTTACATTTCCTGCAATCCAGCAACACAAGCGAGGGATGCTGCCCTGTTTTGTGAAGAGGAATATGTGCTGGAGAAATTAGGGATGGTGGATATGTTTCCTCATACGCCGCATATTGAAATGGTTGTTCTGTTAACTACTAAATACAATTCTTAGCACTCTACAAATAATTTTATTAGATTTTCACCCATAAAAAGAGACAAATAACAGTTTTGAGCAGATATATTAAAAAATTATTTGGTAATCCATTTATTCAAATTATTACGGCTATCAGTATTGTGATGGTAATAGGAGGGTGGTTTATCAGTCGATTGGAAGGCACCGCGGAAATCACCCAGGGAGTGAATCCATTCTGGTGGGCAATTGTTACCATGACAACAGTAGGTTATGGAGATTTCTCTCCAATCAGCACGGGCGGGCGTGTGCTTGCAATTATTATTATGTTTGGCGGTATTTCCCTCACTGCGCTGTTAACAGCAACTATTTCATCCATCTTTGTGGCAAAGAAAATCAGGGAAGACAAAGGATTGGAAAAGGTTACTCTCAAAGATCATATTATTCTTTGTGGCTGGAATATGACAGCAGACAGAATTCTGGAGTCTCTGCAGAATATCAAAGGAGAAGGTAAACTGGAAATTGTTCTGATAAATGATGAAGAGGAAGATTCCATTTCTTCAATCCGCAATAAACACAGAACCATAGAAATAAAGTTTGTCAGGGGAGATTTTACGCAGGAGGCAGTATTGGAACGGGCAAATCTTAATCACGCATCAACTGTCATCTTGTCCAGCGATGCTACCCGTGGAGGATCCCACGCAGATGAAAAAGTTATTTTTGGTACTCTCACCATTAAAACAATGGCTTCCCATGTTCGTGTTGTTGCCTACATCATAAACAGGGATAACCTTACGCACATCAAAAGAGCAAATGCTGATGAAGTTATACTCCAGGGTGAATTCGGCGCTTATATGGTTGCGTCACATATTTTGGATCCGGGTGTACCACAAACCATTGAAATTTTGCTGAACAGTAAAACACCCTCACAGTTCAGAAGAGTAGAAGTCCCATCCGAATTTATTGGAAAAATGTATAGTGAATTATTTAACCATTTAAAAGAAGAGCACGGCTGGCTGCTGGTAAGTGTTTTCAGCGAGGAAGAACAGATAGGAATTGGGGAAGTCCTTTCCTCCGATACCTCAGCGTTGGATGCGTTTATTGAACGGAAATTGAAAGAAGCAGGACATTCTCTCGATGAGGAAAACAAAATATCCGTCATGGTTAATCCCAAACAGGATTACCTGGTTAAAGAAGGTGAAAAGGCGATTGTAATTTTATAAGATGAGTAAAATTAAAAATCTTGAAAAGTATCAATTTTTCAACGGACTTAAAAACAGTCAGCTGGACAAATTTGATGATATCGTTAAAATGAAGAAATATTCTCAAGGTGAAATAATTTTCAAAGAGGGGGAAACAGGCAACGCTGTTTTCCTTTTGTTAAGCGGCGAAGTTGAAATCAATCAGGCGTTGACCCTGCAGCTAAACAGGGAAAATTATGATACGAGGGAGAAATCAATTATTCATTTGTCCAGCGAGGTCTGTCCCTGTTTTGGGGAAATGGCTCTTGTGGGTGATAACCAAAAACGTACTGCCACGGTTCAAGCTTTAAGCGAATGTGAAATGGCAAGAATTATGAAAGATGATTTTTTAAATATCTGTGAAACTGATCCTGATTTAGGATATACAGTCATGAAAAATATCGGAAAAATTATTTCGGACAATCTGGTCAATGCCAATCAAAATGTTCTTAAACTGACCACTGCTTTTGGTTTAATATTAGAAACGTAATCTATAAAATTTGATTTATAGCGAACTGATTAATCCGGTACTTGATTGATGGCAGACGATAATAGGAATTCCCCCGAAACCGACATTCCAAAAGTTTACAATCCCAAAGATGCGGAAAACCGGTGGTATCCCTACTGGCAGGAAAATGGTTTTTTTCATTCAACGGTAGATCAAAGTAAAACTCCCTACACAATACTGATTCCGCCTCCAAACGTGACCGGGAGTCTCACCATCGGTCATGTATTAAACACTACCATACAGGATATTTTGATCCGCCGGGCGCGGATGATGGGAAAAGCCGCCTGCTGGATTCCCGGGACTGATCACGCCTCCATTGCAACAGAAACGAAAGTGGTCAACATGCTTCGGAAAAAAGGCGTTAAAAAATCTGATATCCCGAGAGAAGAATTTTTGAAGTACGCTTGGGAGTGGAAGGAGAAATACGGTTCACTCATTATTGAGCAGTTGAAAAAACTGGGGTGTTCCTGCGATTGGGAAAGAGAACGGTTTACCATGGATGACGGCTATTACAAGGCAGTCATTTCAGCGTTTGTAAAGCTGTACAAAAAAGGATTGATTTACAGAGGCAAGCGGCTGGTAAACTGGGACCCTAAAACAAAATCAGCCATTTCTGATGAAGAAGTCATTTATAAGGAAGTGAATGGTCACCTTTGGTATTTTCGATATCCGCTTAAAGATTCCGATGAATCGTTAACTGTGGCAACCACGCGCCCTGAAACAATGCTTGGGGATACAGCCGTGGCGGTGAATCCAGATGATGAACGGTTTAAACACTTCATTGGCAAAACGGTTATTCTTCCATTAGCGGGTCGGGAAATGCCCGTAATAGCTGATAAGTTTGTCGATCCGGAATTTGGCACCGGCTGTGTAAAGGTCACGCCTGCTCATGACCCCAACGACCTCAAAATGGGGAAAAGTCATAATCTTGAATTTGTCAATATTTTCAATGATGATGCTACCTTGAACAAAAATGTTCCGGAAGAATTTCAGGGGTTGGACCGGTTTGATGCCCGGAAGTGTGTTATTGAACAAATGAAGAAAGAAGGGTATCTTGTAAAGACCGAAGATTATACCACAAACATTGGCTATTCCGATAGGGGAAACGTTCCCATTGAACCTTATCTTTCGGAACAGTGGTTTATGAAAATGGAAGATTTGGCAAAACCGGCGCTGAAAGTGGTAAAAGAGGGGAAAATAAAATTTTATCCGGAACATTGGAATAAAACTTACTATCACTGGATGGAAAATATTCAGGACTGGTGTATCAGCAGACAGTTGTGGTGGGGGCATCGGATTCCTGTCTGGTACTGCCGGGGTAATGACATGGATGAATGTACATTGGAATGCAGGCAACCTATCGTTTCGGAGACAATCCCCGAATCATGCCCAGCTTGCGGTTCAAAGGATATGATTCAGGACCCTGATGTACTGGATACATGGGCGAGTTCATGGATTTGGCCTATGGGCGTTCATAACTGGCCGGAAGAAAGTGAAGACCTTTCTTACTTCCATCCCACTGATGCTTTGGTGACCGGTCCGGATATTATCTTTTTCTGGGTGGCGAGAATGATTATGTCGAGTATGGAGTTCAAAAGTGAAATCCCTTTCAAAAATGTTTATTTCACCGGAATGGTTCGAGATATGCAGGGGAGGAAAATGAGCAAATCATTGGGGAATTCACCTGATCCGCTGGAACTTATCGAAAAATACGGCGCCGATGCGCTGAGGTTCGGGATTATGCTCATAGCTCCGCAGGGGCAGGATATTCTGTTTTCTGATGACAGGATGGAAGTGGGCAGAAATTTTATGAATAAACTGTGGAATGCATCCCGGTTTATTTTGATGAATTCTGAAGGGGTTGAGATTCTCCCGATGAACGAAATTGACAGCAAACATCTGGAAATATCCGACAAGTGGATTATAAGTTCTTTGAATAGAACCATCAATAATGTTGGACGGCGATTCGGTACCTACAAGTTTAACGATGTTGCAAAAGAAATTTATGATTTTTTATGGGCTGATTTTTGTGACTGGTATGTGGAAATTATAAAATTAAGATTATATGGCAATGATTCTACTCAAAAACAAGCTGCATTAAGTATCGCAATTCATTGCCTCAAATCGGTGTTAAAACTGCTCCACCCGTTTGCGCCTTTTATCACAGAGGAAATTTGGAATCGCCTTGGCACAGTTTCAGAAAGTGACGAAAATTATCAATCTCTCATCGTTTCCGAGTATCCAGAGAGTGAAAGCAATTGGATTGATGAAAAGTGTGAAGATGAATTTAATTATCTAAAAAATATCATTTCCAACATACGAACAGTGAGGAGTGAAATGAATGTACCTCCAGGGAAGAAGTCCGATCTTCTTATCACCGGCCATAATGGAAAATTGGACCTCATTAAGAATCATGAAAATATTATTAAGGACCTTGGTAAAGTGGGTGAATTGGAAACAGGAAATAATCTTGCTAAACCATTACACAGCGCTACTATCGTTTTAAGCGATCTTGAACTGTTCATTCCGTTGGAGGGACTCATTGATGTAGAAAAGGAAAAGAACCGGCTGAAAAGTGAGATTGAAAGAATTACTGGAAGGTGCCTTCTGATAAAAGGAAAACTGGAAAATTCAGATTTTGTGAACAAAGCGCCCGAAGAAGTTGTAAAACAGGAAGAAAAAAAATTAACCGATATGACCGCCAGTCTGTCAAAACTTGAACAAAACTACGAGATGATACAATGAAAAAACTATTCTTATTATTACCTTTAATCTTTAACTCTCAAATCTCTGCTCAATCCCAAAATGCGACCATCACGCTCTACCGGGATGGTTATGGCCTCGTTAAACAGCCCGTATCGTTTACGGTTGAGAAAGGGAGAAATGAAGTAAACTATTCAAGCCTGCCCAATCAGATGGAAGTTGAATCACCCTTTTTATCTCTGAACAAGGCAAAAATGCTATTTCAAAGATTTAATAAAGATGTTTTCCATTCCCGATCATTTTTACAGGAACAGTTAGGGTATTATATTACAGTGACAACTGATGATGGGGAAACATTCAAAGGTCAATTGCTGGCTATGGAAAATAATTGGTTATCAATTGAACAAAAGAAAACAATAACTATGATTAACTTCGATGAAATTATCTCCATTCAAGTGGGTAGTAAAGAAAAGACTTATCCAGTGAAAGAAGAAATGTCCTGGGAAATTTCCTCCAAAGTCACAGGAAATGTGACAGGTGAATTAATCTATATCACCAGAGGAATCGAATGGGATGCTTCTTACAGATTGATTTCATCCAACGATAAATCAACGGGAAATCTCATTTCCCAAGCTAACATAAAAAATGAAACCAATTTAAGTTTTACCCATGCATCAACACAGTTGCTGGAAGGTAATCTAAAAAGAGCAAAAGGCGGAGGTCAACGCAGAGTCAAAACCCAAAGGGGTGGATATATAGCTGACATGGCGGCGGATGTGTCCCCGGAGTTTTCCGCTGAAGAATTGGGAGATTATCATCTCTATACTCTTTCAGAAAAACTCACACTTCCCAAGAATGAAATGGTTACAGTTTCGCTATACAAAGATAAAGAGGTGAAATTTACCCGCCTTTATAAATTTGAAAATAACGAACGGTCAAAGAAAAAAGAACCTCTGGTTGTAGAGCTATCATTCACAAACGATTCAGAAAAACCTTTTCCGGCGGGTAATTTTCAAATCTATCACAAAAATACCAGGGGAAATGTAGAATTCGCCGGGGAAGATATGCTCAAGTATGTTCCGAAAGGAGAAATCGCAAAAGTCATTGCAGGCAGGGCCTCGGACGTTTTGGGTGAACGTAAGGTCGTGAATTATGAACGGAAAAAGAAAAGCGAAGAGGCAAGCATTCTACTTGAAGTGAAAAATAAACGGAATAAACAGGTAGAGGTGGAACTTACCGAACATATTCATGGCGATTGGGTGATTAAAGAACCCTCACACAATTATAAAAAAGTGGATGCCAGTACCATCACTTTCAATCTTACCCTTAAACCCAATTCCACAGAAACGGTTACCTATACCTACCGTAAGGAGTGGCAGTAGTAGGTTTCTGGTTATTGGTAACTGGTGATTGTCCGGCATCTTTTTCGCGGGTTTTTAGAGGGGAATTATTATTACCCGTCATTGCGAGGAACGAAGTGACGTGGCAATCTCATCAGTTCTGCCGGTAAAACAACGAGATCACCACGCTACACCTTTCGGCGGAACTCGTGATGACTTCCACTACTTAAGTAATACCATCTTTTTCGTAATAACATTATTACCAGTTACCAAACGGTAAATATAAACCCCACTGGCAACATCACTGGCATTCCAGATCA
>CEQE01094114.1_pt1 | contig 11308 bp, 9 predicted proteins | sample 356201 | NCBI WGS metagenome assembly CEQE01 (sample SAMEA2619970, study PRJEB7988) | marine metagenome | biome: marine biome (ENVO:00000447); feature: mesopelagic zone (ENVO:00000213) & marine oxygen minimum zone (ENVO:01000065); material: "saline water (ENVO:00002010), including plankton...
ACCTGTAACTATATTCTTAGTTACATAAAAACTGAAACATCCAAAATTGCCAAATGTACCAGCATATTTTTCATGATAAATTGCTTCAACGGCATGTGCACAGTCTTCAACTACGTATGAATTATGTTCGTTCGCAAGTTCCATAATTTTATCCATTTTGCATGGTCTACCAGCAAAATGAACAGGCAATATACATTTGGTTTTTGAAGTGATTTTTTCTTCAATTTTGTGAGGGTCAATATTCATACTTAAAGGATCTACATCTGCTAAAACTGGTGTTGCACCAACATGAATTATGGCATTTACGGTTGAGCAAAATGTCATAGGTGTTGTAATAACCTCATCACCCTCTTTTAAATTAAGCGCAATCAAGCTTAAATGAAGAGCTGCAGTACATGAATTAACAGCTATTGCATTTTTACATTTTTTATAATCTCTAAAGTTTTTTTCGAATTTCGCAACTTTTGGACCAGTACCAAGCCACCCAGATTTTAATGAATTAGCGACTTCGTCAATTTCAGCTTGCTTAATATCAGGAGAACCAAAAACTAAATAATCTTTATTCATTAAAATTTATAATATATGTGACTAAACAAAATCATCTGAAAGATTAATAAGATCTAAATTTTCTTTATGTTTTATAAATAAGTTTGATTTCATAATGTGATCCTTGTGGGACTATTTTATACAATTTTTTCATGTTTCTATTTCAACTTTGGAATAATTATCAACTTAACAAATCATCCATTAGAAATAATTGATTCAAATTGAAAAATCATCTTCTCAATCGAAAAGTGGTTAATTACAGTTTCTACCCCTTTATTGGAAAAGGATTTTAACACATCAGGATTATTATAAAAAAATCTTATTTTATTAGCTAAATCTTTGTAATCACCATTTTTAATCAAATAACCATTATAGTTATGCAATAAAATTTCTTTAGTACCGCCATTATCAGTAGCAATGACAGGTGTGCCACAGGCTAGTGACTCTAAAACCACATTTGGGATTCCTTCACCATGTTTTGGGCCAGAAGTAAGAACTGAAACATCAGCGGCTTTAATATATGACTCAACATTATCAACTTCACCCAAAAAATGAATAGAAGATTTTATTTTCAACTTATTCACAAACGATTCAAAATAATCTCGATTTTGACCACCTCCAATTAAATAAAAGATCATGTTATTACATCTAGAAATAATTTCATTAGCGGCAAGAATAAAGGTTTTTTGATCTTTTTCATCACAATCCATTCTGGCAACCATTAAAACATTAAAATTATTAGAATCATTTTTTTGAAATAGTAATTTATTATTTATCAAAACTGAAATACGATTCATATCGTAACCATTATGTAAAACATAGCGGCCTGTACGATTGGTTTGATTATAAGCTAGAAGCCCAGAATATGAGTTTGAAACAACCTCATTATAAACATTATATGAAACTTTATTAAAACGATTAAGAAAATTTAACTTTAAAGGAGCATCACGAATACTACCATTAATTAAACGGGTTTGAACAAGACCAAATATTTGTAATAGAAAAACATAATGACTTAAAACAGTAGAAAAACTAAATAAAAGATCAGGGGATATTGAGGATATATATCTACCCAGAATAAAAAAGTCAAAAGGAGAGAAGTTGTTTTTATTTAAAGAACAAAAGGAACATAATAAGTTTTTAATTTGGCCGAATAAAAAGGATTTATCATTTTTAAAGAATAGATGAATTTCATAGTTCTTTTCTGAAAGATTTCTAATAATCTCAGTAAGTTGACGTTCTTTTCCACCGGTACCGTAATCCCCAATAAGAAAAATTATTTTATACTTAGTCAAAGCTGATAGCAGAAATATATTCTAGAGAGTAGAAAATACATCGTATGAGTAATATTATAAATTGATTTTAAGAAAAATAGAATTGAACATTAATAAACAATTAATATATACAAATTCAGAAGGGCAATTGTAATTAAAACAAATTAGAAAATTTAGCCAACTTTAATAAATTTTAGAATCAATTCAGTTCCAATAATACGTGAAATTATTGTATTATAAGTTTTAACTAACAAATTGGTTTGAGATTTAAATGATAAAAAACGAAATCCTGGGAAAGTTGATAAATGTTTTTTTTCAATCTCAAGTAGGAATCCACAATTTAAAAAAGATTTAACAATTGTGTTTCTTTTTGTTATGTTAGATTCATAATAAAAATTACCTAAATAATATAATCTTCTAATAAATGCTAAAATTTTAGAAACAAAATTTTGATGATTAGTAATTTGAACTATGCATATACCATTCTTTTTTGTCATTGAAGCTATTTTTTCAATGCATTGATCAATTTCATTAACGTGCGCTAATACCCCAAGAAATAAAACTACATCAAACTTATTTTTAGGAATATAATTTTCAAATTTTGAGTTGATCAATATTGAATTATTTATCAAATTTCTTGGTATATTTCTTTTTACAGCATTTATCATGTTCGATGACCAATCGAGAAATGTAACCTGATTGAATTTAAGAAATGGAATTGATATAATTCCATTTCCACATCCAATATCAATAATATCAAATCCTTTAACTCTATTTATCATTTCAGAAATTATTAACTTCCTTAATAAAATTGTTGAATTGTTTGGTAAATAATTATCAGTATTATTAAAATAATCATGTACTTGAAGTGATTTGTCTCTTATCTTAAACAAAGATTATCTCTTTTAAAATAATAACTATTCCTCATTTTAAATATTTACTACAACGAACCATATTTCATCAATATTAGGCATATTTATACTAGAGAATTCATTATTTTTTTCCATGTCATCGATACTTTAATTGGACTAAACTCCGGTATTAATGAAATGATCCTATTGTATGCGTTTTTTCCCATTTCATTAAGATGGTTTTCATTAAGCAATTCTTCAATTATAGCTTTCGCCATTTCATTCGTTTTTCCATATTTAATAATTCGACCTTCTACACCATCATTAATTAACCATGGCAAATCACCAACAGATGTTACAAACACTGGAAGCCCATGGGACATAGCTTCAATTACGACCATCGGAAGACCTTCAGCTTTTGAAGTAAGTAAAAGAGCCCTACTACTTTTATAAATGTTATTTAATTCTTGATCATTTTTCCATCCAAGAAAATTGATATGGTCACTAAGATTATTAAATTTCAATTTACTCTGAAGTCTTTTCATAAATGGTCCTCGTCCGACAATCGCAACAGTTAATTTTAAATGTTTATTCCTTACCTCGTTAATCACATCCATCATCAATGAATAATCTTTCCAATAATCATAATTTCCAACAGCAAGTAAATCATACTTCTTGTTATTTAAATTATATTTAATTTCATTTTTAGAAATTGAACAACAATTATGTAATACTTCAACTGGACCCTTATAGCCAAGATTTTTAAGTTTTTTATAAGATATTGGTCCTCTAACTAAACATGCTGAAGCCGAAAGCAGAGCCTTTTTTAAAAACCATCTTTTATAAATCTCTTCGACTTCAGTAACAACTATCTGAACTACAGGTTTTTTATAAATATTACCACAGATAAAAGCAATCATGCCATGATAATTCTGGTTGCAACCGATTATAATATCAAATCGTGGTGAATTTTTTAACAAAGAAAAAAACCGGCAAATATCACCTAAAATTGCATATTTTGAAAATATATATGGCATTTTAACCCAATAAATTTTATGACCATAATATGGTCTACGTCGAAACAGATAAATTTTGTCGACTTCATTCATATATTGTAAAGGGATTAATTTCTGGGAAAGTTTCTTATCAGAAAGCCCACTAACAAAAGCTAGTTTCAACCTAGGCATTATATGTCAATTAACGCACTTATTAAATAATATAAAGAAAGACATTTCAATGGATACAAATCATTCAATAAATATTTTGTTGTTTTAATCATTAACAACTTATTATTTTAATATATTATTTTTTAATTTTCCAACAATTCCAATTCCATTGTGGTTAGAAAATGTTTTTTTAATTTTTATATAACCTACATCTTGGAACCAATCTTTTACTTCATCAGTTGTATGGTGCCAAGCATAAATTGGAGATAAAGCATCAAAAAGGGACAATTCAAGTTCACGTAATGTTCTTTTTATATATTTATTTTTATTTATTATTACGTTAAATAAATTAATATAGACCCAAAACCACGGTGTAGCCAAAAAACAAATAAAATGCAATAATTTGTGTGGTATTTTGATTGAAATTTTACGAATTAGATTATTTATATAATATATAATGTGATCTAATGAATTTTTATGATCGGTAGAATAAAGTTCAATAAAACATAATCCATTCAATTTTAAGCATTTAGTTATTTTACGAAATCCTTTCAACGTATCTGGAGTATGATGTAAAACTCCAGCACTATGAACAAAATCAAACACACCATTTTTAAATGGAGTAGAATGTATATTACCTTGAACAAGGTAACAATATGAACCTCCTTTATCTAATAATTTATTCAATTGATTCTGTATATGATCAACCGAAAAGGATAAATCCATAGCAAAGATTTCAAGACCAGAATCAATCAACGCTTGTTCTACTTCTCCATGACCACAGCCAGCATCAAACAATTTTTTCCCATATAAATTATCAAACTCAATATCAAATGATTGAATAAATAGATTTTTTCTTTCTTCACTGCTTCTACCCCAAGCTCTTTCATCACTCCCAACATGTTCCCACTCTGACGAAAAACTTTCTTGGGTATGTAAAAATTTCTTTTGAAAATGATCATCATTATTTAGTATCGATTTATTAAGATGATTTTTTATTTCATCAGTTAATTTTGTTAAATGTGGTTGCAAATTATTGTAAAAAACATTAATTGAATTTTCAAATAATCTTGGAATGCTCCTTATTATAGGAAAGAAATGATTATTTTTACATAACATAATACCCAATTCAATATCAATTGACATACATTTAATACAGTTACTTTTATTTTCAGAAAATTGCTCCATCCATGCACACCTACTATCACAATATGGTTCCTTTGATACTAAATTAATATTGTTTTCTATATTATTAACAACAAAAGGAATAAGTGATAATTCAGACGAACAATTTGGACATTTTAAAACGTCCATTAATCGATATTTCATTTATTATAAACCTTTTATTATTTTACTATTATATACCAAACAGAATTGTTTTTAAACACTTAAGAATTTCTGAAACCAAAGTTCTAAGTTTATCCATTTCCATATTTCTTGTGACGCGTCAACAGAACCATCCAAATGTTTTTCATATATTTTAATGGCTTTTTCATAATCAATATATCCTCTATGTTTAAAACTATTGGAATGCAATATATCATAAATAAAATCTTTAAAAGGTTGAGATCTAAACCATTGCTCTTCATTAGCCCAAAAACCTATTTTGTCATTTCTGTTTCTAATTGTTTCAGGCAATAAATTACCAAGACTCTGCCTAAGAATTTGTTTTGTCTGACCTTCATTTATTATCATTTCAGGCGGCAATGCTAATGTCCTTTCAACCAATCTATGATCCAGAAATGGAACTCTTGCCTCCAATGAAAACCACATTGAATTTCTGTCTTCCCATTTTAATAGATGTTCAAGTTTGTACTCAAAATGATCAAATGATGCCATTTTAATTGAATCAGATGAAAAAAGATTTTCAGTAATGGAACTTATATCTTTATAATTATTGATGAAACTTTTCCTTATATAGTTCCTTTTATTATATACAATCATAGATTTAAGTTTACTTGGAAGCATGAAATATGTTAACATTTGAAGTCCATAAATTGATTTATGCTTTGAATGATAATGAAATGCTTCAGCAACTAATTTATGGAACATAAAATTCATTATAAGATACTTAAAGTATATCCCAAAGAAATAGTGATAGCCAGCCAATTGTTCATCAGCTCCCTGTCCATCCAAAGTAACAACTACATGATTTTTTGCCATTTCCATCACTTTATATTGTGCATAAATTGATAATGAAGGAACGGGTTCATAATGAGCTTCAAGAAAAGAATCTAAATCTTCATAAAGCATTTCACCAGTAGGTTCAACAATATGCATATTGTCAATTTTATTTTTGTATTCATCTATATAACGAGATTCATTTATATTGTCATTACCTGAAAAAATGGCCGAAAATGTATTTATATCCCTCTTTTGATAATCATTTAAAATAATTGAAACTATACTGGATGAATCCAAACCCCCACTCATACACACCCCAACTGGAACATCACTTCGTAATCTTAATTTAATGGATGAGCTAAGTGTTTCTTTGAATTCAGATGATTTTTTAAATGGTTTTCCAATTCTTTCTTTAAGATTATACCACTTTGATACATTTATTTTATTACCTTTTATTTCTATATAATAACCATGTTGAAGTTTCTTTATCCCTTTAAAGAATGTTGAATCACTATGATCAGTTCTATTAAACATTAAATAGTCAAAAATAGCTGAATCATTAGGTTGGAAATTATGTTTTAATACTGTTAAAATAGGCGCAATTTCAGAAGCAAAAATGAATTTGTCATCAGTCAAATAGTAGTAAAATGGTTTAATACCGAATCTATCTCTCGCAATAAAAACCGAATTTTCATGTCTATCATATATGGCAAATGCAAACATACCATTAAAATGATTTAAACATTCTATATCCCAATGACGATAGGCATTAATTAAAACTTCGGTATCACTTTTAGTTTTAAAAGTGAAACGTTTTGATAACAATTGTTTAAGTTCAAGATAATTATAAATTTCTCCATTGTATACAACAACATAACGATTATCATCAGAAAACATTGGCTGATCAGCTGATGGAGTTAAATCAATTATACTTAATCTTAAATGACCAAAACCAATGTTTTTATCAAGGAAAATACCATCACTATCAGGACCTCTATGTTTCATTTTTGACATCATAACATTGATTTCATTTTTAGTGATATTAGAGCCGTCAAATTGTATAATTCCACAAATCCCACACATTATACTATATAAAAGGAAGAAATATCATTATTTAGTAATTTAAAAGTTCAATATGGCCAATTAATAAAAGAATTAAGATTTATATTAAATTTTTATTGGTAGTCATACCCAATTTTATTTTTAACACATTCAGCAAAAATGGGTGCATTTTATATCGATTTGTTCTAACTAATTTTTGTTTTTTAGGACTGAAGCCAATCCTAGATACTTCCATTAATACATTTGGATACATTTTATATAATTGAGAAAAGGCTTCTTCTCTAATTTGATCTATCGATTTAGGATTTAAAATTTTATCAATTCTGTTTTCATAAACTATTTCACCTGTATCCATTGATGGCGCAGTAAATTGAAATGTGCCATATAGATCATCATTTTCAAAATACGCCCATTCAACATTTGATATTCCTCTATATTCAGGTAATTTTCCAGCATGGGCACTAATCATTTTATTATGAAATAATTCACAGGTCCTTTTTGTTATATATCCGCAACTGTATAAAATAATATAATCGGGATTTTCTTTTATCATGATAGCTATCGATGATTTTGAATTAACATCTTTTACATAATAACATTTCTTACCCAATTTCGGAAAATAACTTTTTAATAATATCCGAATTAACTGGATTGGAAATGTTTTAAACACAAAAGCGGCAGGATAACGATAATACCATTTATAATCTTTGTTTGAAATAATTCTTTTATATGTCGGCATCGCATACATAATAAATTCAGGTGTCAAGTCATTATTGATTAATGATCTATAGATCAATTTTCCATTACCTTTAAATTCTCGTCCAATTATCAATCCAAATTTCATTTTAAATTTGAATTTTGAATTAATTTTGATTTAATTAAATATTCAGAAATTAAAGCGTCTATATAATATTTTACTCCCCAGCTGTTAATAGCATAACTACTATAATCACCCCAAAATGGATATGAACCTGGAAGAGCTCCGTAAATTTTGGGACCACCATAATTAAATTGAATAGATTTAAGGATATCATTCATTTTTAACGCAGCATTTAAAAATCTATTATCATCATTTATATTAAATAAATTTGACCAACACAATGATATTTGAGCAAGACCTGTAACACATATACTAGTTGAATTTGAAGACCAATTTGAAAAAAATCTTTCAGGAAGAGGTTTTTTTGTAATTTCAAATTTATGCATTAATTTTTCTAAAGAAATTTTTGAGGCTTTGTAATACATTTCCTCTCCTGTTAATTGATAGCAGTTAAGAAGACCATCAATTGTATATCCAATTAAATGCAAAAGTGGTGCATGATTATTTTCAATAGTATTGTCACAATTATAAAACCACCCATTAAATTTTTGATTAATCAAAACATAATTAAGATTTCTTTGAGCTGATTGAACATATTCTTTATTATCTGTAATTTTTGAAACTTCAAGTAATGATTCAGAAACTTTAGAGTCATATGTTCTTGGAAGGTTTCTATAATTATAATTACTCCAGGCCCCATCAGCCCTCTGGACTTTAATAATCCAATCACACGCCTTGATACATGATGTAAGATATTTATCATCACCTGTCTCATTAAATCCTCTAATCAACCCATGTACAATTTGACCAGTGTTAAAAACCGATGGCCCTTTCAAAGTGCTTACACTACCTTCCGGAAACCATCCTTTTTCATTTTGAAAATTTAGTTCAAATTCACATGCTTTTATTGCTGATTCAAACACATCACCTGAATTAAATATTTTTGAATAATCAAATAGTGTTTTTATTATGTATCCTGTCACTTCGGGGAAAGATCCTGAAGAAATAATTTTACCAAAACAAAATGATACTGTGGCTGGAACACCATCATCTGGTTGAAGTTTTTGATTTGTACAAATCCAGTTCACAGCATTATTAATATGATCTTTAGTAGTATTTAATGAATTATCTATTTTCGATCCATCGATTGATAATTTTTTAATAGAGCTTATTAAAACACGGCAAAAAGTTAGATTATAAAAGTTGAATAGAGGACCCCTTACAAAAAAAATACCTATTCGTCTTAGAATACCTTTATGTCGAAATAAATGATTAAACTCTAAATATATACTATTTATAAATTTCATAATAAACATCATATTTAATATAAATTAATTAGGATATATTTTAATGATTAACGATTTCAATTATAGATAAGCTCTTTTTTAAAATAATTAATTATCCATTCATTTAAATCTATTTTCTCCTTCAACATAATATTTTTTCTTTTCTTCCATTCATTTTCAGAATTCTTGTTTTTTAAAACATTCTTAATAGATTCAAGAGCTAATTCTTCATCCTCAGGTTTAAATCCCATCGTCAACTTATATTTATTTTCTAACTCCTCAATTACTGAACATCTTCCAACAAATGAATTAATTCTGATTGATGGAATACCAAGAACAGCACCCTCTATAGTCATAGTTTGTGAATCAGAAATTAAAAGTTTTGAAAAAGCAAGAACATGATGGATGTCCCATGGTTCAATTTCATTGCTGTTTTGCTTCTCATTCGATTCAACAATTTTATATCCCTTACATAAGGACCTAATTCTTTTACTTAATTCCTCATTAATTCCATGCTCTCCTAAATCATGATATGCTTTTAAAGCTGAAAACCTTACAATAACATACCTCCCTTTTTCAAGATTATATTTTTTTAACACATTTGCATCTGGAGAAAAATTGTTTGGATGAAGATAAGCTAATTCATGATATGATGGATAAAGTACTCTTTTCTTCTTCCATTTCTTTGATCTGATCACTTCTGGGTTTATTATTTGTTTTGTAAATGGAAAAGTTATTAATGTGTACAAAGGGATTACATCATCATCGTCCTCTCCTAGATTATAGGAAGGAACATTAAAAAATGCTGATAAATGTGCAATTGACATGGTTGCTCCAATTGATAAATTAAATTTATTTACTCTATGTAAATTGAAAATTCGAATATTCCTTTGAATTAACTCAATAATCATTCCCCCTATACTGTTTCTAGGTTTTGAAATACAAATATATTTAATCCCGTAATGCTTTAATAATTTGTTTGTAACATCTTTTTCTCTTGATGTAACTATTACTTTATGTGGACTATTGTTAAAAAACTTAATTAAATTTTTTAACAAATGCACATGAGCTGGATGACCTATATCAAAAAGAATTACCAAATATCAGTCAATATTTTATTCAAAATAAATATTAATTATATTATAAAATATTAAAATTTTGTCCCTAGTTCAATTTTCATTATCAGGATTCATTCTTACTTTACTAATTAATTTAGCTGGGTTTCCTCTAACAATTGTAAACGGTAACACATCACTTGTCACAACTGAGCCAGCACTAATAATACTTCCTTTGCCTATAGTAACCCCCGGTAAAACTATCGAATACATTCCTATTAATGCTCCTTCATTTATTATTACTGGAGCTACATAAGATGGTAATCTTCCTTGATGAAATGGATGAGGTACACTGTGCGCTATTATTTTGCATCCTATAGAAAGTGACGCATTTTCCTTGATTGACACATAGTCCGGAAATGCTTCATCTATCCATACATTAACACCTATTTGAACATCAGAACTAATATTTACACCTCTAATTTTGTGAAAAAAAACTCTCATTCCATTATAGGGCATAAATTGTGCAATTAGGTGAAAAAAATAATAGAATAGTCTTTTAAATATATACAATAGCACCCCAAGACCTTTATACCCGTGTTCCTTACCTGATCTAGAAACAAATTTGAAAAAGTTTTTACCACTATTATAATCTAATGCCTCTCTTTTTTTTATTCTTGTCATCAGTCAATTGAATAAAATCTATTTACAATGTTATTAGCTATTTGATTAGGTAATAATTGTCTTTTTTCTAATAATGGTTTGTATTCTCCCGCAGAACCATATTCATCAGGTAAACCCAGCGCAAGTAGCGGTGGTTTATCCTTTAATGTACATAAGTATTCAGAGACAGCACTTCCTAAGCCACCAATAATACTATGCTCTTCAAGTGTTACAATAAGGCTTGTCGGTTTTGAAATTTGTTCAATAATGTTAATATCAATCGGCTTTATGGTGTGCATATCGATAACAGTTGCTTCAAGTTTTCCAGTTTTCAATAAATCCGCTGCTTCCAACGCATGGTGTACCATAGTACCACATGCAAATATTGAAATATCACTGCCTTCTCTCAAAATGTTGGCTTTCCCAATGGTAAAGTCAAAGTCATCATTATAGACAGCAGG
>CEQE01123759.1_pt1 | contig 11304 bp, 9 predicted proteins | sample 356201 | NCBI WGS metagenome assembly CEQE01 (sample SAMEA2619970, study PRJEB7988) | marine metagenome | biome: marine biome (ENVO:00000447); feature: mesopelagic zone (ENVO:00000213) & marine oxygen minimum zone (ENVO:01000065); material: "saline water (ENVO:00002010), including plankton...
GCCTGCTGTGATGGAAAAGTGGGTAAACCTCGAAACCGTAATGGGGAGATATCTGTTTCACGGGATTGATCATCATACAATCCCCAAAGAAGCTCAAAGGCGGCACCACCGCATCCGGGCAGAGTAGACTGGTAAAGCTCCACTACCGGAATGATATCAAGCTTCTCCCAGTTAACCGAAAGCATATAACTAATAAATATCTTGTCCTCAAAAGTTCCGTCCATCAAGGCATAAATACTATCTTTTTCCAGGTGCACATCATATTTGCCCTCCCCGGTTGAGACAAAATTTTCATCTCTATAAAAATGTTTTATCTCTGCAAGGGGAACATTCCAGGCCTTGGCCGCATTACCTCTAACGTCATCCAAGGTCATTGACGCCCAGTCAGGATGTTTTTTAAGGTCGATGTTCATTGAAAAAGTTTTGCCCTTCGGCTGGATTCCAAACCAGAGGCCGGAGTCGATCTGCATGCGGACAAAGGCCAGGGAGGTTTCCCCTGATTTCTCGTCCTTCTTCCATTCGCACTCGTGGAGCGGATGGCCTTCCGGATCAGTACAGAGAAAACGTCTACCCTCTGAGTTATAAAATACTATGTGTCCTGTCGGATATTCTTTTATCCTGGTATTGGCAATGTCCGGTTTGTCGTTAAGACACCAGAAAAAGGCATCCTCTTGTTTAATTTTCTTAAGTTTGTCGAATTGTTCCTTAATCGCAGAAACCTCTTTTTCATTGGCTTTAAAGCGTATGCTGTCCGGCCGGGTAAGCGCGGAGAGAAGCTGTTTTTTTTCAGACAAGGTTTATCTCCTTTTTCTTAGAATAATTTTGCCACTGTATTGAACAATATTATAGGTAATCCATGATTACCCTGTCAATATGTAACCGGGTGTATGGCCATTGTGGGCGAAATCTATACTTGTACAGTTGAGAATGGGTAATCGTTTGTTTTTTCCAAGCCCAAAGGGCTGACAGTGTTTAGCCGTGGGTGAAGCCCACAGAATAAGGAATAATAATGTCGAAAGATAATTATCTCCTATTTATTTCCATATATAATTATTGTCATATTCAATCCCAAATTTACCCAGAATATCAATAAACTATTCTTGTCATTCCCGAGTGTTCCCCGCTTTGTCATGCTCGAATGCCTCTATCGGGCATCCAGAAACAAGCTTATCTTCTGCCTGGATTCCCTATAAGTACGTTAGGGAATGACATGCTTGGCCTGTCCTTCTGAAAACGGGGAACACTCGGGAATGACAAAGATGGGGATCCTTGCTTCCCCCGACTTATTGAAAACTTACAAAAGCCCTAAGTTTTGCGTGATCCTTGCTTTTTTAAATGACCGACTGCCTTTAGCCTATGCACCTGAGTAGTTACTACTTACCAAGTATTTTAGCGTCGCATGAAACGTATTTTATTTGTTTAAAGGGAATGAGGAAAATTTCTTCCATGGTCGTTACCTCAAGAAATTCCAGATCATCACTGAAACCGTGTTTTTTTGTTTTCTCAAGCTCCATTTCCTGATTATCTACAAATACTACTTTTAACCGGTAAAGCATCTACTCTCCTTTTTTTAACTTGCTTCTCAGCGTTCATCAGCTTATTTAAAGCTTTACACTGCCCCACTCTTTATAAAGAAAAAGAGAGGCGTAAAAAATGCGCTTGGCAGGCGCTTTCAATTTGGCAAAGGAATTGCTTCAAATTGTTTTGATAGAGGATTATAGAGATAATCCTCTATATAGTTTTTCAGATAACCTTTTTCATACAATTTTCTATTGGACTGTTTAGAGTTGATTTTATACAACACTTTGAACCGGCATCTGGGAAACCAGGACTTGAGGTCATCAAAAGATACACCGGCAATGTCTCTCTCCTCGTTTGATGTGCTTTCCATAATAACCTTCGGCAAATAAACCAGCGTTTGGTTGGTTATTTTTTTGGCCACGTCGTTGAAAGTGAGAAGAGTGCTGCAATCCGAATCTCCTCCGAGGGTATCGTTGGGCACATACAGAAACCTGGCCCGGTTTCGGCGAAACATGCTTAGTATTCTGTACACATTGCCCGCCATCACTACTGTGTCTTTTTTTTCCAATTCACATGCATCAAAGGATTTTAGAATTTTGTTTCGATTCAAAAAAGTCGTGATGTCTGATTCCGTGTGGATCATCGAAATGTTAGGCAGACGGTAATTATAAATTTTTTTGGCCTCTTCCGGAAGAAATTTTTTGCCTTGCCGCATCAAAGCAGTAGTTTTCACATCGATATATTTCAATGGAGTGAGACACCCCATCCACAAATGACAGTTCGGATTGATTTTTGATATGACCCTGGCATCCTCGGACATAGTGTCTGGGCCGAAGGAATAGAAATTCGCCGTAGTCACCACCGGTCCATCGAGAACTTTAAGCACCTGTTTTATTGATGGGCCGATAGGCATTAATTGTTTCCTGTACCGACTGAGAGTGTTCACTGACAGCTCCATATGGATTCTTCCGGAGTATCTCTCGGCAAGCTTGTTAATCTTTTCATGCGGGATACAACCCGTGGTAAAAATCACGACCTTTTTATCCGTGTTATCCAGAAATTCCTCCAGCCAGTGCATGGCGCGGGGATGGAGGAATGTCTCGGTCCATTCCATGTACTCGTTTCCTCCAAATATCCAAGCATCATTTTTTCCGGTGGGATACTGTTGAATCTCGTTCAGGATAAACTGCCAGTGCTCTTGGGTCGTTTGCGGGGTATTGAAGGTTTTCCGATAACTGTGGTCTTGCTCATAGCAAAAGGTGCATTTCATCGGGCAGGTCTTACCCAGACTTAAGGGAATCTTTCGGTCCTGGATTTCGGCCCTTAAAACGTCATATAATAATTTTTTGTCCAAAGACGTTTCTCCTTATATTAAACAGTTCAGCATAGCCGCAACCAAAAATAAATTTACCGCAGAGTTCACAGAGAACACTGAGGAAAATATTTTTTTCTTTTCTCTGCGATCTCTGCGCACTTTGCGGTCGAATGAATTGCTCTTCTTGGTTATAAATATCTCGCTGGAGTTATGGTAATGGGAGCACTTTGATTTACAGTCAAGCAGATCTGCTCACATACCCCACATCCGGTGCATTTTTCCTCTCTTATAACAGGCTTGAAATCATCTAAATAAATTGCTTCTTCAGAAAGCGGGCACTTTGTAACACAGTACTGGCACGGTTGTCCATCCCAGGCGGAACACCTTTTCTTTTTTATTTTCGCGACGCCCATCTTTACTTTTTCCCGCTTGACCGGAATCAACGCACCTGTTTTACATGCCTTGATACAGCTCAAATCTTCACAAAGATAACAGGGCATCTCTCTTGGACGGATAACAGGGGTTCCCTCTACATCTCTTTCCGAGGCCCTCTTTATGCTGTGATAGGTGCAGGCATTAATACAATCATCACACCGGGTACATAACTCAAGGAAAGATTCCTCTTCCACTGCACCCGGCGGTCTGAGAAAGTTTACCTTTTTGGTAGCTTTAACCGGTATCTTTTCCTTGACGGAAGCCCCCGCCGTAACTTCCGCAACGACCTGTCCTGCCGTAGCCACGGCCTTTTTTAAAAAATCCCTTCTTCCAAAAGCTCCTTTTGCCATTTATATTATGAACCTTCCAACATTTTAAATCTAACTTATTGAAGTATTTATCACCGCAGAGTTCGCGGAGAACACTGAGAAAAACATTGCTTTAATTCTCTCTGCGATCTCGGCGCCCTCTGCGGTAAATTTATTTGTGCCTGCGGCTAAGTACGCTGTGCTTTCACAACCCTGTCTATCTCCGCGAAATCTTTCTTGACTTCGATTTCTTCATAAACCTTTGCCTCTTCCATTAAAGATATTGTACCATCGCGCTGTCCATAACCAATCTCTAATACTAAATGCCCACCCGGTTTAAGGTATTCAGCGGCTTCAGGAATTATCTGTCTATAATAGTCGAATCCATCTTCCCCACCGGCAACCGCGAGCATAGGCTCATACAGCTCTATTTCCGGCTGAAGTTCTTCCATCATCTTTTTTGAAACATAGGGAGGGTTGGAGAGAAAAAGATCTATCTTTCCCTTTAATCCTAATGGCTCTATGGGATTCAGGAGGTCTCCTTCCAGGAAGGTAATCCTCTTCTCCACACCATGTTTTTTTGCATTTTCTCCGGCAATTGCCAGGGCCTTATCCGATAAATCAATAGCGTAAACCTTGCTCTCCGGGAGTTCTACAGCCATACATACAGCAATGCAACCACTTCCTGTGCAGAGATCAATAATATTTACTTCAGGCGAGAACTTTTTAGCCTCTTTAAGCGCTTCTTTAACAAGGAGCTGAGTTTCCGGCCTTGGAATAAGAACATCCTTAGTCACCTTAAAGGATAATCCCCAGAACTCCTCTTCTCCTATAATATGCTGCGACGGTTCTCTTTTCAAACGTCTGTCTATAAGCTCCTTAAACAAATCTGTCTCATGATCGATTAGAACTCGATCGTGATTGATAATAATGTCTTTCTTCTCACATTTAAGAGCATGCGCAAGGAGATATTCAGCCTCAGCATAAGGCGCTGGTATATCATTAGAGGATAGAATTTTGGAGGCCCAGAAATAGGCCTGTGTAACTGTCCAATCTTTTTGCATTAGCAATTTTCAATGTAACTATTCAGCGTAGCGTAACCCAATACCGTTAATAAGCCTTCTTTTTTTGACGGGATAACAGGATGAACCGGAGATATTAAATATCTTGTTAATCCTGTAATCCTGTCTAATGTTTTACTTTCAATAATTACTTTTCAATTAAGCATTTACAATTGGCAATGGAGCATTATTTTTCACTTTCCCCCGGGCAAGATACAAAAGACCATCTGCCATGGAATAGTTAAAAGGCAATGGGTTAATCGCTTTGCCCATCATCTCCATAACTTCATCATATAGCTTTTCTGTTTCCTGCGTCGACATTCCTTTGCCTCCCTCAAATATATATCCAAGACTCAGATCATGCTGGGCAGGAGCCATGATTTTTTTCAGGGCAAATTTTTCAGGAGAGTCCATTATTGGAGAACCCTTTTCAAGATCAAAGAGACATGGAAGACATGAAAATCCATAGGATTGAAGAAGATCCTTATTTTTTAAAACAAAGTTTACCGTCTCCATAACTTCTTCCTTTGTCTCTGTAAGGAAACCAACAATTATATAGAGATGCACAGCTATATTATATTTAAGACAATCCTGAACAACCCTGCTTATATGCTTCTTATCCGTTCCTTTATCCATTAGATCAAGCACCCTCTGAGAGTATGACTCAAGGCCGAATACTATTTTCAGACATCCGGCACGCGATGCCTTTTGAAGCAGATCGGAATTTAAATTTTTTTCGAATCGTGCGCCGCATATCCACTTAACATCCATCTCACTCTCAATAATCCTATCCGACAACTTACTCATGCCGCTGAGCGGCATAGACTCGTCGGTTATAAAGAAAAATTTTGTGTTATGTTTCTTTGAGAGTTTCTTAATATCTTCCATCACAAGATCAACCTTCCTCGGCCTATACTTTTTATGATCAAGATGAAGGTTGCAAAAGGCGCATTTCCCCCAGTAACAGCCCCGTGAGGTTTGCACAGGCAGTACGAGTTCAGGAGTATGATACAGGTCTAAAGGAAGGCCGTCATAATCCGGGGTAGGGAGTTTGTTAAGGTCTTCAATAAAAAAGGATTCCTCGTTAATAACGGTTTTCCCATTCTCTTTATAAACAAGATTGGGGACCTTTTTCAGATCCTTTTTACCGGACAGCTCATCTATAAGGGCCAGTAATGCATGCTCTCCCTCAAATAGCACAAAACTGTCAACAATGGAAAATAGATTTTCATTCTTTTTAAGATTGTCTTCGAGTTTGGTAAATACACTGCCACCAACGGTTATATGAATATCTGGCCTCTCTTTTTTAATGAGATGCGCAAGTGTCAGACCCGGAATAACCTGTGAAGTGGATGTTATAGAGATCCCCACCAATCCGGGATTATCGGACAGAACTGAAGAAATAATGTGGTCGTTAAAGATATCAAGAAAAAGATTCTGTTCTCTGTCTTTCAAAGCGGAGAATATGTCTTTTGATGAGTAGACAGAATACCTCATCTCATTATCAACTGTGGTAATCATGGAAGGATGGTAGGATGATGTTATTAGCTCAATCCAACGCTCCATCACCTTCATGCTCTCCATATAACTTTCGATAGAGTAGAAGTTTGGCCCTCTAAAAGACTTCTTCGCGTTCTCAATCCAATCAGTCAGTTGAGGCAGCCATTCCACAGCCTGTTTCATTCGTGCATATTTTTCTCCAGTCCGATCCCCTCCATTTTTCTCAATATTTTTTATCCCCTCCTCTATCCTGTCGTATAATCCTTTGACTTTCTCCCAGGTCATCAGTATTTCAAGGAATTCGATATTGATATCCCTCTGTATGACCTCAACTCCTTCTTGTCTTAAGAAAGCTGTGAGACTCGGTAAACTAAGGAATGGTTGGGATGGTATCCATGAGGGTGGAAAAAGAAGTGATACTTTCATTTTTTTTGTAACGGTTCACGGTTCCAGGCTCAAGGTTTTCAAAGCTAAACGGCCGCTTTGAATAGGAGCCGCCAACATTCCGGTCAGGCTCTTTCAACTCTGAACGGTGAACTCTGAACCTGTGAACGCTTACCATTTTTTTAATTATCCACCAATAGCGGACATTATCCGCTTATTGGCTGTTGAACCATTTTTATCAAAACGATGAACACTCGGTTTATTCCATACTACAGATTGAATGTGCTCTTTTAAGTCTTCAGCTGAAATTCCCGGTTTTCTTATTAGTGATGCCAGATCGACTTGGTTCTCATGTCCCAGGCAGAGATGCAATTTGCCGGACGCCATTAAACGAACCCGGTTGCATGTCTTACAAAAATGCTGACTGATAGCGCTTATAAACCCGATCAACATACCGTCTTCCTTAACATACTCGTACCATGCGGGTCCCGGGCCTTTAAATGTTGTTTTTTCCAGAGAGAAATGTTTTGCAACTTTATCACGAATTTCTTTGGTTGGAATATGCCTTTTCTTCACGTCTGAAGATGAATTTCCGATTGGCATAAATTCAATCAACCTCAGGATAAGCTTTTTTTTCATGCAGAATTTTATCATCGGGATTACTTCGTCATCATTTATGCCTCGCATTACGACCATATTAATTTTTATAGGAGTTAATTCGTATGCAAGCGCAGAATCAATTCCTTTTAAAACCTTCGTCAAATCCCCGCCGTTAGTAATCTCTTTAAACTTGTCAGGCCGTAGAGAATCGAGACTGATATTGAGGCGATGAAGGCCTGCGTTTTTTAACAAAGGGGAAAAACGCTCCAAAAGAATCCCGTTAGTTGTAAGTGAAACATCTTTTATCCCGGAAAGGCGACTAATTTCATTTACTAAAAGACAAAGATCTTTTCTTAACAGAGGCTCTCCGCCGCTTAACCGTACATGGGATACACCGAGCTCAGAAAAGGCCCTGGTAATCAGCAGCGTTTCATCAGGTGTTAAATAGCTCTGGCAGGAATTTGAATTTTTATCCTGGTTTGGCCTGCAATAAAAACAGTGAAGATTACAGGACTCCGTTAGAGAAATTCTTAGATATTTAATCGTTCTGTTAAATTTGTCTTTTAACATTTTTTTTCTAATTTACTGTACCGGACTTTCAAAGTTCTACGCCAATAGGGCAAAATACAAGTTAGATTCCCGCTGGAGTTTATCCTGAGCCAAAGAAAAGATTCTTCGCTTCGCTCAGAATGACAAGCGAAGAGCCCGAAATGTCACTTCCGCCAACCTGTCATTCCCCAACGTCCCAGCATGTCATGCCCGAACGTTTCTATCGGGCATCCAGCAGTTATCTTGTAGTAATCGTGAAGCTAAATCCAGCAACTTTTATGTCTGGATACCCGATTAAAGCGTTCGGGTATGACAAACAGAGGAACCCTAGCTTACCCCGACTCATTGAGAACTTAATATTTTTTAAACCGTTAACTGTCAACCGACAACCGTGAACGTTTACCTTCTGCCTTTGCCACTTTATGCCTTAGAATGAGCTAATTTATTTACTTGTCTCTGCAAGTGCAGGCATCTCTACTTTAAGAGGTTTACCAACCTCATATTTTTGGCCCCACGCTTTATCTACTTCAAGCACATCATCTATCGTGTTATTCCATTTGTCGACATATTCAGTGAAAGTTTTTAAACTATCTCCTTTTACATCCTTTTGGATTGGGTCAATGATCTTTTCTTTGACCTCCATCATTACCGTTCTAAGTCTTAAAAATGCCTCTTCCGCCCCTTCTTTTTGTTTTTTTATATCGCTTGTTTCTTGAAAAATCTTTACCAAATTTTGTATAGTAATCAGGTGATCCTGGTATGCATTAACCACACGATGATCAACCGATAAAGGTTGCAAAAAGAAAAAATCTTTGCATCCTAAACCTTTTATCGCCTTTGCAATATCAAAAATAGTCTGGCAATGCTCTGAATAATCCTGTTTACTGTGATCTCCTCTTTCTTCTCCTAAAAAGGGATTTATCACTTTTGTCTCGTTAACAGTCTCAGGTCTTTCCTGTTTTTCTGCTGCTGTTGTCTTCTTGTTCTCAGTATCATCCTCACGGCTCATTATTTCAATAAGGTGGAAGCCAAAATCGGTTTTTATCGGACCATGAACTTTACCCAACTCCTCGCTGAAAACAACATCATCAAATTCCGGGACCATCTGACCGGGAAGAAACTCCCCAAGATCTCCGCCTTTTTTGCCTGATGGACAGCTTGAGTGGCTACCGGCTAATTCCGCGAAATCGGCTCCTTCTTCAATCTTTGCCATTAGTTCCTTGCATTCATCCGCGGTAGATACCAATATGTGACGTGCGCTTGCTTTTGCCATAACTTTCTCTCCTTTATTTTTTTTTAATTTACCCCTCCGGGCTGACTTAAAATTCTTAATCTTAATCGTAATTATAATCGTTTTTTATTAAATGCCGATTAAGATTATGAGTAAGATTATGATTAAGAAAAAAGAACATATTGGACATCTTTCTAATTTAGACACAGCCTTCTAACAAAGCGTTTTGAAACTATTTGAAATTTGAGATTTTTTTTTAATTTTTGTAATTTGCTATTTGGTATTTATGATATTTTTACACTAAAAAAATGCCCTGAGGGATTTACAGCATAACGCATTAATAAATCCACTCAGGGCATTATATAAATCTCTACAAAAACAAAACCTGTGCTAACTTACTTAAGTTTCAGCCAGTGCCAGGTTGATCTACCCTTCATGCCATTTCTCTCTCCATTGCTGCCTTCCCATACGGCAAAAGCAACCGGAATAGCGCCGCTAAAATCACTGAACTGTACATCATTGCTATCTTTTGTGGAGACACTTCTTACGAAAACTACTGACCATGAGTTATTACCATGAGCGCCGTAACCACTTACATCCTGGCTGGCCTGTGTAGTCAATGTTCCAAAACCCTCAGCATTCAGGTCCTCTACAGAGGAAGCCCTTAATGACTCTGTTGAGAGAATATTTTTTGAATGTTCACCGGCATCAAAAACACCTTCGTGATCTCCAGTACCTGTCATAAGAGTTTGCCCTGCTGATTCTGATCCCATACCAAGAGCAGAACCGCTGCATGGGTTTGAGTTTCCAACACAATCACTGCACCCTGTGCCGGTATTAGAATTAGCAGCCCTTATAGAAGACTGACCGGCCGTTTCATTAATATAGTAATCGGCCTGCATGTTAGGATACGTGCCATCCTTAAACGCTACCTCTACACTACCTTCTCTCTCCCAGTCCGCTTTCCAGTGCCAGATATTGACCGCGTTACCATCGTCACCCATAAAAGGCAATACTCCCTGCACTTCATCACCTACCGTATCGTCAGTAGGTTTCATCGGAAACATAAGAGCAGCTCCATCCCTGTAATCATCATGCCTTAACGCGGCTGTGTCTTTGCTTACATCTTTCCATTGCAATCTAATAGCCACCGAGCATGGATTCCGTAAAACACTTACGGCAACCTGTGTTACAGCGGGAGCAAATTCCTTTGGTTCCGTTACATCCTGCGGAAGCAGAGAAACTACCGTTGTCGGAGCACTTTCCCATTGCGCGGCAAAAGGATTAGTAGAAATTTTGCCGGACACTTCTTTTGAGGCAATACTCGCAACATCCACTCCTCCGGTTTGATCAGCATTCAGAGTAGCGCCTCCAGCCTCAACCTTGTCAATGCCTGTCACAAAAAAAGACAGCATTGCAACTAAACCTATTGTTAGTAATTTTTTCTTCATCTATGTCCTTTCTTAAAAAAAATCGTTAACGGTTACCATTGTTTTAATTAATGAACTTGGACACGTCCGTGCTTTCCTTTATCGCTTCATGCCCACACTCCATGCCACCTCTGTCCCTCGCCGATTCATCCAGCGAATCGCTCACATCCGGAGCTTTAAGCCTTCGAGGTTTGACTTTAAGAAATGCAACTTCCATTTCCAAAAACACTTTCAGAAGGCCGGCCATCTTTTGATAAAATTCATCATTTCCTTTTGATTCAAGAAGCTTCGCAAAGAAGGAGGCCCAGCTACCAAGCTCATTCTTCATAAATTTCTTTTGTGTTTTAATGCAAATGTCTGCCTTGTCTGAACCATCGTTCTCAATGGCATACCCTTCCTTAAAGCAGAGAACATACATAAACTCCAGTTCCAGACTAATGTGATCTAAACCCTCAAGCTGCTTACCGGCAGGCTCCAATCCAAACGCGCTATAGTAGCCGGATATGTCTGCCAGATGCTGGCTGGACTGAAACATATGATCTTGCCCGTAATGTGACCCTAAAGGAGGATAATCTTTATGCACCGTATGTCCAAACACCTTAAGAAATTTCTCTTCAATGTAAGGGAGGTTGCGGTTTGGAAACTCCTTAGAAATCACCTCTTCCAATGCTGTAATGACTCCAATGGCATTATCACCCATCTCCTTTGTTATCTCTGTAGTATTATTTACTAAGATGTAGGAGAAGTAATCCTTGAGTTCCTTGATAAAAGAACCTTTGGTGAGTAAATTTAATAATTCCTCCTTTGGGTAATGGAAGGCAAGTGAGAGGAGCCGGTAAATCTGGCTCCTCACTAATGCAGTCTCCGCCTTTGCTTTATCTTCCTTACTCACATCTTTTTTCGCTGTTTCCGTTGACGCCATCAAGATCTCCTATTCTCTTAAATTGATGTGATGTGTTTTTCCGGTCTG
>CEQE01148665.1_pt1 | contig 11292 bp, 10 predicted proteins | sample 356201 | NCBI WGS metagenome assembly CEQE01 (sample SAMEA2619970, study PRJEB7988) | marine metagenome | biome: marine biome (ENVO:00000447); feature: mesopelagic zone (ENVO:00000213) & marine oxygen minimum zone (ENVO:01000065); material: "saline water (ENVO:00002010), including plankton...
ACTGGCGATCTGATCCCGGGGCACCCGCGCCAAAAAGAAAAATGTATCGAAGCGCTTGGGAAAGAATTTTGGCGTCACCCAACGGGCAAACAATATCATTTGATCACAGGCCAGGGTGATATTTTCTTTTTGAATGACCGCTAACAGAGTGGTCTCGCCGCCATGCAGAGCTTCCCGGTATTGATGCGCCAAATCGACACAACGCTCACCACTCAAAGATTGGCCAGTATCGTTGTCGCGGGCGAGCAGCACACCGGCCTCCTCAAAGGTTTCTCGGATACCGCAAATGCGAAACGCAAGCTCCTCATCCGTAAGCTCACCTGCCGGCCCTTTTTGGCCGCGGCACGTCGCCAGCAAAGCTTCATCACTGTCTATCGGATCGAGCTTGCCACCGGGAAAAACCAGCGCGCCGCCGGCAAATCTGATTTTTTGATGGCGCGTCACCATGAAAATTTCAAAAGCGTCTTCGATATCTTTGACGAGTAAAACAGTGGCAGAGGGAATGATTGGATTATCGGCTGTAGAACTCATTTAATTCTCGTTTATGTTTGGCAGTTATTCGGCAATTTGAAAATTGCGCGTGAACGGCAGGGTAAATCTAAAATCGGCGCCTCCGTCGGCCTTTTCAAACCATATTTTACCGCCAAAATGCTCGACGATCTGACGGCTTATCGGCAGTCCAAGGCCGGTGCCTCTCGGCTTACTGGTGAGCGGATTACCAACTTGTTGAAATTTCTCAAAAATTATATCTTCGACGCCATCCGGCACACCGGGGCCATTATCGGCGACCCGCACCAGTACCGTATCGCCATCAATTTCCGCGGCAATTCTGACGACCGGTTCAGGACCACCGCAAAATTTAACCGCATTTGAAAGCAGATTAACGATCACCTGGATTAAACGATCCCGATCAGCAAATACATGCGGCAGATTGTCTGGTAATTTCAAATCCAGGGCAATGGATTTATCAGCCATTAAGCTGCTCATCGCCACCAGAGCCTCTTCGATGGCCTCCCGGGCATCAACTTCCGACATTTCCCAATCCATACTCCCCGCTTCCATTTTTGCGAGGTCGAGGATTTGATTAATCAGCCGGGTCAGTCGTTCACTTTCACTGATAATAACGCTCAGGAATTGCTTGCGCTGGGATAAATCGATCTCGGGTTTATCGAACAAAATCTCACCAAACGACCGGATCGATGTCAGCGGCGTGCGTAACTCATGACTAATGGTCGACAGAAAATCATCTTTCAATCGATCCAGCTCTTGCAACTGTTCATTTGCTTTACGCAGATTGTCACTGGCGATTTCAAGTTCGTTTGATTTTTGTTCGAGCCGGTGGCTGTACTCGATCACTTCTGAGGTCTCATCCAAAATCTGCAACACTTCATCAAGGCTAACGATGTCGCCTTTGACGACAGACGCCACCAGCACCCGTGCCGATGCCGAGCCGATCGCACCGGCTAGTAAACGCTCGGCGACGGCGACAAACTCGGCATCTACCGCCATAAGAACATCAAGATCCAAACCTCTGATCCGGGCGTGATCCTTGAAAGCTTGTTCGGTCCGGTAAGATCCCACGAAACGATAAAGTAAATCACGTAGATCATCGACGGCAGCCGAGCCTTGCCATAAATTGGAGCGGCCGGTCGTGCCGGAAAATTTTTCCGCATCAACAAAAAGTGCGGCTTGAATGCGCTCGATCGCCGATTGTTCAGTATAGACCGAGACCCAGATGTAGGAGCCGATATTGACAACCATGCTCCAGAACAAGGAGTGAGAAATGTTGTCCATGCCGGTAAGCCCGAGGAACTCATAAGGTTTTAACAATTCAATCCCAAACGGACCCTCGGCAATAAAACTTTGTGGCATCCACCCTGAAAGTGCAAAAGACGGCAGCAGCAAGGTATAAATCCAAACGATAAAGCCCAAACCCAGCCCGACGAAAGCACCGTGAGCAGTCGCGCCTTTCCAGAATATGCCGCCGATGATGGCCGGTGCAAATTGCGCTGCCGCCGCAAAAGATAGCAGGCCGATGGTCACAAGCGTGTAGGATTCACCGATAAAGACGAAGTAACCATAGCTTAACAACATCACAAAAACACTGCTAAAGCGCCTAAGATTAAGCACCAGCGTGGTCAGGTCACCTCGTTCGTTGAGACGCAGCGAATCCATCCTTAACAAGGCCGGCATTAGAACCTCGTTACAGATCATCGTCGACAGCGCGATGGCTGAAATAATAGCCATGCCAGTGGCCGCTGATAGGCCACCGATATAGGCGAGTAAGGCGAGCCCTTCATTCTTGGTCGACATCGGTAAGGTTAAGACAAATGTATCCGGGTCAACATTGCCTGCCGGAAATTGCAATAAGCCGCCGACGGCAATCGGCAGCACAAAAATATTGATCAGCAGAAGATAAAGCGGAAACATCCAGACCGCTTTGCTGAGATGATCGGTGCCGACATTCTCGACGATAGTGATATGAAATTGACGCGGCAGGCAAAGAATGGCCGCCATCGATAGAATCGTCAGGGTCACCCATTGGGCGTAATCGGATGATGGTGAAATGGCGAATAATTTTTGCAGCTCAGGCTTGGCGGCGGCTTTCATAAACAAATCGCCAAAACCGTCATACAGGCCAAATGTTACGAACAGACCGACGGCGACGAAGGCGATTAATTTAACGATGGATTCAAACGCGATCGCCGCGACGACGCCTTCATGATGCTCGCTTGGGTCGAGATGCCGGGTGCCGAATAGGATGGCAAAAACAGCCATCGCCATGGCGACAATGAAAGCGGTGACTGAAACCACCGGCAAACCAATTTCAGCCGACGGCATAACGATCTCCGGATATTCCAACAATACTGTCAGGCTGGTCGAAAGGGCTTTCAATTGTAATGAAATATAAGGCGTGATGCCAACCACTGCGATGAGCGTGACCAGGCTGCCGATCGCCGTGCTTTTACCATAGCGAGAAGCAATAAAGTCAGCGATTGAGGTAATGCCGTTGGTTTTGCAAATGCGCAATATCTTTTGCAGCAAGAACCACCAGGCGACAAACATCAGCGTTGGTCCAAGGTATATGGTGATAAAAATCAAACCGTCGGCAGCAGCCCGGCCGACACTGCCGTAAAAGGTCCAAGATGTTGCGTAAACTGCTATCGACAAAGAATAAATATAAGGATTGTTGATAATGCCCCGCTCGGCATCAGCTCTCTTGTCGCCGTAATACGCAATTGCAAACAGTAACCCAATATAACCGAAAGAGGCCAGGATGACGAACCAGGCACTAAGCATCAGCCAACCTCCAGCGCAATGTTGGCTTAGCCATCGGCGTCACTATCAGCTTCCCGCTCTGATCCGGAAAACTGCTCTGCCGATAATTTTTTCGCCAGATAAGCGTTTAAGCCAATGATGAGCGCCCAGGCGACAAACAGATACAAAAATAGCATCGGCACCCCCAATATCAGGTCAGTTGAATTAAATATCGACATGATAGGAGGATTAAATAAAAGGGCCGCCAGGATTACCAGTGCCCCGTATCTTTCGATAATTTTTTTGGTCATGTCCCGTGACTATAGCTAACAGCAAGTTCTTTAGAGACTTCGACCACTCGAGCAACGAGCTCCCGGGTGGAGAATGGTTTGGTGATATAATCATCGGCGCCAAGTGCCAGCCCTTTTTCCCGATCCAAATCGCGTCCTTTGGCGGTCAGCATTAAAATCCGGATATCCTGCCAGTCGGAATTCGCCTTAATCGCCTCGCAGACTGAATAGCCGTCGCGATCCGGTAACATAACATCAAGCAGGATAATATTGGGTGGCGCTTGTTTAATTTCTTTTAGCGCACTATTGCCGTCACTGGCGACGCGAACATCAAACCCCGAACCCTCCATAAGAAATTTAACGGAGAGCACAATATTCGGCTCGTCCTCAACTATCAGTACCGAGTGGCTCATTCATACGTCCCAGTTTACGTTCCTGTCCGCAATTTGAATTATTTGCAGGCGTGAAGTCTCATATATCACCTGCAGTGTACCCGGTCACAAACTAAAAGTCATCGGTTAGGGAGAAGACCATTTCAAAATTTGATTTTAAAATTAAATTTACATGATTTACATTTTCGATAAAGTTCTTGGTAAATAATTACCAAAAAAGTTTAATATTTTCAAAAACTTGTCTCGGCTTTTTTTAAAATGTGTGGTATTTACAATTGTACTTTCGAACAATTGAATTATTCCTCAGTGGTTCAAAGTATTTAAAAGTGCGTAGGGCGACCTACAAACTCTGAGTTAAAGAGTAAGATTCTTGTTGGGCCTTAATCCGGATTTGATTTTGTTGGTCCTGGTCAAAGTCGGATACAGCCTTAGAGGTGTATTCTTTAATTAGGTGGCGGAGCGCAGTTTCCTGAGCAAACTAACATGCGCTTCGCCACTTTTAATTTTCCCCTAGATTCATTCTGCGGCAGCTGCCGAATTTTCCATAGCCGATGAATGCAATATTGATTGAAACGCGCGTTGGCCACAATTGTCGCGCTCGCAAATTCGACACGACGTGCCGGCAGGCACAACTAAGCTCGCTTCGTTCAAATCCAAACCATCAGCGTAAACCAATTCAGAAGCGCTCGAAATCTCACAGCCAATGGCGACCGCATAGTGGCTACGCGGCGCATTAAATCCGGTACCGGGTTTCACTAAGGCCCGGGCAATACACAAAAATATACCGCCGTCGGTCATGCGTATGACCTGAACGTTCATAGCTTCCGGCGTTAAAAAAGCGTGATGCACATTCCAGCGCGGACAAACACCGCCATAGCGGGGAATACGAACACCAGAGCCATCGAAGCGTTTCGATATATTGCCGGCTATATCAACCCGAATAAAATGAAATGCCACTCCTTCCGAACCGGCTTTATTGAGCGTCGCCAATCGATGACAAATCTGTTCAAAACTGCCGGCAAATTGATTTTGCAGCTGTTCAATATCGTAGCGCAGCGATTGCGCCGCTGATCGAAACTCGTCGTAAGGCAACAGCACCGCACCGGCAAAGTAGCGCGCCAATGTGTCCCGGCACATTTCCCGTGACGCATCACTGGTCAATGGCGCCGCGCCGACCAAATCTTCAATAATATTCTGACAGTAAAAACGGCCAATTATTTGCGCCGTTTGGAAGATCAGAGAATTCCTTGGCAGGCTGTTCGACAAATGAAGAATTCGATTTTCTTTGTCGTAACTGACCAAGCCATATTTCTCGCGCTCGCGGCCGATGTCGATCGTAATATCCAGTTCATGAGAGGCAAAATGGATAAGTTTTTGCAAACGGTCGTAGGTGCCGAATTGCGCATCGCCGAGAAGTTTTTCAGCGGCATTTTCGATACTTTCAAAGTAATTGCTGTGAAGCTGAATAAAGTCATTGATCTCATCAAGTGGCGGGCGCGTGCCAACGGCTCGATTTACGCCTTCGGCCGAAACAAAACTCATTAGATCGTCAATATTCTTCGACAGACTTTCACTTTCTTTAACAATAATGCCAAGAAAACGTTGACGCTCTTCCGGTGAAATATTCTCGTTGTCATGAAGAATTTCAGAAAATGAACGGATCGACGTCAGCACGGTGCGTAGCTCATGGGACGAAGCGGCATACAAACTATCTTCCGAAAGCCGCTCGCCGAGGCTCTGAATATCATCGCGCGCCCGTTTGTAGGCGCGATATACTTTCAAAATAGTTTGGCTGGCAATCGGTGATTGGGAGACCAATTCATTGAGGTCATCCGGCGTTAAATCCCGGCCTAACTCACCTTGTGAAAACAATGGATCGCCTAATATTTCAGATAATTCGGCGAGAATAATCGATTCGTCGTCTTGCGATAAAGTCTGTAAATCAACATTTAAAACTTCACCGAGTTTAAATAACAAGGGTACAGTAACCGCCCTCTGGTTGTGTTCAATGAGATTCAAATAGCTTGCTGATATCATTAAACGTTTCGCTAATTGAGCTTGAGTCAGCTCACTTTCACGCCGTAATCTACGGATTTTTGCCCCTAACCTCGGTTTACGCGCCACGTCCCCCACTCCTCGGTAAATTTTCAGATTTACAACTTTACAATATCAGAATGTACGAAATTTACAAGAAAAGCCCTTAAACGCCAATAGCTTATTGACCGATTTACCTAATTTATGTGCTTATTGCACGGTTAAATCGGCGTATTCCGTTTAATAAACGCCGATATTTGGAGAGAGCTTTACAAAACTTCTAAAAGGAGGGGTTAAGAGTGAGTGCAAAAGTAGTCTGGCTGTTTGTCTTCGTTGCGCTGTATTGGGCCTATTGTATATTCTGGGGCATAAAATCAGCACGCATGGCAAAAACGGCAGGTGATTATTTTATCGCCGGTCGTCAAATCTCGATGTGGGTGTTCGTCCTTGCGGCGACGGCAACATCGTTTTCGGGTTGGACGTTTATGGGTCATCCTGGTCTCGTCTATCGTGACGGGTTCCAATATGCCTATGCGTCTTTCTACACCATAACCATCCCGTTCACCGGTGTTATGTTCTTGAAACGCCAGTGGATGCTGGGCAAACGGTTCGGCTATGTGACGCCGGGTGAGATGCTTTCGGATTATTTCCAAGGCGATGGTATTCGTATCCTCACCGTGCTCGTGGCATTGTTGTTCTCAATCCCATATCTGGGTGTTCAACTTGGTGCTTCTGGCTTCTTGTTCAACGTTTTGACCGATAATTTGATTTCCGTTAACGTTGGCATGTGGGTGCTGTCAGCAGTTGTGCTGATCTATGTGGGTACCGGCGGTCTACGCGCCGTGGCTTATGTGGATACGCTGCAATGTATCCTGCTCGCACTTGGTATCGTCATTACTGGCTTTATTGCGTTGAATTTGGCCGGTGGCTGGGAAGCCTTAAATGCTGGATTTGCCAAACTCGGTGCCTCTGATGTTGGTAGATGGGGAACCACAAAAGGACTTGGCGGTGGCGATTATAACGCCTACTTCGCTATTCCTGGTGTCATTCAGTTTACCGCTGGCTTGGGTAAAGCAACCCCGGTTGGTGGTCTGTGGACTGGTGTCATGGTTCTAACCTATATGTTTGCGCTTATGGGCATTCAATCCGCTCCAGCGTTTACCATGTGGGCATTCGGCAACAAAGATCCTAAACCTTTTGCACCGCAGCAGGTTTGGGCTTCTTCGTTTGGTATCGGTTTGATCCTGTTCTTCTTCACGGCCTTCCAGGGCATGGGCGCGCATCTGCTTGGTGCAAACCCCGCAGTGACGGCCGCAGGATTGGGTATTAACGAAGTGTTGTCTGCCGGAATTGCCAAAAAACCGGATTCAATCGTACCGCACTATATTAATACAATATCGGAAACAGCTCCTTGGCTCGTCGGCCTTCTCGCCGTTTGTGCCCTGGCTGCTATGCAATCCACGGGTGCTGCATATATGTCGACTGCCGGCGGTATGCTGACTCGCGACTTGTATAAACGGTACTTGAACCCAACGGCATCCCATGAACAGCAAAAACTTTGGGGACGCATTGGTGTTGCTTTCATCGTGCTTTCAGCGTTGACGGTGGCAACCTTCTCCAGAGATGCTCTCGTGTTGTTAGGGGGTCTGGCTGTGGCCTTCGGCTTCCAGATGTGGCCGTCATTGGCTGGTGTAACATGGTTCCCATGGATCACCCGTCAGGGCGCAACCTGGGGTCTGGCAGCAGGCTTGATAGCTGTGATCATGACAGAAACCATTGGTCAAAAACTCTTTGGCGGCGCGTTGCCGTGGGGTCGTTGGCCTTGGACCATGCATTCAGCAGGCTGGGGTATTTTCTTCAACCTTCTCGTTTGCTTGCCAATTTCCGCCATGACACAAGACGAAGAAGCTCGCTCACATCGCATGAAGTATCACAACTTCCTGCGTGAACATGCTTCCTTGTCACCAGAGAAAAAAGGTCTGGTGCCATGGGCATGGGCAGCCGCAATCGCTTGGTTGTTCTTCGGTGTTGGCCCTGGTGCGGTTATCGGCAACGACATATTCGGTGCGCCGAATGCTGGCGTCGATGGCTGGACCTTTGGTATTCCGTCAATTTGGGCTTGGCAGATCCTGTTCTGGCTACTTGGCGTAGCCATGATGTGGTTCCTCGCCTTCAAGATGGAAATGTCAACTGTGCCTGATAAGGAAGTCGAAGCACTGGTAGATGATATCGGTGACGTCGCTCCACAGGCTGGAGAATAATCTCCATCTTTAGAGATTGGGGGAAGGGCTTGTCCCTTCCCCCTTTTTCTTGTCTAAATCAAATTATTAAGAATTACTCGAAGAGATCAAAATGGCTGAGTTGTTTACTGCCGAATTTCAGTGGTTATGGACCATCATCCTGGCGCTGGCGCTTTTTTTTCCAGTGCGTAGCTTAATTTGGTCACTGGCGGTACGACGGGCGATCAAAAAAGAAGGTGGCATAACCGGCGAGCAGCGTATAAATCTTAAAAAGCGCGCCGCAATGACTTCAATTTTGCTGTGCTTTGTGTTTTCTTTTTTCTATACCGCCAGTTTATTTAGCAATTAAAATTCGGCTTAATCGAGGACAATAATGAATCCGCGAGTCTTAAAACGTTTTATCTTCATTTGCCTAATCGCAACTTTTGTTGTTTTTACCGTAAGCAACTTCACCGATTTTTTCAAAGGTTCGCCGGGTGACTTCTATACCCGTCAAGGCGACATTCACCTCGGCAGCAAGAAATATGAGGAAGCAATATCAAGTTTTAATAAAGCGTTGGAGGAAAAAGCCGACCACCGTGGCGCCTTGATGGGTCGCGCCCTCGTATTTATGCAGCAGGAAAATTATAAAAAGGCCGACACCGAACTTACCTATCTGATTAATTTTTTGCTGAAAAATCTCGCCCCGGATGATAGCACCGGCGTCGGGGCGTTATCGGCTGCCTATGCCAATCGGGGCATTATCAAGGATCGCCAGGGTAAATATCAAGCTGCCTTTGACGACTATGTCTTAGCGCTCAAAACGGATGAAGGTGCGGTTGATGGCCCGTCCCTGTTCGATAAAATTCTCTACGGCAATTCCAAACCGTCGACGGTCCGTGACCGCGCCATCTATATCCACAAGCAACTGCAATTGCCGCCGGAGAAACGCATCCTCCGCGTGCCGGAAAAAGATGATCAGCAGCGGATGTATAAGCCTTAAGGTTTTAGCCGGCTAAAATTGAACGACGCCGAGGACATCCTGGAACAGCACCAGAAAGAAAAATACCGCCGCGATACAGCCAAATAGCAAGTGAACAAAATCCGCTTTACCGTCGTCGTTTTTGGTGGTGATGCCTTTGTAGGCGATGATGGCGGTGATGGCTAAAAAAACCCAATTGACAGCCTTTTCATATTCGCCGGCAAATTCAAACATTGTCAGATAATCCCCTAAACACCCAGTGGTTGACTAAACTTAGTACACTATTTTAGTCACGTTGCCACGGCAGCACAGAAGAATTATTTGGTTTTTGCGGTTTTTCCAGTTTGAAATCGCGATCGTCGAAATAGGGCGGCAATACTGAAGGGCCACCCTGGGTGGCAAAATGGCTAAGTATCACGCTCCCACCAAGCAACCCAATGATCAGCGAACAAGCAATGACAAATTTTCGTATACCTTTAGGATTGTAAGTAGCCCGGTTTTGGTCGTAGCGGTGAAAATATTCATGGTTAATATCGATTTCACCGGCGGCATTAGCGTCAACCACCCTGCGGGCGAATTTGCGGGCCCAGGGCGGTACTTCATTTTTCACCATATAAGCTTGAAAGACGCGGTGGGTCGTCGCTTCCGGCATTTCCTGCTCAAACCATTCAAAATATGCCAGTTGCAGCAATTGAAACTCACCAATTTGGAGTATATTCGCGGCATTACCGACCAGCGCGCGCTCTGGGGATTCTTCATAGTCAGGCTGTAAAAGTGTGCGTAAAAAGGACATTTTTTACCCGATTTCCACTAAAAATCGCTATAATTTATGTATGTATGGGCCTTTAACCAGTTTAACCTACTTATATAGATAGGCATTTGATCAACTCACTGCAAATCACAAAGTTGAGCACTCGGCGCCTCGTGCTGGTTTCAATCGGCGTATCCGGCGTTATCGCACTAGGCGTGCTGAGTTTTGCCGGTTGGAAGCTGGTTTATGCGCTGGAATATGCCACTAAAGATCAGTTTACCGATATCGTTATTATCTATGGCATTGTGGCACTATTATCAGTCGCCGCTCTCGTTGCGCTGGTCATGCTGGGTTTACATCGCACCTTAAGCGCCCGCGAATACGATCTGCATAATCTGCCAGACCGGCCTGAATTCTATGATTATGATCTGTTGAATTTACCCCATCACCTTGAGGAATTTGATGAAAGAAATCTCAAATCCCTCACCTTCACAGTATTTGATACCGAAACCACCGGCCTCCGTCCCTCACAAGGTGATGAGATCATCCAGATTGCGGGCGTGCGCGTCGAAGACGGCGTCATCAAAGACACTAAAATATTCGACAAACTGGTTAATCCCGGTTTTTCGATCCCCAAGGCATCAATCCGGTTTCACGGCATTACCGATGAGATGGTGACCGATCAACCTGGCATCGATCAGGTCTTACGTGAGTTTCGTGATTTCATTGGCGACAGCATTCTGGTTGCGCATAACGCGGCCTTTGACATGAAGTTCTTAAAACTCAAAGAACAGCAAGCCAACACCAAGTTCGAGCACGTCGTTTTGGACACCCTGCTGTTTTCGGTTTTTCTCGACCGTGAAATTGCCGAACATACCTTGAGCGCCATTGCTGATCGGATGAAAGTCGAAATCAAAGGCCGCCACACTGCGCTCGGCGATTCAATCGCGACGGCCAAGATATTAATCGATATGTTGGACCGGCTCGAAGTCCGCGGCATCACCACGCTCGACCAAGCGCTGCGTGCGAGCAATTCCATGGTTGCTGTGCGTAAGATGCAACAACAGTTTTAAATTACCATGTCTTAAATTATTTTGCCTGGGTGACTTTTCCCTACAATCGTCATCCCGGACCGCAGGAAAAACTGGATTCTGGCTTTCGCCAGAATGACTGCCTGTTACATCAACAAGCCTGCGAAAAACAAATGGTTTCGGTATGGGGATAAAAGGTCTGCTTTACCCTCGAAAGCGGACATTATCGGGATTGCGCAAAAGAGTCCGCTGTTGACCCAAAGCGGACATAATCGGGATGGAGCTATAAGGGCCCAATTCGCGATGATTACAAAAGTGAGGTAGGACGCTCTATG
>CEQE01030836.1_pt1 | contig 11290 bp, 9 predicted proteins | sample 356201 | NCBI WGS metagenome assembly CEQE01 (sample SAMEA2619970, study PRJEB7988) | marine metagenome | biome: marine biome (ENVO:00000447); feature: mesopelagic zone (ENVO:00000213) & marine oxygen minimum zone (ENVO:01000065); material: "saline water (ENVO:00002010), including plankton...
GCCCAATCCGTGGCAGCCACTTCTGTGACCGTGGTCGTGTAGGTCCCCCGAGGCGCCTTAGATCAATTGAAGGTTACGGTACTGGTAGTACCGGGACCGACTTTGGTCTGGCTCCCGTTAGTTACTGAGATCGGGACCGAAGCCCCGCTTACGGCCACGGGCACATCGTCAACCTATGAGCACCGATTGATATCATCGACACCCAATGACAGGGTGAAATTGGAGCCAAACCGCCGCCCTTTAGGGGGTCTTTAGCCGGGTTTTAGTTCTGCGTGACGGTGTCATTGCCGGTATTGCCATCGGAGGATTGACCCAGACCAAGCCGTTGAGGCTTAGCTCTTCCTTGGTCATCGCCCGTGCCCCTGGTTGGCCAGGATTTCTTTAGCGACGTCAGAGCGGCTGGAACCGGGCGGCACAAGATCAATGATATGAACAATCAAGTCTTTGCCAGGCACGGCAACAACCTCGCCCTTCCCGTTGCCATTGTTGGCGCCTACCGGCCAGGCAGCCCAAGCAGCCAACAAGATGGCCAAAAAATCGTTAATATCGAAAGTTGCTTCTTCATGATCCGCCCCCAAGTCCCTGAAGTTTTCTGGAACTATTCTGCCTTGCGTTTCCCCATTTATGGTGTGGGCATGGCTGATTAATTTCTTGGATAGCAGGGTTAATAATGAACTGGGAGCTGAAGACGGCCAAGGCATTTATTGGCAATTGTGTAAAACGAGACTGGCGTTGCGGGGGGGCGGCCCGCGCCTATATCATCTACGAGAATGGCCAAGGCAGGCCGCTTAGCCGCTGCCTGTAACTCAGAAGCAATTTGGAGGGCTTTATGTCCGTGATGGTCACCGGCGGAACCGGATTCATCGGCAACCGAATCATCCGCAAGCTAATTGATAGGGGTGAAGAGGTGGTGTGTTTCGACCTGGCCCCGCCCCGAGCCACACTGGAACCCTACCTGGACCGCATCAAGATGTACCGGGGCGACGTGACCCAATTGCCGCACCTGCTGGAGGCCATCAACACCAACAGAGTACACAAGATCATTCACATGGCGGCGCTCTTGCCCCCGGACACCGAGGAACGGCACCACTACGCCATGCAGGTCAACATCGGCGGCACCAACAACGTGTTTGAAGCGGCACGGTGGGCCGGCGTCGAGCGAGTTGTCTACGCCAGCTCCATCGCCGTCTACGGCGTCCAAACAACCTTCGGCGAACGACCCATCAATGAGGACGACCTAAATGATCCAATCAACGTCTACGGCATGACCAAGTCCGTGAACGACTTCTCGGCCAAACGCTATATCGATCGTCACGGCATGGACCTGGTGGGAGTGCGCATCTGCACCGTGTTCGGCCACGGCAGGGTCACGGGCATGACGGGCATGATCGGCGGGCTGCTGATGTCCCTGCCGGCAATTGGAAAGCCAGTGAGCATGCCGTTCCATCAGGACGAGCAATCGCCCATGATCCACGCCGAAGACGCCGCGGAGATATTCGTGAGGGCGACCTTGGCCGATAAGCTAAACCACCCGATCTACATCAGCGGAGGGAGCATGTGCACCATCAAGGACATGGCCGACATCGTGCGTGACATCATCCCCGACGCCCAGATCTCCACAGGCGACCAGCAGGTACCCCACGTGTATAACGTGGACAACAGTAGGATGCTCGCCGACATCGGCTACGAAATCGCGCCCCTTCGGCAGCGGATACTGGACCACATCAACGACGCCCGCGCCGAGGCAGGGATGGGGCCTATAGCAGCCTAACTCGCGTGTTTATCAACAGACTGGGTTATAATTGAGCTGAACCTGATCCACGCCCGAAAGTGAACGTTCAAGAGAGATGAAATGAGTATCGCCATCGGTTTCATGCCCGGAGCCTACGGAGAGGGTGGAGACGACCACAAATATCTTCGGAAGTTGGTGGAGATTGGCGACAAACACCGCTACGACTCCCTCTGGCTCAGCGACCGGATCGTCGGCGAGAAGTTCAGTCTTGAGCCCATGATGGCTTGCTCAATGGTGTTGGCCTATTCAGACCGCCTGAAGGTCGGCACCAGCGTGCTGGCCATGCCACTGCGCAACCCGGTGGTCCTGGCCAAACAGATAGCCACCCTGGACTACCTGTCCCAAGGGCGGTTCTTCCCTGCGGTTGGCCTGGGACAAGAGGAGCCGGAGGAGTACGAGGCCTGCGGCGTGTCCAAAGAGCGGCGCGGCCCTCGGACCGATGAAGGCATCGCGCTGATGCGCCGCCTCTGGCAAGAAGAAGACGTCACCCACGAAGGCGAGTTCTTCAGTTGCCACAATGTGACTGTGACGCCCAAACCCTATCTGGAGCCTTCAACCCCGGTCTGGATCGGAGGACGGTCCTCCGCCGCCGCCAGGCGCGTAGGTCGGGTGGGTGACGGCTGGCTGGTCTCCAGCGCCACGCCCGAGGAGATCAAAGAGGGTTGCGAGACCCTTTTCGAGACGGCCAACGAGTTCAACCGTGAGATCGAAGACGACCACATTGGTGTCTTGATGGGCTATTACGTCTCGGACGACTTGAAAGAAGCCACCGAGAAAGCGAACCGGTTCGTGACCCGGCAGCGTCCCGACGCCCATTTCACCGAGTTCACGGCCGTGGGCCCGGTGGAGAAAGTGGCGGAAATGATCCAGAGCTACATAGAGGCCGGCGGCTCCAAGTTCGTCTTACGCCCCATGTGCTCCGCTGATGAGACCATGGAGCAGCTAGACATCTTGGGCGAAGAGCTGCTGCCCATGTTTCCACTTAAGCGATAGTCTTTCTAGCAAGCGGCAGCACATTCAGGTCAAACAGTAGTGCTACCGGGCCTCACCCGACGTCTGGTCGGCGCAGGCGATCAGGGCGATTAGCCAAGGACGCTCGATAGGTGTTGTGGTGTGTCCGGGGCCGGTCACACCCTGCATCAACACCATATCCCCCGGCCGCATTATCTTGGTAGTCCCGTCGCTGATTCCGATCTCGGCGGCGCCTTCATCGCCGCCGCACGTCGTGAGGGAGGGTTGGAGTGTTTATGCGCCGCTTTCTTGGGCGTGGGACTGCGCGCGATAGTGGTCGAATCTTGCGCCATGGCTCTGACAGCCCATAAGGCTAATCACAGCCGGGGAAATCTTCTGCTGACCTTCCTGCCAACGCTAATGCTGGCCGTGCCAATACCCTTCGCATCGCTGCCAGGCTTCACCGCGTCATTGGTGTTGCTGTTGTTCCTATTTCAGGCGTTGGTCTGCGTGAAGGTACGGCTAGACACCAGTAGAGGAAAAGGGGCGGGCCGACGAGCTAGGTCGGGCTCCAGATAGTCCGTTAGAGCCAGTGGCTAGTTAGCGCCGGAAGGCGGCACGCCCTCTCGGCTTGCCCGGCTTTCCGGGCCGTGGCCCACGAGGGTTGAAAGAAGAGGCGCCCTGTTTGGGAGCCCGACTTTGGCCATTGCCATTGGATGTTTCGGGCGTGGCACTTTTTCCCAGAACCTGGCCTGAACGCCTCCGCTCGACAGACTCGCTTAGCGGTAGACGGCCCAGCAATGTCCCTGACTTTCTCGGGCCTGAACTTCGTCCGTCACCGGAATTCGTTCGTGATGATCGGCCAGTCGGCGGGTACCAGGTGTTCCCATCGGAAGAATCGGTCCTCCGGTTGGAGCGTGGCGATTGGTCCGGGCGCCTGCGGCCCGACGAACCATTATTTGAGGAGCCATTGCTCGAAGAGCCGTTGAACAAACCGTTGGACGACCGCGCCCGTGGTGCTGCCCCAACCGGTTGGTTCGACCGGTTTCCATTGTTCGAAGCGGGCCGAGACGCTGCATCAACGAGACGCTCGGCCCTCGCTCCATTGTTCGAGGAGCCATTACTGGCACCGCCGTCTCTGCGACGGTTGCTTTGACCGTTATTTTGATTATTGCTGCGGCCGCTTTTCTGCCGGTTTCGGGGCCCGGGGTCTCTGGTGCTCTGTCCGGCCCTGCCGCCGTTGCTCTGGCCCCCAGCGCGGCGCAGTCCCATCCGTTCTTCACGGAACTGCTCCTCCGGAGTGAAGTTGCCGTAGTCGAATCCTTCCAGACGCCGCCGTTCTATCTTGACGCCCAGTTCGCGTTCGACATCGCGGATCATGTTCCCGTCTTCGGCCCCGGCCAGGGTGAACGCCTCACCGGTCTGTTCGGCGCGGCCGGTCCGTCCGATGCGGTGGGTATAGGTGTCGGCGGTGTTTGGGAAGTCAAAGTTGATAACGTGGGAGACTTCGGGGACATCGATGCCGTGGGCGGCGATGTCAGTGGCCACCAGGATGTCGAACTTGCCGGCGCGGAACCCGTCCATCGCCTGTTGCCGGGCGTTCTGAGACATATTGCCCTGGAGGGCCGCCACCCGGAACGAATTCTTGGCCAGTTCCATAGCCAAGGTCCGAGCGCGGTGCTTGGTGCGCGTGAAGACCAGGGCCCGACCGGTGGCAGTCTGTTGCAAAAGCGCCAGCAGCAGGTCCCGCTTTTTCTTGTCTGGGACCGGGTACAGGGCGTGAGACACGGTCTTGGCCGGTGCGATCATCCCGATCTGGACCATCTCTGGGTCCTTGAGGATCTTTACCGCCAGTGTCCGGATCTCGGTGGGCATGGTTGCCGAGAAGAAAAGGGTCTGCCGTTTGGCTGGGACGTGGTCGAGGATACGGCGGACATCGGGCATGAACCCCATGTCGCACATGGTGTCGGCTTCGTCCAGGACCAAGACCTCGATGCCGGTAAGGTCGATGTCTTTTTGGCTGACATGGTCCAACAAGCGGCCGGGACAGGCCACCACTATCTGGGCCCCGCGCCGTAGTCCGGCGAGTTGAGGCCCTTTGGAGACGCCTCCATAGATCGCGATGCTCTTGATGCCAAGGTGTTGTCCCAATTCACGGAAAGACTGAAGGATTTGCTCGGCCAATTCCCGGGTCGGCGCCAGTACCAGGCAGCGAACGCCCCGTTTTGCCTGCGTGGTTGCCAGGCGGTGCAGGATGGGGAGGGCGAATGCTGCGGTCTTGCCGGTGCCGGTCTGGGCCAGTCCCAATAGGTCGCGTCCCTGTAGCGCGACTGGGATAGCCTGTTCCTGGATGGGGGTGGGTTTGGTGAAGCCAACAGACTTAACGCCGGCCAGCACCTGAGGATGAAGGGAGAATTCTTGGAAACTCACTAAGAGGGTTTACTCCTTGACTGCTTTACCGAGCCAAGTCACACTCTCAGGCCCAAGGTTACGGTCAATCTAATATCGCGGCATAACCGCACGTTCCAGACGTACGTGTTACGAACTTAGTCGTTGCCTGATTAAGTATAACAGTTAATCCGCCATACGGGCACGCTCCACACCCCCCGAATGGCCGATTTAGCTTACCGATTCTGGAAATTGGCCCGTCCATTACGCCCCTTGAGGGCGATTGAGTGTTAACATCATTTCCGGCAATATCCCTAGTAACAACCCTGGCGACAACACCTTGGCGGAGGCAACGCATTGGCTTACTACATGTACGTATCTATCCAGGAAGAAGACCGGATAGCCATCTTCAGCATAACCCCAAAGACGGGCAAGTTGAAGCATCTGGGCGACGCGGAGCTCCAGGGACGGCCCGCTCCCATCGCCATCGATCCGGAACATAAATATCTCTTCGCCGGACGCCGCAAGGCCGGCGATTTTGGCATGACCAGCTTCAATATCGACCGCAAGACCGGCGGTCTAACACCCATAGGGTCGATACCACTAGAGGGAGACCCGGTCCATATGTCCACCGATAAGACCGGCAAGTTCCTGTTGTCGGCCTACTACTATCAGAAGACTGCCGCAGTCCACAGCATCGGCGACGATGGCGCGCTGGCCGACCCGCCCGTGGTCTGGCGGGAGACTGATTTTGGCGCCCACTACATTCAGACCGACCCCGCCAACAAGTACGCCTTCGTTCCCCATATCGCGAACGGCTCGCTAACGGGCGCCAACGCCATATTCCAGTTCCGGTTCGACGCCGAAAAAGGGACATTGGACCCTCTTTCGCCGACCCGCACCAATCCCAGGGAACTCGACGGCCCACGCCATATTTGTTTCCACCCGAGCATGGATATCGTTTACTCGTCCAACGAGCAGGGAAACAGCGTAACCGTCTATACCTACGAGTCGGACAAGGGCAACCTGCATCCCATCCAAACCGTGACCACCCTGCCCAAGGGGTACGACGGCGAAAACTCGTGCTCCCAGATTCAGATCACGCCGGACGGCAAGTTCCTGTATGCGCCTAACCGGGGCCACAACAGCATCGCCGGCTTTCGGGTGAACCCCAATAACGGCCATCTCTCACCCATCGCGCAGACTCCCACCGAAGCGGTCCCGCGGGCGTTCAGCATCGATCTCCGAGGAACTTTCCTGTACGTTGCCGGCCTGGAGACCGGGAAGCTGGCCTCCTACCGCATCGATCAGGGCAGTGGCGAACTGGAAGCCGGGGATGTCTATGATGTGGGCAAAGGCCCCATGTGGGTGTTGATCACCGAGTTTTAGTCCGGTCTTCCCGAGTTTAGTCCGCGTCCCCAAAGGATAGCTAATGAAATTTGGGTTCATGCTGCCTTCGCGCGGCCCGCTAGCGGGGCCGAAATCCCTTTCGGTCATCGCCCAGCGCGGCGAGGAATTCGGCTACAGTTTCATCATGTTCCCGGACCACATCGTGATGCCGCGGAATGTTTCGTCTCAGTACCCTTATTCCCAGTCGGGAGTTTTTCCGGGGACCGATAACAACGAGACCATGGAACAACTGACCACGCTGGCGTTCCTGGCTGGGCAGACCAACTCCATAAGACTGGTCACCAGCGTCATGGTCGTTCCCCACCGTAGCCCTGTTGTCACCGCAAAAGTGCTGTCCACGCTGGACGTCCTCTCCCAGGGCCGGATAACAGTAGGCGTCGGGACCGGCTGGCTGGAAGAGGAATTCCAGACGTTGGAAACCCAACCTTTCGCCGAACGGGGCGCAGTCACCGACGAATATATCCAGGTCTTTAAAGAGCTCTGGACCAGTGACAACCCTCAATTCGATGGGAAGTTCTGCCGCTTCTCCAACATCGATTTCCTGCCCAAGCCCGTCCAGAAGCCCCACCCACCGATCTGGGTCGGTGGCGAGGGACGGCGGGCCATTCGCCGGGCCGCGCGTTTCGGCGACGGCTGGCAGCCTCTGGGCAACAACAACCGGTTTCCAACGGCCACTGCGGACGAACTTGCCGAGGGTCTCCGGAGGCTGGACACGGAGTTGGAGCGGGCGGGCCGCCCTGCCGGTTCCCTTGAGGTGACCAGCCGGATGCTGGGTTACGACCTGAAGAAGAACGGAGGGGCGTCAAGCAGCGGACAGATCGCCTTCGCCGGAAGCGCGGACCAGATCGCCTCGGAGGTCCACCGGTTTCAAGACCTCGGAGTAGACAACCTGGTGCCCAGTTTCCACGGTGTCGCCGGACTGGCCGAAAGTCTGGATGCGATGTTGGCGGACATGGAAGACTTCGCCAACGAGGTTATGCCCAAGATCTAGGGAGCAGACCCGATCTAGGACTACCAAGCATAAGCACACCAAGGTAGCAGGCAAAAGGTTGACATCATGAATTCCGATAACCTATATTTTGGTGTGCCCTCCGTCTTCGGCCAAGTGTCTATAGGTGCTGAACCGCGGATTCCTAGCCACAACGCCAGGGGGGAAGAGGATAAAACTGGAGGAGGCAATCCGATGACAAAGTTGCGGAAGTTCACATTTCCAATCTTGATCGGCATATTCTTGCTGGTCTTGGCGGCATGTGGCGGAGACGACGAGTCCGGTACGGCTAGTTCTAGCAGCTCAAGCACTAGCGGTAGCAGTTCCGAACTTGTTTCTGAGGGTCACGACATCAAGTTCCAGTACGCCTGCATCAACAGGACCCTTGACCCCTGCAAGCTGCTCGCAGCCCCCGGCGGAATGGTAGAACGGATCTCTGAGCGAACCAATGGTCAGGTGACGATAGAGATATCCTCGTTCCCCGAGTTGGGTCTGGCCGGTCCCGATACCTTGAGATTGGTAGAGGACGGCACCCTAGGTATGGTAGAGATCTATAGCGGCTACATCGGAGGCGACCTTCCGATCGTCGACGTCGCGAACCTTTGGGGCGTTATCGGCGAGATTGACACCAACTGGAAGACCATCGAAGCCGTCCAGGGCCCGATCCACAAGATCATCGAAGAAAGGTCCAACGGCGTAGTGTTGGCCGAAAGCTATTACGGCAACAACTACTACTACACCAACAAGAAAATTACGACTCCGGCCGATCTTGAAGGGTTGAAGATCCGCAGTCACAGCACCGTGCTGGGCGACCTCATCGACGGCATGGGCGGCGATGCCCAGTTCGTGGCCTTCTCCGAGGTTTACACGGCACTGGAACGTGGCATCCTTGACGGGGCTGTCACCTGCGGACCCTGTGGAGCCGGCCTGCGCTGGTTTGAGGTGTCCGACTATCTTAACGGCCCCATCATCTCCATAGGCGTCACCTATATCACGGTGAACAAGGACCGTTGGGACGCGATTCCCGCGGACCTTCAAGCCATCATGAAGGAAGAGGCGATGGCCCACCAGAAAGAGAACCGCCGAGTGATGGAAGATGTCTGGGACCCGGCAGGGATAACAAACAACGTTGACGGCGGCATGGAATTCGTCCCGTTCTCCCAAGAACTTAAGGACGCTCTTAAGCAGGCATCGATCGACTCCGTGATCCCCAATTGGGTGGACCGCAACGGCGGAGCCGACTCGGAAGCCGCCAAGATGTTCAACGAACACGTCGGACCGATCGTCGGTGTAAAAATTAACGCCGACGGGTCAGCTTCAGCAAACTAAAGGACTGGCTTTACAACTGAGGCGCACAGGCAGAACTGTTGCCTATTGCTGCGTGTCAGGAAATATTGGCACCACCGTTGGGTTTGATATCCAGACCCAACGGTGGTGCCTCTCTAGCTTGAGAGTGGGGCCTGGTTGTTCGCTCCACGCCTCATCATAACTATGGGTTCAGTCCTGTCCGTAGACCCCCGTGTCGTTGTGGAAGCCGTGCCATCCGAACCAGTCGGCGATGTGGCTACGTAGGCAACCCAGCCCCTCGGTCTGGTCACTAGCTTTCACCAAAGCATCTTCCTCCATCCGCCAATCTTCCCCTTCTTCTTGGTCCACCACAATCACGCCCGCCGCGTCGTTGCCCGTTTGGCGAATCATCAGGAACTCCTGACATCTGTTCCTTTCCCCCAGAGTGCCGGACTTGTTCCAAGTCCGCTCCACTCCCCGCTTTTAATATATCCAAGACCTATTACACTCCTACGGGTAGACATAAACCGTGTCGGTAAGCACAGGTGAACTGTGAGCTTTGTCACAAAAATAGCCACCCCCACCGTCATGCTGTCGTGACGATGGGGGTGGCTACCGATCTTTCTAGGAACGAAAATCCGGTGGGAGCCTCTGATCCGGCAGGCTTCCCTTAGCCCATGGGGTTGGCGTCTGGGAATTCCAGCAAGAACTGGCCGTGGTTCTCGTAGGCGCGGTCGCTGACCATGTTGTGCTGGGCAGCGCCGTGGACATCGCGCAGGCATTTCTGCAGGATGTGTGAGCTATACAAGGCCGATCCGCCGCCGAACCGAAACGCCTGGGAGACGATATCCGAGGCCTCTTCGGTTGCGTACGTCCCTGAGGCCCGCAGCCGGACCTGCAACTCGGGCGGGGGCGTTATCTCCTGTGTGACCAATTCCCACGCTTCTTCAAGGGTCTCGAGGCAGAGCGACTTCGCCGCCCGCAGCCGCATATCCGACTCCCCCAGGAACTTCTGGAAGGAACCGCGGTCGGCGATCAGGGCCTCGGTGCCCCTGTATCCCCGTTTCTTGGTCTTGGCCAGCTCGGTTATCTCGTCCAGGGCCCGGCGTCCGATTCCCAGAACAACCCCGCAGTGCCCGGTGGTCTGCATGCCCGGCCTGCCCAGATAGAAGTTTGCTCCGCCGCGCAGAGGTTTGGCTTCCACGCCATCCCAGGTGAATCGCTCGGGCACGAAAACATCGTCCAATGAAAAGTCGCAGCTACCGGTCCCCCGCAGACCCATCACATCCCAGTTGTCGTGGATCTTTGCCTGGGATGTGGGCACGACCATCCGGATCTGTTTGGGTCCGTCCGGACCGCCGACAGCCATTGCGCCCATGGCCAGGTAGTGGGAATGACGAATGCCGCTGGCGAAGGCCCATCGCCCGGTGACTCGGTAGCCGCCGTCAACGATAACCGCCTCTCCGGACACGGCAGCAACCCCAGCCGCTCTAGGGAATTTCCCGTCGACAAACATCTCGCTGATCGCCTCTTCGCCGAGGAAGGCGACCATGCCAGACAGCGAGCCGGAACCGATCATGATGCTCCATCCGGCGGCCGGATCCATGCGGCTAGCGGCTTCGACCACCTCCAACTGGATCATGGCGTCGGCCTCGGCCCCGCCCAGCACTCGGGCCGATTTGTAGGCGAATAGGCCGGCTTCATGGATGGCGTCCACCGTGGCTTGGGGCAACGTGCCGGTCTCTTCGGCCTCGTCGCTCCCTGCCAGGATCACGCCGCGCAAGTTCTCTACTGCGTCCAGCAGCGCTTGCCGTTTAGCCTCCCGTTCCTCTGGGAACGTGGCTACCGATAAAGTGGTTACCAATGCGGGTCTCCTTTAGCGACGACTCAAGGTCGTCGCCCCTCGATTCATTGTGCGTAACGGGGCATCGGCTAGCTGAGAAAAATGCCACCCCAATGGCCGAAGAATAACAGGTTTTCCAGGCCATTAGCCACTGTAGAGGCACTATGGTTGGCTTCAGAGGGCTACGCGCGAGCCCACACAGCCCGTCAGGTGATTAATGTGCCGTGAACCCACCATCTATGACCAGTTCGCTACCAGTCATGAATGACGATTCATCTGAGGCCAGAAACAATACCCCGTAGGCTACGTCTTCAGGCATACCACGTCTTTTTATGGGCGTTTCATCGGCCCATTTCTGACTACGAACAGGATCAGCATTGGTCGCTTCGGTCATTGCCGTCTCTATTATTCCGGGGTGTACTGAGTTGGCCCTGATCCCCTCGCTGGCATATTGGATAGCTATGGACTTGGTGAGAAGTCTCACTGCACCTTTTGAAGCGTGGTAGGCCGATGACCCTCCACTCCCCACCAGACCGTAAACGGAGGAGATGTTGATGATCGAGCCGCCGCCGGCCTTCCGCATCTCTCGAATGGCCGCCTTGGTCCCCAGGAAAACACCCTTAGCGTTGAT
>CEQE01082764.1_pt1 | contig 11290 bp, 10 predicted proteins | sample 356201 | NCBI WGS metagenome assembly CEQE01 (sample SAMEA2619970, study PRJEB7988) | marine metagenome | biome: marine biome (ENVO:00000447); feature: mesopelagic zone (ENVO:00000213) & marine oxygen minimum zone (ENVO:01000065); material: "saline water (ENVO:00002010), including plankton...
AGGATGAAGTTGCCCGACGCCCGCCGGAGCCCGGTCTTGACGGCGGCGCCGTTGCCCTTGTTGTACGGATGCGTCACGACCGTGGCGCCGGCCTCGCGGGCGCGCGCGCTGGTGCCGTCGGTCGAGCCGTCGTCGACCACGATGATCTCGTGCCACGACGCGGCGGTCTTCAGCGCGGTGACGACCTCTCCGATCACCGGCGCCTCGTTGAACGCGGGGATGATGACCGACGTGGCGGTTGACTCGGCCATCTAACTGTCCTTCCGGTCGGCGTCGAGTTCCATCACCCGAATCCGGTAGAGCAGGTCCTCGATCAGTTTCCGGTTGCCGGAAATCACATCGGCGACGAGTCCGATGAGGATGACCTGGAAGCCGACGATCATCAGAACGGCCGACAAGATCAGCGACTGGATGTTCCCCTGGCCGACGCCGCCCAGGTAGAGGTAGACGAAGCGCATGGAGATCAAGAGCCCAATCCCGAAGACGCCGCCGCCGATGTAGCTGAAGATCTTCAGTGGCTCGTACATCGCGTAGACGCGGATGATCGTGGCGGCCGATTTCTTGATGTACGACGCCACGCTGACGAACAGCCGCGACTCGCGCGTCTTGGGGTTGGTGCCGATCGGCACATGCGCGATCGCCATCCGGCGCTTGCCCGACTGGATGAGCGATTCGAGGGTGTAGGAGAACTCCGACACGATCGTCATCCGGAGCGCGGCCTCCCGTGTGTAGGCGCGAAATCCGCTCGTCGTGTCGGGGACGGTCGTGTTCGAGACCTGGCGGACCACCCAGCTGCCGAGATGCTGGAGCGCGCGTCGGGCCGCGGGCAGGTGCTGGAGCGAGCTGTTATTGCGATCACCGATGGTGATCTCGGCGTCGCCCGACAGCAGCGGCGCGATCAGCTTTGTGACGTCGGCGCCGGCGTACTGGTTGTCGGCGTCGGTGTTGACGATGTAGTCCGCGCCGCGCTTCAGGCAGGCATCGATGCCCGCCGTGAAGGCCGCCGCCAGCCCCCGGTTTCGTGGGAAGCTCACGACGTGGTCGACGCCGGCCTCGCGGGCCACGCGCGCGGTGTCGTCGGTCGAGCCGTCGTCGATCACGAGCGTCTCGATCACGTCGATGCCGGGGATCTGGCTCGGCAGATCGCGAAGCGTCGCCGGAAGCGTCTCCGCCTCGTTCAAGCACGGAATCTGGACGATCAACTTCATGCTAGAGCCTATTCTCCCACCAGTTTCTCCACGACGCCGTCCCACGAGATCTGCTTCGCCCGCTCGTAGCCCGCCTCGCCGTAGCGCGCCGCCAGGCTCCGGTCGGCGGCCAGCCGACTGATCGCGTCGGCGATCGCCTCGGCCTCCGGCGCGCAGACGGCTCCGTTGACATCGTCTTCGACGAACTCGAGCGGGCCGCCGGCGTCGGTGGTCGTCACCACAGGCCGCCGCGCCAGAAAGCTCTCCAGCGTCACGTAGCCGTAGTCCTCGTCGTAGGGTGCGTAGACGACACCGAGCGCGCCGGCATAGAGTTCGATCAAGGCCTCGTCGTCGACCCAGCCGGCAAGTTCGACGCGATCGCCGATGCCGAGGGCTTCCACGCGCTGCTCGATCCGCGGACGATCCGTCCCGTCGCCAGCGACGACGAGCCGCACCGAGGAATCGGTGTGGGCCATCGCCTCCACCGCGAGGTCGATCCGCTTGACCGACTCCAGGCGGCCGACCGACAGGACATAGTCGCCGTGCGGCCCCCCCTGGAGTCTGTCGGCCAGCCGCGGCGGATGGTACAGGGGCTCGGCGGTCAGGGTGTTGTAGCGCGCCAACCGGTTGGCCGTGTTCCTGGCGTTCGTGAATCGCCGCTCGCACTCACTCAGCATCTTCCGGTCGAGTTGCATCAAGGTGTCGCGCAGCCCGACGTCCGCCTCGGTGTGCTGGAAGTCGGCGTAGGGCGTGCCGCACAGCTCGTAGGCGGCTCGATACTGGTGGATGAGCCACGCGACCTTGTGGGGATGGCGCGCGAAGTAGGTCGGAAATTTGAGGCCAATCGCCAGGTCGATCGTCTGCCCGTTGCTCTCGCTCAAGTCCAGCAGGCGCCAGGCGGCGGCGTGGGCGAGAATCTCGTCCTTCGGATACCACTTGAACGGGACGCTGACGAGTTCGGTGCGATAGCCGTGCTGCCGGAGGTGGTCGACCAGGGCGCGCACGTGAAACTCGGCGCCGCCTTCAACGAAGGGAACTTGAGCTTCACAGACGACGACCGTGCGGACGGCCATAAGAGATGACAGATGGCGTGCCTCCGCGGCCCACCGCGCCGAATGGTACCATGGCCGGCGCCGGCCAGACACGCGCGGTTTTCACGGTTCAAATTGACTTCCCGCGATCGGGTCAGATAGGATGTGCCCAGAGATTGGGAAAATTTTCACAAGCGCCGGTCCCAGGCAGTCCGGAGACTGACCGAGATGGCTGAACAGTCGGGCCCCGACGATCGGCGTCAGGTGGTCGAAGGAATCCTGCGCGAGGCGGGCGAGCTGCTGGATGCGGTCCGAGGCTTCGATCCGGCGCCGCTGCTGGCGGCGGCGGATGCGATCGTCGGCGCGCTCCGGTCGAACGGCAAGGTGCTGACGTTCGGCAACGGCGGCAGCGCGTCGGATGCCGAGCACCTGGCGGCCGAATTGGTAGGGCGGTTCGCTCGCGAACGACGGGGCTGGCCCGTGATCGCGCTGACGGCCGATTCCAGCGTGGTCACGAGCATCGGCAACGATCTCGGGTTCGACCAGATCTTCGCCCGCCAGGTCGAAGCGCTAGGCGCGCCGGGCGACGTGGCGGTGGCCATCTCCACGAGCGGCAGCTCCGCCAACGTCGTGCGCGGGTTCGAAGCGGCCGAGCGCACCGGGCTGCGACGCGTCGCGCTGACCGGCCGCGACGGCGGGTCGCTGGGCCGATCCGCCGAGATCCACCTCAACGTGCCACACGACACCACGGCGCGGGTCCAGGAGGTACACCGCGTCTGGATCCACGCGCTCTGCGAACTCGTCGAGCGTGAGATGACCGCCTGACGGCCGACGACCTCGATGCCTGTGCACGCGATACGCAAGGGCCTGGCGCTGCCGATTACGGGGGCGCCGCGGCAGCAGATCGAGACCGTCGCCCCGCCTCGACGCGTCGGCGTCGTTGCGGCGGACTACGTCGGCTTGAAGCCGACGATGCACGTCACCGTCGGCGACGATATTCGGCGCGGCCAGCTCCTGATGGAGGACAAGAAGCTCCCGGGGGTGCGCCACACCGCGCCCGCGGAAGGGCGGGTGCTCGCGGTCAACCGCGGCGACCGCCGGGCGCTGCAGTCGGTGGTCATCGAGCTGTCGCGCGGCGAGCGCGAGGGCCATCCGGACACGACGGCGTTCAGCGCGTTCTCGGGCCGGCATCCGAGCGGCCTGACCGGCGACGAGGTGCGCGCGCTGCTCGTCGAGTCGGGGCTCTGGGCCGCGCTGCGCGGCCGTCCGTTCAGCAAGGTCGCCAACCCCGACGACCGCCCGCATTCGATCTTCGTCACGGCGACCGACACCAACCCGCTGGCCGCATCGGTCGAGGCCGTCATGATGGGCGCCGAGGGGGCGTTCGACGACGGCCTCTTCGCGCTGTCCAGGCTGACCGACGGCCCGCTGTTCGTCTGCACCCCGGCCGGTTCGACGCTGAGGTTGCCCGAGATCGAGCGGCTGCGCCACGAGGAGTTCTCGGGTCCGCACCCGGCCGGGACGGTCGGCCTGCACATTCATCGGCTCGACCCGGTCGACCGCCACAAGGTGGTCTGGCACGTCGGCTATCAGGACGTCATCGCCATTGGGCGGCTGTTCGAGCGCGGTGAGTTCTCGGCGGAACGGGTGATCGCGCTGGGCGGACCGTCGGTCCGCAACCCGCGACTGCTGCGGACGCGGCTCGGCGCGTCGCTCGACGACCTGGTACGCGACGAACTGCAGGCGCCCGACGCGGAGCATCGCGTGATCTCCGGGTCGGTGCTGTCGGGGCGCGCGGCCGCCGGCGAGGTGTTCGGCTACCTGGGCCGCTACCACGCGCAGGTGTCGGTGCTCGCCGAGGGGCGGGCGCGGGAGTTCCTGGGCTGGCTGGGCGCCGGGTTCGACAAGTACTCGACGGTCAACACGTTCGCTTCCAGGTTGCTGCCGGGGCGGCGCTTCGCGTTCACGACGTCGGCGAACGGCTCACCGCGCGCCATCATCCCGCTCGGGATGTACGAGCGGGTGATGCCGATGGATCTGCTGCCGACGTTTCTCGCGCGCGCGCTGGTCATGCGCGATATCGAGAAGGCCGAGGAACTCGGATGCCTCGAGTTGGATGAGGAAGACCTCGCGCTGTGCAGCTTCGTCTGCCCGGGCAAGACCGACTTCGGTCCGCCGCTGCGCGAGGTGTTGACGGAGATCGAAAAGGAAGGCTGAGCCGGAGCATTCGGGCCACCACGACTGATGCGGTTCCTACGAGCGCTGCTGGACAAGCAGGCGGGTCTCTTCGAGAAGGGCGGCAGGCTGGAGAAGCTGTCCCCGCTCTGGGAGATGAACGACACGTTCCTCTTCACCCCGGGAACCGTCACGGCCGGCGCGTTGCATGTGCGCGACGGCCTCGACGTCAAGCGGCTGATGATGACCGTCGTCGTCGCCTTGGCGGGCTGCATCTACATGGCGGTCTACAACACCGGTTACCAGGCCAACCTGGCGATCGCCGCGGGCGCGCCCGCGCTCGACACCTGGCAGGCCGCCACCGTCGCCGCACTCGGCTGGAGCTTCGATCCCGACTCGTGGGCGGCGTGCATCGTCCACGGCGCGCTTTACTACCTGCCGGTGCTCGCGGTGACCTTCGCGGTCGGCGGCGCGTGGGAGGCGGTGTTCGCGATCGTCCGGAAGCACGAGATCAACGAGGGCTTTCTCGTGACCGGCATGCTGTTCCCGCTCATCCTGCCCCCGACGGTTCCGCTCTGGCAGGTTGCGCTCGGGATCAGTTTCGGCGTCGTCGTCGGCAAGGAGATTTTCGGCGGCACCGGCATGAACGTGCTGAACCCGGCGCTGACGGCACGGGCCTTTCTCTTCTTTGCGTATCCGGCCGACATGTCGGGGGATGCCGCCTGGATCGCCGCGGCGACGAGCAGCGACGGCGTCAGCGGCGCCACCTGGCTCGCGCGGACCCAGGAGGCCGGCGCGGCGCCGCTCGCCGATCTCGACTGGTGGGACGCCTTCGTCGGCTTCGTGCCGGGGTCGATGGGCGAGACCTCCGCGTTGGCGTGTCTGCTCGGCGCCGCCGTGCTCGTCATCGCCCAGGTCGGCTCGTGGCGGATCATGCTGAGCGTCGTGGCTGGCACCTTCCTGACCGCCTGGTTCTTCAATGCCGTCGGATCGGACACCAACCCGGCCTTCGCTGTCTCGCCGGGTTGGCACTTCGCCCTCGGGGGCTGGGCGTTCGGCACGGTCTTCATGGCGACCGACCCGGTCTCGGCGCCGTCGTCGGATCCGGCGCGCTATCTGTACGGGTTCCTGATCGGCGTCCTGGTCGTGCTGGTCCGCGTCGTGAATCCGGCGTATCCCGAAGGGATGATGCTCGCCATCCTCTTCATGAATCTCTTCGCGCCCGTGCTCGACCATTTCGTCGTCCGTGCGAACGTCAAGCGACGGAGGGCCCGGTATGCAGGGTAGTGTCGGCTACAACCTGATCTTCGCGTCGGCGGTCTGCGTGGTGTGCGCGGTCTTCGTCTCGTCGTCGGCCGTGTTGCTCAAGGAGCGCCAGGACTACAACGCCGCGATCGACAAGCAGCGCAACGTCCTGGTCGTCTCGGGTCTCGCGAGCGACGACGACGATCTGACCGCCGATGAGGTCGAACAGCGCTTCACCAACATCCGTCAGATCGTCATCGACCTCGCCACCGGCGACGCCGTGCCCGACGTCGACCCGCTGACCTACGACCAGCGGCGTGCGACTACCGACCCGGCCCTGAGCCATGCCGCGCCGTCGAATGCGGCCCAGGTGTTGAGGGTGCCGAATCGGGCGATTGTCTATGAAGTGCGCGACGACCAGGACCGCGCGCAGCTGTACGTCCTGCCCGTGGAAGGAAAGGGCCTCTGGTCGACCCTGTACGGCTTCATCGCACTCGACGTCTCACTCGAGACGGTCCAGGGGTTGACCTTCTACGAACACGGCGAGACGCCGGGCCTCGGCGGCGAGGTCGACAATCCCCGATGGAAGGCGTCGTGGCGCGGCCGCCGCCCGTTCGATGACGCGTTCGAACCCGATCTGACCGTCATCAAGGGCCGCGCCGGGCCGCCCGCCGACGATCCGCACCGGGTGGACGGGCTGTCGGGCGCCACGATGACCAGTCGCGGCGTGGCCTATCTGATCGAGTTCTGGCTGGGCGACGACGGCTTCGGGCCCTACCTGGATCGACTCAGGGCGGAAGGAGCCGACAGCTAATGGCGGCGACCGTCAGGCATGCGCTCACGGATCCGCTGTTCAACAATAATCCGATTGCCCTGCAGGTGCTCGGCATCTGCTCGGCGCTCGCCGTGACGACCCGCATGGACACCGCGCTGGTCATGAGCATCGCGGTGATCGCCGTGACCGCGCTGTCGAGTCTCTTCGTCAGCCTGTTGCGAAACCAGATCCCGACGAATATCCGGATCATCGTGCAGCTGACGATCATCGCCTCGCTGGTGATCGTGACCGATCAGATTCTGAAGGCCTACGTCTTCGAGATCTCGAAGCAGTTGTCCGTCTTCGTCGGGTTGATCATCACCAACTGCATCATCATGGGCCGCGCCGAGGCCTACGCGATGCAGAACCCGCCGTCGCTCTCGCTGATTGACGGCATCGGCAACGGCCTCGGCTACGGGCTCATCCTCATGGTGACGGCGTTCATCCGCGAACTGCTCGGCTCGGGGTCGCTGTTCGGCGCGCAGGTCCTGCCGCTCGCGGCCGAGGGTGGCTGGTACACGCCGAACGGGCTGATGGTGCTGTCGCCGAGCGCGTTCTTCATCATCGGCGGGCTGATCTGGGCGCTGCGCGCCTGGAAACCGGAACAGGCCGAGGCGGACTGAGATGCTCGAAGCCTATCTGAGCTTGGCGGTCAAGGCGATCTTCGTCGAGAACATGGCCCTGGCGTTTTTCCTGGGCATGTGCTCGTTCATCGCCGTGTCGCGGAAGGTGGATACCGCGATCGGCCTGGGCGCCGCGGTGATCTTCGTGCTGAGCGTCACGGTGCCGATGAACAACCTGATCTACCAGTACCTGCTCAGCGACGGCGCGCTGGCCTGGGTCGCGCCCGGACTCGGCGCCTACGACCTGTCATTCCTCGGGTTTCTCACTTACATCGGCACGATTGCAGCGATGGTCCAGATCGTGGAGATGACGCTCGACCGGTTCATGCCGCAGCTGCACGCCGCGCTCGGCGTCTTTCTGCCGCTGATCGCCGTCAACTGCGCGATCCTCGGCGCGTCGCTGTTCATGGTGCAGCGCAACTACGGGTTGGCGGGGAGCGCGGTGTTCGGCTTCGGCTCGGGTGTCGGTTGGGCGCTTGCGATCGTCGCGTTGGCCGGCATCCGCGAGCGCCTGAGGTACAGCAACGTGCCGGCCGGGCTGCGCGGCCTGGGCATCACGTTCATCCTGACCGGCTTGATGGCGATCGGCTTCATGGCGTTCGCCGGGGTCCAGCTGTAATGACTACCGTCGGGCTCGGCGTCTTCATGTTCACGTTCATCATCGTCTCGCTGGTCGGCGTGCTGATGTTCGCGCGACGGGAGCTGGTGTCGACGGGCGAGGTGACGATCGTCATCAACGACGATCCGGCGAAGGCGTTGCAGACGGCGGCCGGCGGCACGCTGGCCGGGACGCTGGCCGCGAACAAGATCTTCGTGCCCTCCGCCTGCGGCGGCAAAGGCAGCTGCGGCGTCTGCACCGTGAAGGTGACCGACGGCGGCGGCGCGATGCTGCCCACCGAACGCGGCTTCATCACGCGCGGCGAGGCGCGCGAGGGCCTGCGCCTGGCCTGCCAGGTCAAGGTGAAGCAGGACATGAAGATCGAGGTGCCGGCCGAGATCTTCGACGTCCGGCGCTGGACGTGCAAGGTGCGCTCGAACGACAACGTGGCGACCTTCATCAAGGAGTTGGTGCTCGAGCTGCCCGCCGGCGAAGCCGTGCCGTTTCGGGCCGGTGGGTACATCCAGATCGAGCGTCCGCCCGGGACCGTGAACTATCAGGACTTCGAGATCGGCGACGAGTATCGGCCGGACTGGGACAAGTTCAACCTCTGGCGCTACACCTCGACCGTCGAGGAACCGGTCGTGCGGGCGTACTCGATGGCGAACTACCCCGACGAGCGGGGCATCATCATGCTGAACGTGCGGGTGGCCTCGCCGCCGCCGCGCGGCCCGGAAGGCATTCCGCCGGGCAAGATGAGCTCCTTCATCTTCAGCCTCGAGCCCGGCGACGAGGTCGTCATCTCCGGGCCATTCGGCGAGTTCTTCGCCAAGGACACGCAGGCCGAGATGCTGTTCATCGGCGGCGGCGCCGGCATGGCGCCGATGCGGTCGCACATCTTCGACCAGTTCCGCCGGCTGCACACGACGCGCAAGGTGTCGTTCTGGTACGGTGCCCGCAGCCTGCGCGAGGCGTTCTACGTCGAGGAGTTCGACGCGCTCGCGCGCGAGTGCGACAACTTCGAGTGGCATCTGGCGCTGTCGGAACCGCTGGCCGAGGATCAGTGGACCGGCAAGACCGGGTTCATTCATCAGGTGCTCTACGACCACTACCTGAAGGATCACCCGGCCCCTGAGGATGTCGAGTACTACCTGTGCGGACCGCCGATGATGCTGAAGGCCTGCATGCAGATGCTCGACGGGCTCGGCGTCGAGCCCGACAACATTCTGTTCGACGACTTCGGGTAGCCGTCGGTGTGCGACGGCCGTGCGATGGGGCCGCCGGCCCTTGCTCATGTCTCCTCAGCTCATTGTCCGCGTGCTGCCCTCGATCGTCGCCCTGGCGGTCGCGACAGCGTGCGCCTCGCGTCCATCCGATCCGCTCTCCTATGAACTCGTGGGTTCGACGATGGGGACGCGCTACGTCGTCAAGGTCATTGTCGGTGACGGCGCAGGCGGGGCCGATGGTGACGACGGCGGGTCCGAAGCCGCGCTGCGGGAACTGATCGAGACCGAACTGGAGCTCGTCGATCGCCTGATGTCGACGTACCGGGAGGACTCCGAGCTTTCACGGTTCAACCGGCATGCCGACGTCACACCGTTCGTCGTTTCCGATGCGACGTTCGAGGTGCTGGCCGAGGCCGAACGGATCAGCACCTGGACCGACGGCGCGTTCGACATCACGGTGGGGCCGCTGGTCGAGGCCTGGGGATTCGGGGCGGCTCCGGCAGCCCAGCCACCCTCCGATGACGAGCTCGAGGGGTTGAGGCAGCGGATCGGCTTCGCGACGCTGCGACTCGATGCCGCGGCGCTCACCGTGCGCAAGACAGAGCTGCGGGTTGAGGGCGACCTCTCCGCGATCGCCAAGGGCTACGCGGTCGACCGGGTCGCCGAGGCGCTCGAGGCGGCCGGGTTTCCGCGCTACATGGTCGAGGTTGGCGGCGAAGTACGCGCCGGCGGTTTGAACGCCGAGGCCGCGCCCTGGCGGATCGCCATCGAGCAGCCGGACGCCGCGTCGTTTCAGTCGATCGTGCCGCTCACCGATGCCGCCATGGCGACCTCAGGGGACTACCGCAGCTTCTACGAGTGGGAGGGCCGCCGCATCTCCCACACGATCGACCCGCGCACCGGGCGTCCGGTGGAGCACGCGCTGGCGTCGGTCACCGTCGTTTCGGGTCGGTGCGTGACCGCGGACGCGCTGGCCACGGCGCTGTCGGTCCTTGGCCCGGACGAGGGCTACCGCTTCGCGGTGGCGAACGACGTCGCGGCGCTGATGCTGACACGCCGGGCCGACGGCGGCTTCGAGGAGCAATCGACACCGGCATTTCAGCGCCTGCTCGACGACGCGGGCGTAAGATAGGAGTGATGACGCTCTTCTTCTTGACGGCCCTCGTCATCGGCGCGGCGATGCTGGTGATGGCCGTGGGCGTCGTCTTCAGCAACCGCTGTTTGCGGGGGTCGTGCGGCGGCCCCGACGTGCTCGGTCCCGATGGGGCCCCGCTGTCCTGCGAGACGTGCCCGCGACGCGCGGAATCACCCGCACCGCCGCCAGGCGCGTGAGCCCTACAGGCGGCCTAGCGCGGCCTTCAGCGCCTCATCCTGTTCCGTGAGCACGGTGCGGAGATCGAGGACGACCCGGTCCTGAGCGATCCGTCCGACGATGGGCGGCGTCAGCGCGCGCAGCGCGGCTTCCAGGGCCTCCGGCGTGTCCGTCGTCGAGCGCAGCGCCAGCAGCCGGGTCGGGAGTTCCCGGCCCGGGGCGCTCCCGCCGCCGATCGTGGAGACGCCGTCGATGATCTCGGTGTGGATGGTCGAGGCGGAGACCGCGGCGGCGGCCGCGCGTGCGCGACGGTCGATCTCGCCGGGTGTCAGACCGATCATGCGGGCGACCGGGACAGTGTCCGACGCCCGGCCGGCGGCGTACTCGAGCAGCGTGGCGTCGAGCGCCGCGTAGGCCAGCTTGTCCGACCGCAATGCGCGCATGAGCGGATGGCGGCGAATCTTGCCGACCAGCGGCTCGCGGCCGACGATGATGCCGGCCTGCGGGCCGCCCAGCAGCTTGTCGCCGCTGAAACAGATGATGTCGACGCCGGCGTCGACACTCGCTCGCACCGTCGGTTCCGCCGGCAACTCGTCACGGTCGATCAAGTGGCCGCTACCCAGGTCCTCGACGACCGGCACCCCGAACCGGCGACCGACGGCCACGAGTGACGCGAGCGACGGGCGTTCGGTGAAGCCCTCGATCCGAAAATTCGACGGGTGCACTCGTAGCAGAAGTGCCGTCCGTTCGTTGATGGCGGTGGCATAGTCCGCGGCACGGGTGCGATTCGTCGTCCCGACTTCGCGCATCGCCGCGCCCGACTGCGCCAGCACGTCGGGTACGCGGAAGCCTCCGCCGATCTCGACCAGCTCGCCGCGCGACACGACGACTTCCCGCCCCGATCCGAGTGCCGTCAACGCGAGCAGGGTCGCGGCGGCGTTGTTGTTGACGACCACGGCGGCCTCGGCGCCGGTGAGCGTGCACAGCCTGGGTTCGGCATGGGTGTCCCGGCGGCCCCGACCGCCGCCGTCGAGGTCGTACTCGAGATTCGTGAACACCGGCGCGATCGCCGTGATGGC
>CEQE01063133.1_pt1 | contig 11285 bp, 10 predicted proteins | sample 356201 | NCBI WGS metagenome assembly CEQE01 (sample SAMEA2619970, study PRJEB7988) | marine metagenome | biome: marine biome (ENVO:00000447); feature: mesopelagic zone (ENVO:00000213) & marine oxygen minimum zone (ENVO:01000065); material: "saline water (ENVO:00002010), including plankton...
TTTATGACGGACATGGGTTGGACGTTCCAATTCAAGGAACAGATGAAAAGTTTATGGGTGCTTATGCCGGGATAGCCCTGGAACCCCAACTTTGGCCTGATAGTCCAAACAGATCCGACTTTGCCCAACCATTCCTGCTTCCCGGAGAAATATACTCCCAACATACGCAATACATTTTTTCAAAAATTGATTAGCTTGTTGGCTTATCGGATAAGAGATTAATCAGGTCAGTACAGATCCTATCAAGAATAATTTTTTCAGTCGGATATTCCAGCATGAGGAACGCTTTCTTATCCAATTTATTGTATAAAGGATAAACAAGCATTTCGAAACCAATCTCATATTTCTCCTTCAAGTGATAAAAATCACTTTTTTCTTCTTCATCCACTTCAAGATATTCTTTGAAGATGGCATTAAATTTATCTTTATCAATCAAGATCAGAAGATCATGTTTTTTAGGATCAATTTTTGTTTTGAAGAGAAAATTCGTATTTTCTGAAAAGCTTCCAACCTTGTCATTTGGAGTTGATTTAAAGGTATTACTGACCAATCCCAAACATGTTTGATGTTTGAGGACCACTGTGCTGTAGATTTTTTCAAGATTTTCTTCCCAAAAGTCACTGTCTATTTTATGGATGGTGGCCTGGATTTCATGGGTATGGAAGGAGAACATAATCGTGTTCCTTGAAATGGGTTGTCTTTTAAATCGGGATGTTGAGCAATGTTTTTAGCCAAAACCAACTCCAACTTCAAGGCAGCACAAAAAATCAGTTTCATTCCGTAAAAATGGGTTGAGAAAGCTGTTAACCCGTTTTAATGAAGCTGTTCACGGAGAATGGAAGATCATCCTGATGTCTTTAAGAAACTCACTGAAAAGATATTGTTTAAAAAATACCTCACAGTTTTTGGACTAAAATTTGGAGCAGGATTTTTGTGTGCTGAGGCAGCGTCATCAAATTTCTACGGTTGGAGGATTTGTCCAATTGAGCCTGGAATATGGCATTTAATCCAGTTTCATGGAACAGATGAATCGTTTTGCGAATTAACATGCACTTGTCAAAATTATGGCATGTCCTATGTGGTGGTGATCCGTATCCAGGTCGAAGGCGACCCTTCAGAATATGAATCTCTGATTCAAGATTTCAGGATCGAATGCCTTGCTGAAGACACAGGGTTGGAAGAATTCCGGATTTGTTCAGCGGTTGATGATGAACATGGGTTTCTGGTGGTTCAGATTTTCACTTCTGAAGATGCCCACCTACAACATATGAATTCTCCTCTGGTTCAACAGTTTCTAGAAACCCTCCAGACTCGTGAAATTAAAATGGGTGTGATCATGATGGCAGGACATGAAATCGGCAATTCACTCCCTGGATTGTTGAATTAGTTTCCATTCCTTTCCTGCTTTTTCCTAGAAAGTTGAAATTTGATCCAATTCTGATAAGTTTAGAAATAAACCACTTAATTCATTGGACGAAATTATGGTTTTATTCACGGGAGTTCAGTTGGTCTATGTTTGGTTTTCTGTGGCCGTCTTAGCCTGGGCCATCCCAAGCGTTCATACTCCTCCAGGAGGGGGAATGAATGGAAGTCGAAGCATGCAGCAGGAATCCTTCCAAGCTTCCACCCAGCAGGATTCCTGGTTCAAACGGCAGGTTTTTTATGTTCCTAAACAGGATGATTGGCCCGTTGTAGTCGACCCCAGCCTGCAACTGTGGACGAGCAACAATAACTGGAATTGATCTAAATTCTTGACCTTATTCCATAAAATTTGCAAACCCTTGAACAAGGGCCGTATTATGCATTCTTAAAGAAAATCTCAATGGAGGAAGTATGACTTGGTTAGGATTGGCTGTCGGAATGGCAGTGCTCATGGTGGTCTGGAGGATGCGTCGTCCTCCTGATGAAAAGATGGATCCACCCGGAAACTTCACCATGTTCTTCAGCCCCACCCAGGGGGAAGGAGATCTTTTCATCGGAGGAATTGTGGTGATTTATTTCATTTCACGGTTCTTTCTGGAATCCTTTCAAAACATCCGCGTTACCTTCGGTTGAAACCAGTATTCTACACAGGTTTCTCTGGTCTGTTGATCCAAATCCATATACGAATTTGAGTCCAGTTCGTCCAACTGGATTGAACCCAAAAGATGTTATATCTGACCTTTCATGATGATGGGCCGGATCATGAAGTTTCTTCAAAGACAATCGCATTCCATTCGATGATCCACGGTTAAGAAAAGCTAGCAGCCATAGATAATTTTGTGAAAGGGCTGGGAAACCAGAAGTGGATTCTAAACAACTTTCCTGTTATAAAAAGTGCTATTCAAGACCGACTACCCCATCAACCCGTTGGAGAATTTATGAAAGCCGATGTACCTTCGCCAAGACAAATAAGCGACTATAGCTTAACCCGAGCAGATTTCGATCTGGACCAAGGAAGCCTTAACCTGGAACAGCAAAAAGTTCAGGATGAAATGGATTTTCTAGGAGGAATCGGGCGTTCCTTTAAAATCATGAATGATTATCAGGTCGAGGATCCATTTGCTCCGGAAAGTCCGCTGGTGATCAACATCGGCTGCCTGACCGGTACAGCCTACATGACTGGGTTGAGGACCTACTTCACCGCCTACTCTCCACTGAAACGAACCCTCAAGGATGCCCCCATGGCAGGTTGGTCCACGATGAGCGGCAGTTTTGGTAGAAAATTCCATTCCACAGGACTGGACGATCTGGTCCTGCTTGGCCGTGCACCACGCCCGAGCATCCTTGTTCTACGGCAAGGAAGCAATGGCCCGGAAATCAGCCTCGATGAAGCCCCAGAGGCGATGATCGGGGCACGTACTCCCGATAAGTTCAAATGGTTGAATGAGCAATACAATCAGACCTCCAGCCGTAAATTTCATGCCCATTTTGCCACCATCGGCCCTGCCGGAGAAAACTGGGAAAAGGTCTGGTATGCCTGCATCCTGGGGAGTACCCAGGAACAGTTGATGAGCGGTGAGGACAAGTTCCGTTTTGCAGGACGGCTCGGGATGGGCTCGGTGCTCGGTTCCAAAAACATCCTTGCGGTCGTCGCCCATGCCGAAAAAGACGACTCTCCCAAAGGAGATGCGAGGCTCAAGTCGATCAACCAGGAAATTGGACGTGGGGATCAAAGCAAGGGTTACCGGCATCCCATCAACCGGGATGGAGGAGGAGGAACCGGAAGACTGGAACGGGTACTCGACATCAACGGGGTACTTCCTGTCAAGAATTTTGCCCCTGAAGGAGAAAACCTCGCAGAACCTGTTCACATCGAAACCATCCGTGATTCCAAAGACTACGTCATCATCGACAAACAGTGTTTCGGTTGTCAAATTTCCTGCCACCAGGACGTCTATGCCGCTTCGCCGGAAGGTAAAGACCCGGACGTCAAAAAAGCACGCAAGGAAGCAGGACCTTATGTCGGCCGATACGAATTCGAACCGATGGAACTGACCGGCCCCAACCTCTGCATCCTCGACCCTCAGTCCAACCTCAAACTCGCTCGATTAACTGATGATCTGGGATTTGATTCGATCTCGGTCGGGGTGACCCTGGGATACTTGATGGACCGCAACGAAAGAGGCGGAGAACCTGTGGCCGGAGGGCTACGGTTTGGAGATGCAAAAGGAGCAGCCCGGGTCATGGAGGACATCGCCTACGGCAGAGAGCCTTTGTTTGGAAAAGGGGTGAAAAAGATTTCAGAAGAAATCGGAGGATCCGCTTACGCGATGCACAGCAAAGGAGTCGAGCATTCGGCCTACCTCCCCCAGACCAATCCAGGTTATCCATTTGCCACCGCAGGGGGGCACATGTCGATGAGAACCTTCCTGCTCTATATCAACGATCCTCAATGCCAGCCGGAATCGGTCGATTATTGGGTCGAACAGATCACCAACCAGGGTTGGAAGATGATCAACAACAACCTTCACGGAGGCTGCCTCTTCACGCTTGGAACACCGCAACAAACGGTGGAAGCGATTTCCTCGGTGACTGGAGTGGAATTCAGCAGCAGCCAGCTTCTGGATGCAACCTATAAGGCACACCTCCTCGGATTTGCCCTGGAGCAGAAGCAGGGTGCCACGGTCGAAGACTACACCATGGCGGACGAAGTTTTTGTCGGAGAAGCAAAAGGGGACTTGCCTAGGGTGCACTTCATGACAAAAGACCTGTACGAAGGAGTTCGTGAAAAGGTGCTTGAAAAATTCACTAGAGATGCAAGAGAGTCTGGCTACCTAAGTTGATGCAACGTTAAGAGCTAGGGAAGAAACTGCATTGGGGAAGGGGCTAAAAATTCACTAGATACTTTTCATCGCAGCCAAGCACTCAGTAAAGTACCTCGCCTTCTGGATTCAGGATTTCGAGGGTTTCGATGGCGATTTCACCACCAGGGGCATTCAGTGGAATGGATGCTCCATCTTCCCAGTCTTCAAGAAAATCATCGAGCCGGGTATACACATCCTCTAGATTTTCTGCGTCCAGTTTCAATTCGTAATCCGATTCGGTAACTGAATCACCATCAGGCAGATGGGCTTTACAGCGGAAACGAACGGTATAGGTTTTCATCATCCAAGCACGCCTTCCATGACAATCTGGATGTATCTTTACCCTAGATTCAGCAGGGCTGTGTTGATGAGTATTCCAACTTAATCGAAACCATCATTTTCGTCAACATCCGGGTTGCTGAAAACGTCTCCGTCTTGAAGCATGAGCCACACTATGGTTGACTAATCTGAGTAAATCCTTGATGAATTCATGACGACCAACAACCCATGATCTCCTCCGATCCTCCTGGAATCTCTTTCTCGAATCATTCCTCCACCAAACGCTATCTCCCCCTGGCAGGCTATGCGGACAAATTGTCTGCAAGGCCCGGGGATTCGGTTGCTGTGAAGGTCAGCAGTCTTTTGGAAGAACCCTATCATGCCAGCCTGGTTCAAGTGCGTTATGCCGACCCGAATCCGGAAGGACCAGGGGTCCAAACAGAAGAAATCCGTGTGGACTGGGAAGGATCATTTCCTTCACGGGAACAGAAATTCTATCCTGGCTCCTATGGTAGGGTGGATTCAGCCGGGAGTCTGAGCAAACTGGCTAGTTTTACCGTCCTGATCACCCTTTGGCCAACCCTTCCCGGTTCTTCTGAACAGACGCTGATTTCCCATCAGCATGCCGCATCCGGTTGGCGTCTTTTTCTCAACAAACAAGGCTGCCTGACCGTTGAGCTCGGGAACGGAGAACACGTCAAAAGCTTCAGCCTCGACGGCCCACTCCGGGAACGAAAATGGTACCAGGCATGGGTCGGTTTTGATTCCGAAACTTCCGGCCTCACACTGGGAAAGTCAATCCTGGATCCAGCTTTTAACCGTGAGGACCTTTGCCAATCCAGCAAAGACTTTGTTTTCAAAAACGTCTCCAACGAGGCCCCGTTGATGATCGGGGCATGTTACGGTGATCCCGTCCATTCCCATTTCAACGGCAAGCTTGAAGCACCCACAATTTTTTCTCGTGCCCTGAACGAAGAAGAAGTCAGAGCCTGCTTTGAGGGCAAACTTTCAGACGGACTTGCAGCACACTGGGATTTTTCAAAGGAAGTTCCGACTTCCCGGATCCTCGACAACGGTCCGGAAAATCTGGAAGGACGTTTGATCAACTGTCCGGCAAGGGGAATGACCGGATCCAGTTGGGAAGGCAAAGAGATGTGCTGGCGCCATGCTCCTGAAGATTACCGTGCAATTCACTTTCATGAAGACGATATCTACGATTTTGGTTGGGAAACCGATTTCCATTTCCAAATCAGCCAGGAACTGAAAACAGGAATTTACGCCATCAAACTCGAATGCGGGGAACATCAGGACTTCGTCCCACTCTTTGTTCTTCCTCCAAAAGGAAGCCGAAAGGCAGATCTCTGTGTTCTTGTTTCAACCTTCACCTATACGATTTATGGCAACCATGCCCGTCCTGATTTCAACGACAGTTGGCGGGAACGGATCCGGGATTGGGGTGCCTATCCCTACAACCCTGCCGATTTCCGGACGTATGGACTTTCCACCTACAACTTCCACAGCGACGGCAGTGGGATTTGCTTTGCGTCTCACCTACGGCCTTTGATGAACCTCCGTCCGGGCTACCTCACTTTTGGAGAGGGAAACGGCTCCGGACTCCGGCATTATCAGGCAGACAGCCACCTTTATGCATGGCTTGAGGCAAAAGGTTTGGATTTTGACTTGATCACCGATCAGGAACTGCATGAAGAGGGAGTCGATTCCATCAAAGACTACAAAGCCCTCTGCACTGGATCTCATCCGGAATATCACACGCCTCAGACCCTGAATGCCCTTCAAAACTACCGGGACCAGGGAGGCAATTTGATTTATCTGGGAGGAAACGGGTTTTACTGGAAAATCGCTCTCAGTCCTGAAAATCCATCTCTGCTCGAAATCCGTCGTGGTGAATCAGGAATCCGTGCGTGGGCCGCTGAACCGGGAGAATATTACCATGCGTTCAACGGTTCTTATGGAGGACTTTGGCGCAGAAATGGCCGGCCACCGCAGATGCTGGCCGGAGTCGGTTTTTCCGCCCAGGGCAAGTTTGAAGGTTCCTACTACCGCAGAACGGAAGAATCACGGAATCCGGAACTTGGCTGGATGTTCCAAGGCCTTGAGGATGAAGAAATCCTGGGTGATTTTGGATTCAGTGGCGGCGGGGCCGCAGGATTCGAGCTGGACCGTGCTGATATCCGTCTTGGATCCCCAGAGAATATCCAGATTATCGGACGTTCCGAAAACCATAGCTCAAGTTTCGTGTTGGTTCCGGAAGAGATGCTGACCCACATCACCAATTGGCCTGGTGAGGAGGAACAACAGAAACTGATCCGTGCAGACTTAGTCTATTTCAAAACCCCTTCGGGTGGAGAAGTCTTTTCCACCGGATCCATCACCTTCTGCGGCAGCCTGCCCTGGAATGATTTTGACAATAACATTTCCCGTTTGCTGGAAAACGTGATGAAACGTTTTCTGCGTTGAAAGCATTCACGGGAACAAACCCTAATTTTTTCAACCCCAGCTCATCATGAACCTCAACCGTTTTCCCCGGGTCCGGCTGTGTCATAGCCCGACTCCCCTGGAACCTTTAAAAAAACTCAGTCAATACCTTGGTGGTCCGGAAATCTGGATCAAACGTGATGACTGTACCGGACTTGCAACAGGTGGAAACAAGACACGTAAACTCGAATTCCTGGTTGGAGAGGCCCTGGCACAGGGCGCAGACACACTGGTCACTCAGGGTGCCGTGCAATCGAACCATGCCCGTCAGACTGCAGCAGCTGCCTGCCTTCAAGACATGAAATGCCACATCCTCCTGGAACGCAGGGTTCCTGGTCACGGAGATAGCTATGAACAAACCGGAAACGTCCTGCTCGACCGAATGTTTGGATCCAGCATCGAATACCGTCCGGCAGGATGTGACATGAATGCTGAAGCCGAAGAAGCCTGCCGAAAACTTCGTGAACAAGGGGCCAAGCCCTACTTCATTCCAGGAGGCGGTTCGAATGAGGTCGGTGCCCTCGGATACGTCGAGTGTGCCCTCGAACTCCATTTCCAGATGGACCAACAATCCCTGGTTTTCGATCGGCTGGTGCATGCCACCGGAAGCACCGGGACCCAGGCCGGACTGGTCGCAGGACTTGAAGGAATCCATGCTCGCTTGCCTGTGCTCGGAGTCTGTGTGAGACAGCCCCGTCAAAAACAGATCGATGCAGTCCATGCCCTAGTCGAAAAAACGACTCAAAAACTTGGGATTCCTGAAATCAACATCGATACTGTAGAGGCCGATGACGGCTATGTTGGAGAAGGATACGGCATTCCCAACGAAGGCACCCTGGAAGCGATCAGCCTGCTCGCCAAGACGGAAGGGATACTGCTTGATCCAGTCTATTCCGGAAAAGGGATGGCAGGGCTGATCGACCACGTCCGCAAAGGCACCTTCCAAAAGAGAGAAAAAATACTCTTCCTGCATACTGGTGGAAGTGTGGCCTTGTTTGCTTATGAAAAGATGCTGGTGGATGCCTAAAACGCAGGAAGCTCGGGTTCATCAGGAATTAGGCCAATGGCACTGAGCGCCAGCATCCAGCGCTGGACCGGACTGCCCTGGTCCCAACTGGGCCCAGCGGTGATGGTGGGACTTGGCCACGGGGCAACCCACTGGGTGGCTGCCACCTTTTACCTGCTTCTTCCCTGGATCAAGGACACCCTTCAGATCAGTTACACGAACGCAGGAATCCTGGTTGCAGTTTTTCACCTGGCTGCTTTTGTTGCCAATTTTGCCAGCGGAGCGTTAACGGACATCACAGGGAAACGGGTGCTGATCCAAAGCGTTTCCCTGACCCTGGGAGCCCTTGCTTTAGGAGGCGCATCCCTGGCGTGGAGTGTTCTGCCACTTGCTTTGATGATTGCGGTCATCGGAGCCACCAACAATGCCTGGCATCCAGCTGCGATTTCCTACCTCTCAGAACGTTATCCGGACAACCGTGGTTATGCCCTGGCAGTTCATGCGCTCGGGGCAAATGTTGGAGATTCTGTTGCTCCCTTGGTCATCGGTGCTGTCCTGGGGTTGCTTTCCTGGCAGAATACGGCTCTGGTTTCAACCCTTCCGGTCTTTGTCGTTGCCTTCTGGATCTGGACCGCCCTAGGCCGTCATGAAGCAAAAAAAACGGAAACGATCAAAGAGGCTCGGAAAATCCCCTACCTCACGGAACTGAAGATGATGTTTCAACAGTTCCAGCTTTTAGGGCTTTCACTGATGTCAGGATTCCGTGCCGCAACCCAGGTTGGACTGCTGATGTTTGTCCCACTCTACCTGACCGACGTCCTTGAAGCGGGTCCAATGATGACGGGAGCAGGATTTTCTCTGATGCAGCTTGGCGGAGTGCTTTCCTCCCCGGTCGCAGGCGCCTGGTCGGACCGTATTGGAAGAAGGCCTATCGTGGTCGGCGGACTCGCACTCAGTACTCTCGTCATCGCAGGGTTGGCGGTTGCAGGGAACCAGCTTCTCTTTGTCTCGGGTATTTCGATCCTGGGTTTTGTTCTCTATGGAATCCGGCCAGTGGTCCATTCCTGGGCTCTCGACCTGACGAGCAAATCCATGGGCGGGACTGTCACCAGCCTCGTTTTCGGCGTACAGTCCCTCTTTTCCATTGGTGTGCCGGTCCTTTCCGGTGTGGTGGCCGATCAATTCGGTCTTCAGTCCGTCTTCTGGCTACTGGCCGCATTGATCCTGATTTCCAACCTGATCGCCTTCTTCCTCAAAGACTCCCAGACTTAAGAGGGATCACCCCAATAAGGTTTCCTGAATCTATTCATCCAGGATTGCTTTTATCAAAAAGCGACTCCTTTTTTGGGTACAGGTCTCAAAAACTACATAACCTTTCTTTAACGATTGAATCAATTTTTATACAGGGTATTTCCATTTAGTTTTCCTGATAGTATCCCTGTTCGTTATGCAGGGTGATGTCAAGTCCCTGATATTCTTCTTCTTCACTGACACGCAAGCCTCCTGTTAGCATGCTGACCAACTTGAGAAGGATAAAAGACAAGACTCCGCTGTATACAAAAGTAAAAACAACACTTTTCAGTTGGGCCATGAATTGTGAAAAGATGGTCATTCCTTCTGCCAGGCCTGAACCTCCAAATGTATCCGAGACAAAAATTGCTGTTAATAATGCTCCAACAATACCTCCAACCCCATGGACTCCAAACACGTCAAGCGCGTCATCATATCCATAACGTGCTTTGATTTTTGTGACCGCATAGTAGCAAATAAGACCCGTTGCAAAACCTATGATAATCGCACCAAAGGGCCCTACGCTTCCTGATGCCGGAGTGATTGCGACCAGGCCTGCTACCGCTCCAGTTACAATACCAAGAACACTTGCTTTGCCATGTTTAACCCACTCTACGGCCATCCAGGTCAATGCTGCAGCTGCTGAGGCCACTTGAGTAACAAGCATTGCCATCCCGGCGGCCTCATCTGCGGCAAGAGCGCTACCTGCATTAAAGCCAAACCATCCCACCCAAAGCATTGAAGCCCCAACCACGGTTATGGTCAGGCTATGAGGAGGGATGGGTTTAGAGGGATATCCTTTTCGTTTACCAATCATCAGTGCCGCCACCAATGCAGCAACACCTGAATTGATGTGAACAACAGTTCCTCCGGCAAAATCCAATGCGCCCATTTCGCCAAAAAACGATCCGTCGCCAGCCCATGCCATATGGCAAATAGGAAGATAAACCATTGTGAACCACAAAGCAGAAAATAAAACCATTGATGAAAATTTCATCCTTTCTGCAAAAGCTCCAACAATCAGGGAAGGAGTTATGATGGCAAAGGTCATTTGGAAGGTAATGAAAACCGTTTCTGGAATGGTTCCAACTAAAGAACCACTTTCAACTCCAAAAAGAAATGCTTTGCTTAGCCCTCCAATGAATGAATTTATGTTGGTGGCTCCTGCTGACATTCCCACCGTATCGAATGCTAGGCTATAACCGTATAGGACCCAAAGGATGCTCATCAAAGCAGCCATGGTAAAACATTGCATCAGGATCGAAAGCACGTTCTTTGAACGAACCAAACCCCCATAAAACAGGGCAAGCCCAGGGATGGTCATAAAGAGCACCAGGCATGTTGAGGTGAGCATCCATGAAGTATCACCTGAACTGAGTTCACCAGCCCAAATCACATTTGGAATGAGCATCATTCCAAAGAACACGGAACCCATAAAGAATTTTTCTGCAATAAGGTTTTTCATTATTTTCCTGTTAAATCTTGAAATCAAAGAATGGCTCCTAAAACAAAAATAGAATGTATATTTTTTTATAAAACAATATCTATAGCGAATAATATGCCTTTAAAATAATAATATATAAATTATTGATATTATTATATTAATTAGAATAATAATCAATTGATGCATATATATTATTAAATCCATATGCTTAAATATAAAGCAACAGATTAATAATTAATCACTTAAAAACTGGCTCTGATTTTCTAAGGAAAACGAAAGGATTCTGTTTATGAGGGGGCGTGATGGATTTGAGGAGGATTGAAGATATGGCAGATGAGGATTCAAGTCGGATCTGATGAAAAGACAAAATAAAAAACGTTCTTTAATGTCAACAGAAAGATAATGATAACAAAAAAAATTACATCAAATCTTATTTCCTATGAGAACAGATAATCATCATAGAACGGTTATCTGCTCTGATTTT
>CEQE01145933.1_pt1 | contig 11278 bp, 11 predicted proteins | sample 356201 | NCBI WGS metagenome assembly CEQE01 (sample SAMEA2619970, study PRJEB7988) | marine metagenome | biome: marine biome (ENVO:00000447); feature: mesopelagic zone (ENVO:00000213) & marine oxygen minimum zone (ENVO:01000065); material: "saline water (ENVO:00002010), including plankton...
AAGTATTTTAATGAAGAAAATGGTAATCTCGTCTATGTTTCTAAAACCAAAGAAGAATTTACAGAAAATCTGAAATCGGCTATAAATAATGTCCATTTAGAAGAAAGAGAAAAACGGATAAGAGCGGCAGAAAACAATACATGGGGAATTAGAATAGAAAAAATGTCCCAAGTTATTGGCAATATTATTAAAGACAAGAAAACCACTGATATAGAATCTTGGGAGAAAAAGCTGATTGAAATATACGATTATAATCGGCGCAAATTTGCCAAATGGGTTCTTGCCCCCATATTTTTATACTTTTTTATATTTTACTCCCCCTTTCTCCGAATCCTTGCAAATCCCTTAATTATTTCGCAGCCGCCCGAGAAGGCAAATGTGATTGTAGTTATTGGAGGTGGGGCAGGTGAGAGCGGTATACCTGGACAGGGTTATGAAGAACGAGCAAAGTATGCGGTCGCTCTTTATCAGGAAGGGTATGCGGGTAAAATTATTTTTTCTTCCGGTTATACTCGTATATTTAAAGAACCCGATGTTATGAAAGCTCTATCAATTTCACTTGGAGTTCGAGATAAAGATATCATATTAGATACAAATTCAGGAAGTACTTATCAAAGTGTTATGGCATCACTTCAAATGCTTAAAATAAATGGCTGGAATAAATTGCTTTTAATCAGTTCCCCGTATCATATGTTAAGAACTTCATTGGTGCTGAAAGAAAACGCTCCTAATGTTGAAGTTATTTATACTCCAATTCCTCATAGTCGATTTTACAACTATAATTTCTCAATAAATAAGATACAGTGGATAAAAAAAATAACATGGGAACAAATTAAAGGATTCTGGCATGAATATTTAGGGATTATCTATTACTGGTGGAAAGGATATATTTAGGTGTTTTCTCATGAACTAAAAAAAGCTTCCACAGATTATTAAGATTTCTGTTAATTGATTCTTTCATTATCCACTGAATAGACCTAATACACTGAAAGGGAAATATTCCAAATGAAAGGGCGACGGAATAACATTGTAAGATGAGGATTACATCGTTTGAACAGAATATTATCAAATCATTTGTAAGGAAGCATTTCGGGGGGAATGCCGAAGTTTATGTCTTTGGTTCCAGATTGGATAACGACAAAAAAGGTGGAGATATAGATTTATATATAAAGGCTGATATTCCGGTATCAGAAGCAATTATGAGGAAAATCGAACTTTTGGTAAGCTTGGAAAAGGCCATCGGCGAACAAAAAATAGACGTCATCATCAACTATCACGCAAAACAAAAAACTATTTATGAGATCGCGGAAAAAGAAGGGGTGAAGTTATGAGCGAATATAAAGCATTGAAATTGTTGGAGGCGTTTACATAATGCTCAAAGCATAGCAAAAGAATGCTCCGTGCATACAAGAAGGTTTCACGCATTTTTCCCCTTGATATAAATAAGTATCGCAATTTTACCGATGTCGAAATAGGGGATATAGACCAAATGATATACCGGTTTTCAAAATTGCAGGATTCAATAGTAGAGAGGTTGTTCAAATCAACGCTGATGTTTCTGGAAGAGGACATTCAAAATAAGCCTTTTCTGGATGTCCTGAACAGACTTGAACAGCTTGAGATATTGCCAAGTAAGGACGATTGGTTAAAGCTGAGAAAATTAAGAAATGAACTGTCCCACGAATACAGCAACGAAGACGAAGAAAATGTAGCTGTTTTGAATATGTTGTTTGATGAAATAGAAACCATTAACAACATTTTGCTCGATGTGAAAAAATATTTTAATTCGCATATAAGAAAACAAATAGACGACAAAGTGATATTGCAATTTGATTTATAAAGGGTTCAAGCTCTGCGACCGAAGAATCTCGTCTTTTGCAACATTATGGTAGACATTGAGGATTTTTAGAAAAGGGTTTTAGTGTTTTACGAAGAAGTCTTTGATAAACTCAATAGAAGTCATATCAACTATGTTGTTGTTGGTGGAGTAGCTCTTGTTTTACATGGAGTGGTAAGATTAACAGCGGATCTTGATCTCATGGTGCATTTAGAAAATCATAATTTGAAACAATTTATTGATGTGATGAAAGGACTTGGATATCGGCCAAAAATTCCTGTAAAAGCAGAGAGCTTTATTGATCCCAATATGAGAATGAAATGGATAAAAGAAAAAAACATGAAGGTCTTTAGTTTTTTTCATCCACATCAGGCTATAAGTCTTATCGATGTTTTTGTGAATGAACCTATTAGTTATCATAAAGTTAAGGCAGATCATGTAATGATCAGGTCAGGAAATATTAATATTCCAATAGTTTCCAAAAGGAATCTTATAAAACTTAAAAATATTTCTGGAAGACCGCAGGATATTGCCGATATTGCAGCCTTAAAGGAGGTAATGCAACGTGAAAAAGAGTAAGAAAGAAGATCCTGAAATTGTTTACACTTTTGATAAAGAAAAACTCGATGAATTCAAAGATATGTCGTCAAAACAAAAATTACAATGGCTAGAGGAGATGAACCTGTTTATTAATAAAACAATAGGATTTAAAAAAAGAGCATTAACTGATAAACGTTTTAAGGACATCTGATAATTATTATTAATGGAATTTTTTTTGACAGAACAGGATGGACTAGATAAATCAATTATCAATAGTCAATTAACATTGATCAATTGTTAATTTAATAATTCCTGTTAATCTTGTCTAAAAAAGTTCCGCCGAATGTATAGGAATTTCAAAGCATGCGGGAATGACACTTCAGGAATGACACTTTTGGTTATTGGTCATTAGTCATTTGCTGTTGGTTGTCATCACCGCCTTTTTTTCATTCCCGCGTTAATAAAGCGGGAATCTAACTTGAGCAAGAGGAGCACAGAGGTTATGAATAGATCTATTTATAAATATAGCTTTTTTTATAATGCGGGAAAATACATTGTTAAAGAATATCTGAGAATGGAAGAGGAAATAAACATGTTTTATCGACAAAGTGTGACCTGGAAGGTTGTTAATAATGCTATATCCACAGTTAAAATAACTTTTCAACATAGTTTAATCGGGAAATTGACAGAGAGTAAAGAAAGCCAATCAATTGCTTTTTTAGAAAGCAGCGTAGTTATTCAGAATGTGCTTGAAAAATGGAAAAGAATATCAGAAAAAATTGTAGCTTATACTGAACGGAGTTTGATTGTGGATCTGGTGGGTGCTCTGAGCAAATCCTTTACAAGCGCTCCTCTTAAAATAGGAGGAGTTGTACTTCTGATATCTGTAACAGTAAATAGTATACTTATATTATTTTGGGGCCAGGAGGTAGCCCCCTTTGGGTGGATAATGCGCGGAATATTATTCTTTTTAGGAATTACCGGATTGTTTAGTGATGTCGAATGGAAAGAGCTTGAAAATGGAAGCATGGTTTTGAAGAAATATTAAATTATAAACGGAAGCCGCAGATTTCACTAATTTCACCAGATTCTTTTATGAACAAAACTAAAGAAATTTATGGCTTCTTATGGTCTTCAGATAAAACTACATCTCCCTTGCTAGACTGTCATTATAAAAAAATGAAGGAAGTTATTTCAGACAAAATTGTAAAGGGGATGTTAGGAATAGAAATTGGATCGGGAAGCGGTTTAGATACCTTTGCAATGGCAAATGAGAACCCTTCGACAAAAATTATAAGTTTAGACATAAGTGATGGAGTGAAAAACACAAAAAAACTTACCCAAAATTTAAAAAATGCTTTTGTCGTCAAGGCATCAGCTTTAAACCTACCTTTTAAGTCCAATAAATTTGATTTTGCTTATTCATTTGGTGTGATCCATCACACAAACAATCCTCCAGGATGTGTTAAGGAAATTAAAAGAGTGGTAAAGCAAAACGCACTGGCATTTTTGTACCTCTATGAAGATCACTCGGAAAACTTGGTAAAATATTATGCTTTAAAAGCAATAACGCTTTTAAGAAGGATAACAGTCAGAATTCCAGCAAAAATACTCTACATTATTTGCTGGATATTTTCCCCTGTTGTGGTAATCATTTTCTCATATCCCGCAAAGATTCTTTCTAAATTTCAAATTACAAAGAATTTATCTGGGAAAATGCCGTTTAATTTTGGTACAACCCTATTTTCTTTAAGGGGTGACCTCTATGATCGTTTTGGCGCTCCAATAGAATTAAGATATAGCCGTTCTGAAGCTAATGAATTATTAAAGAGAGAAGGATTCTTGAATATTAATATCACTAGATTAAAAGCTACTGCAGGTTGGGTTTTGTGGGGAAAGAAAATTAGTTAGCCACATGATTCAATACGAAAAAGGCGGAACCCAGAAAGATTTTTATAATGAGTCAGAGGTAACCGCTGTTCCCTGCCCTCTTTGCGAAACATATCAATTCAAGGTTATTTATAAAGAAAGAGAAGCACTTGGAATTGTCAGATGTTTAAAATGCAATTTGATCTATGTAAATCCACGACTGAAAAACCCCGAAAAGGTTTACTGGGGAGATGCTGATAAATACACTAAAGAGGCAAAACTCATTTTTGAAGGTAAAGCGCCTCACTATAGAGACCCGAACTATTTAGAAGACTTACATTTAATCAAACGGTATAAACCCGGGGGGAATTTTTTAGATGTAGGAACAAATATGGGGTTTTTTCTGAGAAACGCTAAGAAAGTATCAACAAAATGGAATTTGTACGGTGTTGACCCTTCTTCAACGCTCACAGATATTGCAAGAAAATATTTTGGATTAAACGTTAAAACAGCCTTTTTAGAAGACGCTGGATTTGAAGATAATTTCTTTGATGTCATCACCATGACAGACGTTTTTGAACATATTACCGAACCAAAAAAAATATTAAACGAAAACAGGAGAATTTTGAAACCTGATGGTATTCTTTTTATTAAAGTCCCCAACGGACAATTCAACCTTTTTAAATATTATATGGCAAAAATGATGGGCAGATTAAAAGACTATGATATTTTTGACTCTTATGAGCATGTCGTGCATTATTCAAATAGGACACTTAAAACCATGCTGAATAACTGTGGATTCAAGTTAGTTAAGATGACTATTGGCAGGCCAATTCAGATACCTGTTTGGCATAAATTAGTTGGGCATTATTATCAATATCCGAGTCCATGGTCCCTTGATTATAAAAGGCAGGCAGGACGAACTTTTTTTTATTGGTTGTCGTTTGTTGAGTTCTTATTGAGAGGCCAGCAGACAGGTTATTTGGCTCCAAATATAATTGCCGTTGCAAAGAAAAATAATTACTAAAATGGAAAGGATGAAAATCCTTAGAATTATTGCAAGGCTTAATATTGGCGGCCCTGCCATTCATACTATTTTATTGACCGAGGGTTTAAATAAACAAAAATTTGAGTCGGTACTGGTTACAGGAGTCGTCGGTCACGGCGAAGCGGATATGTCATACCTGGCCGAAGAAAAACATATAAATCCAGTGATAATAAAGGAAATGGGGAGAGAGATTTCATGGAAAGATGATTTTATAGCTTTATGGAAAATATTTAGATTATTAAGAAAAGAAAATCCAGATATAGTACATACTCATACGGCTAAAGCAGGAACATTAGGAAGGATAAGTGTAATCATATATAATGGTTTGTTATTTATTAAGAATAAAAAGACAGCGAAGAAAATAAAATTGGTTCATACTTTTCATGGACACGTTTTTCACGGCTATTTTAGACCGCTAAAATCAAAGATATTTGCCTTTATTGAAAGACTTTTAGCTTGCTTTAGTGATAGAATAATAGCCATTAGCCCCGAACAATCCACTGATATCCACAGTAAATATTGCATTGCGCCTCAAAATAAAATATCCGTTATTTCGATTGGTTTGGATTTAAACAAGTGCTTGAATAGCGATGTTAATGGGAATAAATTTCGAGAAAACTGGAAATTATCGAATAAAACAACTCTTATTGGTATTGTTGGAAGATTGGTGCCGATTAAAAATCATAAAATGTTTCTCGATTCGATAAAAATTATTAGCACAAATTACCAAACTTTTGATTCTAAGTTTGTAATAATAGGTGATGGAGAGTTACAGGAAAATTTGTATCATCATGTCGTAAAATTAGGTATAAAAGAAGATGTGATTTTTACCGGGTGGCAAAAAGATCTCAAGGAAATTTATGCAGCATTGGATATAGTAGCACTAACCTCTCTTAATGAAGGAACGCCGGTTTCTGTCATTGAAGCAATGGCTGCTGGGAAAGCTGTAGTATCAACAAGGGTTGGAGGAGTAGTTGATTTAATGGGAAAATTTCATAAGAAAATAAATAGTAATAATATTGATATTTATGATAATGGAATTTTAGTAGAATCTGGGGATGTGGCAGGATTTACTGAAGCCTTAGGTTTATTATTTGAGGATAAAAGCTTAAGGGATAAAATGGGAACAAGAGGGAGAGAGTTTGTTAAAGAAAGATTTAATATTGACCGTTTAGTAAAAGATATGGAGAAGCTTTATGAGTCTTTGTAAAGCTAATGAAGTTGTTAAAAATAGCGGCGAACGTTTTAAATCAGTCTAATATATACACTGATCTTGAAAAACCTGAAATTTTAATTAAAAAATACTAAAAATTAAAGCCACGGAAAACGCAGAAAAGAAATTAAAAATTAAGAAAGGTCAAATATGAAAAATTTTATAACAGGAGGAGCAGGTTTTATTGGATCACATTTGGCAGAAGAACTACTAAAACAAGGTCATGAAGTATATGTGATTGACGATCTCTCAACAGGGAGCATAGACAATATAGAACACTTAAAGAACACCCCAAATTTTAATTATATCGTAGATACTATTATGAAGGAACATATTGTAGCAGAGCTTGTTGATAAATGTGATAGAGTATTTCACCTTGCAGCTGCGGTTGGGGTTAAGCTAATAGTTGAGAGTCCTGTTCGCACTATAGAAACAAATATTAAAGGGACTGAAATAGTATTACATGCAGCAAATAAGAAAAAAAAGAAAGTCATTATCGCATCTACTTCTGAGGTTTATGGGAAGGGAAATAATATCCCTTTCAAGGAAACTTATGATATGGTTCTTGGTTCCACAAAAAATGGCCGATGGAGCTACGCTTGTTCAAAAGCTATTGATGAGTTTTTAGCCCTGGCATATTTTAAAGAAAAGAAACTACCGGTAACAGTTATCAGATTTTTTAATACGGTTGGACCCAGGCAGACGGGCCAATATGGAATGGTAATACCTACATTTGTTAAACAAGCATTAATGGAACACCCTATTACAGTTTATGGAGATGGAAATCAGAGCAGGAGTTTTACTTATGTAGGGGATGTCGTAAAGGGAGTAACTGAGCTGGCAGATCATCCTGGGGCTGCTGGAGATATATTTAATATTGGTCATGGTGATGAAATTAGTATTAAAAAATTAGCTGAACTGGTAAAGTCCATGACTAAAAGTAACTCAGAAATTGTATTTATACCCTATGATGAAGCATATGAAGAGGGTTTTGAGGACATGCCAAGAAGATCGCCTGACATATCAAAAATTAACACATTAATAGGATACAAACCTACTTTAGGAATTAGAGAAATACTGGAAAGAGTCATTGAATACTTTAAAGGGGCTTAAGAATGTTTAATGTATGGAATTAAAGTTTCTGAAAATCTAATTTCTTTTTCTGCTGCTTTAGTATTGACACTCCTTTTGACGCCAATCATCCAACACCTTGCTCTAAAATACAACAAAGTGGAAATCGTAAAGGATGACCGCTGGCATCAAGAACCTGTTCCTCTCTTTGGTGGAATTTCAATGTGGCTATCCTGGTCTTTGATCTCATTTTATCTATTCCGTTCAAATCAAGCAATGCTCATTCCTGTTATCGGCGCCTCAATGATTTTTTTATTGGGATTGTTTGATGATATTTTCCATCTTAATCCCCTCATGAAATTTATTGGTCAGATCATTATTGCATCAATAATGGTAAAAATGGGAATCATAATTAAAATTATCGATTATCCGGTGATCAGTATTCCATTAACTATTTTGTGGATTGTTGCCATAACAAATGCCTTTAACTTGCTGGATAACATGGATGGCTTATCCGCAGGGATTGCGATGATTTCTTCAATTTCATTGTTTTTGCTCTCAATGCAATCTGCTGATACGGCAGTCTCCGTGTTGTCAATTGCCCTTGTAGGAGCTACTCTTGGGTTTTTAAAGTATAACTTTTATCCGGCAAAATCTTTTATGGGTGATTGTGGCAGCATGTTCCTGGGGTTTACTCTCTCAATCATCTCGATAATGGGCACCTGGCGACATGCGTCCAATCTTTTAATCACAATGATTGTTCCTCTTATGGTTTTAGCAGTACCTATTTTCGATACTGTTTTTGTTTCCATAACCAGAAAGCTTCGCGGGATTCCTGTATATAATGGTGGAATCGATCATGTTTCACACCGGCTGGTTGCATTAGGAATGAGCCAGAAAAAAGCGGTTTTAACTCTCTACTTTTTTTCTACGCTCCTTGGAGGAATAGCTGTTTTTTACAACAAATTAAATCCACTTGTTGTTTTGATAGGTTTAGTTCTTTTAATGGTGGGTCTTTTTTGCTTTGCTCTTTTTTTAGGGGAAATGGAAGCTTATGTAAAAGACAGTCGCTTTAAAAAGAACTTAGAAAATACTATTGAATTAGGTCACCACAAAAAATATTTTGGTGGATTTAGCAAACGTCGTATTGCCGAGATGATAATGGATCTAATTTTGATATCAATTGCCTTTTTTTCATCCTACCTGATTCGATTTGAAACTGACATTTCGACAAATCCGACTTATTCACAAGTTTATACTAACTTGGTAGACCTTCTGCCATGGGTTATTGCGATAAAATTAGTATTTTTGTATCTATTTGAAGTTTACAAAAGTATCTGGAAGTATATCGGAATACGGGACGTACTGAATATAGTAAAAGCATTGACGATCAGCTCTATTATGAGTGCTGGTTTTGTTCATTTTAAATACCAATTTATTAACTTTTCGAAGGCCGTATTTCTGATTGATTGGATGATGAGTATTTTATTAATTTGTGGATTTCGTTTTTCAATCCGGTTGCTTAGAGATCAAATTATGAGTTTTACAACGGGCAGGAAAAAGGTTTTGATTATAGGAGCCGGGGATGCCGGGGTATCCTTAGTAAAGGAAATTCATAATAACTCAGAATTAAGCTATCAGGTTGCCGGTTTCGTTGATGATAACCCCTCATTGCAAAAAATGAAAATTAATGGATTGTCTGTTCTTGGTAATATAAACAGTATTCCTATTATTTTAAAAGACCGGACAATAAAAGAAGCGCTTATCGCAATTCCAACAGCAAGCAATAAAACGATTGCAAGAATTTCTAAGATATGTCAACAAAGCGGTATAGCATGCAAAACTGTTCCCACGCTAAATGCTATATTGGAAAAAACATAAAGCGGAGAGGCTCCGCAGCCGAATGGTGCTTCCGCTCCAGTACGCAAACAAAAAATACTTGTTCAAAAAACAAGATTTTACAGAGTAATAGAATAATTTTGCAACTATTCAAATTTGTTATCAGTTATCAGGAGGCACTTGTCAGAAAGATGCAATACCCTTCACCCTGTTTACTACACCCTTATCTTGTTCATCATTTCAAAAAATTAATTTAGATAGAACAATGGAATTAAGTATTTAAATATTGATATCCCATTTAAGAATAGCATATATAAAATTAATATTCTCATAGCGTTTTCTTTGAAAGATTTCGGACACTTATGCTGCAAACCTAACATAAATAAAATAGCTATCGAGGGAAGAGCTGTAAAGATGAATCTCCCTTGAATAGAAGAGCCTTCTAAATAAGCTGGCCCGCGAAAAGCAACAATTGCAAAAAGAGTAAACACGATAAGCAGACTTAATACAACTATTCCTTTTCCATTAAATTTACTTGTGTAGTCATTGTTTTTTGCAAATTCTACATATAATAATCTGCAAACTCCTGTTATTGATAAAAGTGCTATAGCACCAAAAAGAACATACCAGCCTACGCTCATCTTGTAGACCATCCAACCGAAGGAAAACCAAAAACTAACGAAGAGAATAGAAAAAGTCCTAAAATAAATCGCGGGAGAAATGTTTGTTATTGAATTAAAAAAATTGTATACGTTTGAGAATACGGGAGATAGACGAGCATATAAATTTAGAATTAAAGACTTATCAAAAAGATATAGTACTAAGATTGAAAAGAACATTGCGGCTAACAACAATGATAAAATCCGGCCTTGGTAAAATAATCGGCTCCAAAAAGATCCGCCGTTCTTCTCATAGAGGAAAAAGAATGAACATATGGCTGTTGGAATTATGACTAAAGTTGAACGCTTTGTAAATAAGCCAGCTAAAATCATGGATATTATTAGAAAAAGCTTAATGTAAAAAAAAGGTGAATTGCCACTATGCTGGTTTATCTTAGTGCTGTCTTTAATGAATAGGATCAACACATAAGTTATTGCAGCACAAATTAGATTTGCCATATTTGCCGAACTGACGGTTGCCGATAGAAAAGAGAATTGAGGTAAAAATCCAGCAAAGGCAGCTGCGGAAAAAGCAAAATATCTTTCCTCTGAATCTATAATTATCTGTTTTGCTATAAGGTAAATAAAAAAAATGATCAACAATCCAAGGAGCATTGAAAGTATACGTGCCAAGTAAAGTTTTCCTAAAATAGTAGCTATTCCAAAAATGCTGATGGCTTTAGATGTAATCCAAAAATATAGAGGCTCTGATCCGAAAGGAATGGAGGATATATAACTAGTATGTTGGAAAACCTCAACATCATCTAATTCAGAGAAGCGGGGAGGTCGTTCAGTTAATCTCCAGAAATCAAACTCGAACATAGAATTTACAATGTCTCTTTGAACCTTATAATCTTCTATACGAGTCTCGGTTCTATCCCTTAAATTTAAATAATCCTTTTTTAGAGAATCGTCAATTATTGAACTTATTACATTGCTGCTGCCGTTTTCATTAAAATCATTTAAAAATTTCTCAATATATTCAAAATGAGTTGGTTCATCCGGCCCTTGCCAGGGGGGAATCAAAAAAACAAACAAAATCCCCTTAATTAATAAAAAAATGAAAAGTAAAAAAACGATATCTTTTCTCATAAGCTGCTCACAGCTGAAAGAATTCTATTTGTGGAACATTTTATACTTAACATGTCTGTATTTAAAGGACTTTATGAGGCGTTAATTTGCTTATATCTCCTTTATTTTAA
>CEQE01019463.1_pt1 | contig 11269 bp, 11 predicted proteins | sample 356201 | NCBI WGS metagenome assembly CEQE01 (sample SAMEA2619970, study PRJEB7988) | marine metagenome | biome: marine biome (ENVO:00000447); feature: mesopelagic zone (ENVO:00000213) & marine oxygen minimum zone (ENVO:01000065); material: "saline water (ENVO:00002010), including plankton...
AATCATAATACTTTTTTATTTTCATAGTTTTATAAGACATATTATTTTTTCTTGCAAACAAATCTGTAGTTTATATTTCCCAAAATTTTAAATAATGCTAAGAATCTTAAAGTAAATCTTTGTTTTTTTCTTTCTTCTTTTAATTTTTCTATATCTTCATATTCTTTATTGATAACTATGAATTTTTTAGATATGATTTTTTCCACATCATAAGAGAGAAACATGTGTGGGTGATGGATATTAAACATCTCCCTTGTAAATAATTTTTTAAGAGGACCCCATATTTTTGTAAGCAATAAAAAGATCTTTTGATAAATCTGAATTTCTAAATGAAGTATTCCATCTTTTTTTAAAACACGGTAAGTTTCAGAGAGCACTTTTTCAGGATCTTTAGTATGATCTAAAACATTATTTATTATAACTAAATCAAAATAATTATCTTTGTAGGGAATTTGTTCTCCAGGGGCTTCTTTTAAATGAGTTGATTTATAATCTATTTTAAATCTTTTTTTATAAAAATTAGCTAGAGGATCTATTGAATATGTTTTCCCTTTTTTAAAATAATTTATAATATCTAATGGGCCACATCCAATTTGAAGGATTTTTGTATTTTTATTTATTTTTATAGTTTTTTCTAATTTTTTTAAAAGTATATCTAAATCTTTTTTATATTCTTTTTCAAGGTATTCTAAAAGAGATTTTGTTTTAAATTGTTCCCAATATCTTTTCTCTGATTCTTGAGCAATATTCCATCTATTTTCATTAATTTTCATATTCTTTAATTGTATCTTTAATTATATTTTTCCATTTATATTTATCACTATATTTTTTAACATTTTTTATTGGTTTTTTTACAAATTGATTAACTGCTCTAACAATATCTTGTGAATTTTTCTCTTTTATAATTAAACTATTCTTTTTATCTTTTACCATTAAAGGAACTCCTCCAACATTAGTTGTAATTACAGGAAGATTTCTTGCAAATGCCTCCATTATTGTTACCGGAGCACCTTCCTTAGAGGATGGAAGGATTAATCCATCTGCAGCACTTAGATATAATAACTTTCTTTTACCAAAAACCCCTCCTAGAAATTCAACATTTTTTAATTTAAGTTTTTTTGAATATTCTTTAAAATAATTAATGCTTTGAGTGTAACCGAGTATCTTTAAATCTATATCTTTTAATTTCTTCATAGAATCGAGTAGATATTTTATCCCTTTTTCTTTGTTAATTCTTCCTATAAAAATAAATATTTTTTTGTTTAGTGGTAATTTTAATTTCTTTCTTGCTAATTTTTTACTTATATTTTCAAAATATTCTTCTTCAATTCCCATTGTTTGAAATTTTACTTTAGAATTCGGAGAAGTTTTTTTTATATAATTCATTTCTTCTTTGCTTAGTGCAAAAAAACACTTAATATTTTTTAAAACTCTTTTTTCTAATATTTGTCCAATTAAAAAAAATGGAAAAAATAAAAGATACTTTCTTGTTTGTTTTAAATGTTTTAATGGCCAACTGCCTCCATGATGTTGTGCAATCATTTTTTGTTTTTTAAATAATCCTGCAATTATGAGTCCATGAAGGTTATGATACTCATGTATATGTATTATTAATCTTGTATTTTCCTTTTTACATTTATTTATTTCTTCTTTTAAGGCATTTATCATTTGCATTGAAAAATCAAGAGCATACATAGGAGAGAATGTTGTTGGAAAAATTCTCATTTTCATATTAAGATAATTAAATTCTCTTTTTTCTTTTTCAATTTTTTCAGGAAACCAGCATTCAATTTCAATATTTGGATAAAATTTTTTAACTTCTCTTGCAACCTGAGTTCCCCAACTTCCTCTAACAACATCATCAAGATTTTTATCATTTGACACAAAATAAGAATGTGAACAATGTTCAATATGAATTACTTTTAATTTTTGTTTCATTATTTTTTGTATTTAAATTTATAACTAAAATTAGAGAGATTTTTCATTATCTTTTTTTCTAAATTAGGTGAAATTTTATATAGAAAAAGAGAAATATTGCTTGATATTAATAATCCGCTATATAAAATAGACCTTATTATTGGATTTTTAAAACGTCTTTTAACGAGTATTCTTAAATTCCATTTTCCCATTATCCTATAAAGTTTATCAATTTCTCTGAAAACTCCTTTATCTAAATTAAAAAAATTATTATTTAATTGCTCCCAAAATGGATGATAATAGAGCATAAAAAATGGATGATAGTTTTCTGTAAATAAAGGTTTTTTATATAACCACCACTTTTCAAATCCATATTTTTTTGCATATTTATCATAAATTTCTGTATTAGGTAATGGTTGTAAAATTCCTCCACAAAAACCCTGAGTAATATATGGACTGATTCTTTTTACATATGCCTGTAATTTTTTAATATCTTTAACACTATCCCATGGAAAACCAGTAAGAATATTAACTCCAACTCTTATTTTTGCTTCCTTACACCATTTTAAGATATTTCCAACATGCTCTATATACCATTTAGGGTTTCCTGTTTTTTTCATTTTTATTAATGTTTCAGGAATACAATTTTCAACACCAAGACTTATCATAACGCACCCTGCTTTTTTCATTTTCAAAATAATTTCTTTATCTAAGAAATCTATCCTGGTTGCACATACCCATTCTAAAGGTAATCTTGAATCAATAAATTTATTACATAATTCAATTAATCTTGGCTTATTAATTGTAAAAGCATCATCTATAAAATTAATATGTTTAATACCATAATTTTTGTAAAGATATTCAATTTCTTTAAAGATTTTTTCAGTAGATCTATATCTAAAAGCTCTTCCAAATAAGGAATGGTAACAGTAAGTGCATTTCCCAGGACATCCTCTGCTGGATAATATTCCTCCAAAATTATCTATTTCTTCTTTTATTTTAATATAATCTTCTTTTCTATGAACCTCTTTATCAGGGATAGGAAGTTGATTTATATTATAAACTTCTGGAGGTTTTGTTTTTTTAATTTTACCATTATCTTTGTAGATAATTCCCTTAACACTGCTTAAATTCTTTTTTGAATTAATTGTTTTTAAAAAATCATTAAATGAATTTTCTGCTTCTCCAATAAAAGCTATATTTGCTCCTTTTTCTAGAACTTCTTCAGGATAGATAGTAACATGGGGACCTCCTGCAATAATTAATTTACAATATTTTCTTATTTTTCTTAATAATTCATATGAATCTATAGCGTAATTAGTAAATATACTTATTCCAACAATTGTTGGTTTTTCTTTTTTTATTAAATTAATTATATCTTCAGTAGTTTTTGCAGTATATTGAGCATTTAAATTTTCAACTAAAACTTCAAAACCATTATCTTTTGCAATTTTACCTAAATAGCTAAAAGCCATTGGAGGAGAAGGGTCTTTCCATCCACTACTTGCTCTTAAAAACAATATTTTCTTCATTGAATAATTGGAATATTTGAATTTAAATAGGTTTTGTAGTTTTCTTACACCATTTTTATAAACCCTATTTTTTTAAGAATTATATGCCATCGATGTCCTTAAGTCATAAATTGAAATTGTTTTCTAATTTTATTAAAGCTAGAAGATTTAGGGAAATTTACAATATGTTTTGGGTATATCCTTTGTGGTGGAATCATAAGATGAGTTCTTTTCTATTAAATAAACTTTTTCCAAAATTTGGAATTGATTTATTTCCCCCATTTTTAGAAATAGAACCAACAACTGTTTGTAATTTTAGATGTAAAATTTGTGAAAGAACATATTGGAAGGAACCTTCAGAGAGTATGTCCTTTTCTGATTTTAAAAAAGTATTCGATGATTTTGGGAGACCAAAATGGATTGGTCTTACAGGGATTGGTTCAGGATATTTAAATAAAGATTATCATAAAATGATGGCTTACATAAAATCAAGAGGAACAATAATTGAAATATTTGATCATTTCGGTAATTTTAGAGATGATAATCAAATTAAAGAATTAATTGAAATTGGACCCGATTTTCAGTTTGTTTCTATTTATGGCGGGACAAAAAAGACCTCCGAATATATATGTAAGGGATCTAATTTTGATAATGTTGTTAAAAACATAAAAACTTTTGTAAGACTAAAAAAACAAATGAAAAAAAGATTTCCAATTCTTAGCTTTCATTTTATTGTAACTAAACAATCAAAAGATGAGTTATTCGGATTTGTTGATTTTATTGCAAGTTTAAATACTGAAGTTGGCGAGGTATTAATTACACCTCTTTTACATGGATTTAAACATGCGAAAGGTTTTCAGGTAAAAGTAGATGAAGCCTATAGAAAGAAAATAATTAATTATGCACATAGTAAAGGATTGCCTGTAACTTTTAATCAATGTTCAGAAGAAGAGAAATCTGATATTACTAATTGTAAACAGTATATTATGCCATTTGTTTTTGTTGGAGGAAATGTAACTCCTTGTTGTGGTCAAAATGAAAACAATCAAAGAACATGGCAGCATGAAAATTCACTTGGCAATGCATTAAAAACTCCTTTTAGAAAAATTTGGTATTCAGAGAAATATGTTAATTTAAGAAAACAAATAAGGCAAAATAAATGTCCAAAAGAATGTGCTAATTGTCCAGTATATGTTGGACGAGGATAGATATTTTTTTAATCCTTAAAAATTTGTTAATCGTTTTAGAATTGTAATAATTGATTTAGGATTTTCAATAATTCTTGTAATTGCTTTATTTGGATGTTTTATAGATATTTTTAGCATATCTTTTGGAGTCATTCCAGGATTTCTTTTTAATGCCAAATTTATAAATTCTTTTTTTATATTTTCCATTCTTTCTTGGGAAATTTCAGTTAAACCAAATGTTAGTTGATTCAAATTAAAATTTTTCCAGTTTATTTTTGGAGGAAGAATTTTCTTTTCTTTACACATTTCCCATAATTTTGTTCCAGGAAATGGAGTTGTAACTGTTGCTCCAAATCCATCTAAATCATTTTCAATTATGAATTTTTTTGTCTGCATTATTTCATCTTCAGTTTCTCCAGGGCTTCCAATCATAAATGAGCCGCAAGCAAGAATTCCTGAATCCTTTACCATTTTAATTGCTTTTTTATTTTGTTCAATTGTTGTTGTATCGTTTTTTAACATACTTAATATTCTTTGACTTCCTGCTTCTAATCCAAAGGTAATTTGTTTGCAATTAGCTTTTTTTAATAATTGTAATAAATCTTTATTAACCATTGAAACTCTTGCCTGACATCCCCAGAAAATTTTTAACTTTTCTTTAATAAACAATTCACAAAATTCAACAATTCTTTGTTTATGACATAATAAATCATCATCCATAAAAAATACAGCTTCTGTTCCATATTTTGTTTCTAATTCTTTTAATTCTTCTATCATTCTTTTCGCACTATGAAATCTAACTTTTAATCCTCTCCAACTGTTATGACAAAAAATACAATTAAATGGACAACCACGAGTAAATAAAACTGAATTTAGTTTTGTATTTGGAGGGACAAAATGCAAATGAGTTCCTGGATTTCTATCTTTTCCTTTTTGATAATATTTAGTATTTATTAAATCTCTATTTATTTTTGGAAGTTTATCTAAATCAGTTATAGGGTTTCCTGTAACTATTCTTTCTTTTGTTCCTTTTAGAATTTTAATTAGTGCTTCTTCCCCTTCTCCCTTAACAACATAATCTGCATGTTCTAAACCTTCCTCAGGCATAACACTAACATGGACTCCTCCAAGAATTGTTTTAAATCCATTTTTCCTGCACCAATCAGATATTTCATATGCTTCATTAATTACAGCAGTTGTTCCAGTTATTCCTACATAATCTGGATTTAATTTTTTTATTTTTTTAAATATATCTTCACCTGCTATTTGGTCTGCAATTGCAACTTGATGGCCATGTTTTTTTGCATATGCTGCAAGAACTAGCAAGTGTAAAGGTTCATGAACTCCATATTCATAATCTCTTCCAGAATTTACAAGTACTAATTTTGCCATGAATTATTCTAAAATAACCAGTTTATATATTTAATTAAGGTTTAATAGAATATACATTTTAAAGTTATTAGAGGAACATAAAGCTTATAAGGTTGGATTTTTAAAGGTTTTTATGAAATGGTCAAGAGAACAAACAAAAGCACATGAAGATGCTTCTTTAAAATTTAGACAAAATTATGTTGAAGGTAAAAATAGAGTAATTTCTTTAGAAGATATTAAAAATGAGAAAAGAAAATGTGTTACATTAATTGATAGAATTGATTCCCACTTTAACATATTTGACTCTTTAGTAGGAATTTCTAATGAAATTCTTGAAAGATTTCCTGAATTTTATTTTCAAAATATACTTCATTTTACAGTAGATCGTCATAAATATTCTGATAAACTTGTAGAGAATATAAATGATTTTTCTTTAAATGGGCAACAAAGATGGTTAATAAGTCCTAAAGAACTAGAAGCTTACAAGCAAATATTAAACGAAGAAATTAGTAAAGAGAGTACTTTTCAAGCAGAATTAAAAGGTGTTGTTTTTGGAGGAGATGGACTTGTTGCACAAGTTTGGTATGATGATAAAAGAATGATTAATTTAACATCACGATTAGGAGAAAAAGTAAGAAAAGAAGTTCCTTCTATGGATTTTCAATGGGGACTTTCAAAACATAAAGTCCAATTAAGAGTAGTTAATTTAACAAGATTTACAGGACAAGAAAATAAAGAAGATGTTCTAAAATATATTGATGCAAATAAAAATGAAGAACTTGGAACTTTTAATATGGGACCTCTTAAATTAGTTTTTTCAGATCATTATATCCAAGAGATGAATACTAAGACCTTAGGGTCATATGCCTTTAAAGAATAAATTTATTTCTTCCAAGCTCCTCTAAAAGTTAAAATCATTCTTTCAGCATATTGTTTCCATGAAAGATTATTTTTTATGTAAATTGCTGCTTTTCTTGTATTTTCTTTATATTTATTATATTTATTATAAATTTCAAGTATTGCATTACTATAGTCTTTTGTAACAACACATAAATTATGTTCTTTAGCAACAGTAGAACTTCCCATATCACTTGACATTATTGTTGGAATTCCTGCTGAGACCATCTCAAATGGGGCAATCCATCCTCCTTGTTTTCCAACTGGAAATAAACCTATATTTGCTGCCTTATATAAATCCTGTAATCTTTCTCGTTTTTTAAACATACCAATAAATTGAACATATTTTTCAAGTTTTTTTTCTTTAATATATAAATCTATTTTTTTTCTATATTCTATATTATCTTTTCCAGTTAAAACTAAAAGAATATTCGGAATTTTATTTTTTATTTTTTCAATTGCTTTAACACAATCAAGAGTATTTTTTCCTTCTGCAATTTGTCCAGAATACATCACAACGAATTTCCCTTTCAAACCATGTTCTTTAATTGCTTTTTCTCGGTTTCCATAAGTGAAAAAATTATAATTAACTCCACAATAAACAATATTAGAATTAATACCATATCTATCATACGCTTGCTTATGAAATGAACTGTCTAAAACACATACTTCATCTATTCCGTGTCTTACAATAAATCTATCAAACCAGATTCTTACTTTATTAAGTAACTTATAAAACCATCCTGCATTAGGTTTACTCCATAAATTAGGGGGTTGATTCATAAACCAAACACTTGATTTTTTTCTTGGCCATAAACTCCAAGTAACAGGAAAATCATGAAAATTTATTACATCATAATTATTTTTTATTTCTCTTAATTTTTTTCTAAAAACTTTTATTGCTTTAAAAATATCTTTAATATCTTTATATCCAGGAGGTCTTAAATCTATATTATTTGGAGGGATAATTATATCCGTATCAATTAATAAATCTTCAACTTTTTTTGATTTAGAAAGTGTTAAAATATCATTTTTAATTCCCATTTTAGTCATCCAGTTAGCGAGTTCTACAATTAATAATTCTGCACCACCATAATATTTCATTTGGTTATGGATAATTAATACTTTTGGATTATTTTCTTTAATACTTTTTTTTGCTAAATTATAATCTTCTTTTGTGTTAATATTAATGTAATTTTTTGTAATAGGATAAATGTAAACTTTCCTGCTATCATCTATTGCAACTTGGATCATATCAACTAATTCTTTTTGATTTCTGAATGGATGTATGGGAGTTCTTTTAATATAATCTAAAATTTCATTTTTGAAGATTATGTGGCCTGTTCCTTTAACATTATTTATTTTTACTTTTGGTTTTTCGATCAATCTAAAAACACGCCCTTTCTCATTAGGCATTGCAGTATATGTTTTTCCAATACTATATTTATCTTTTTCACTAACAATTCCACAAATTGCAAATAAATTTTCTTCTTTAAATTTCTTAGTCATTTCTTTAATTTTTGCATCAACAATTATCTCGTCAGCAAGCATTAAAATAAAATCACTTTTTCCAATAGCTTTTTTAGATACTTCTATTCCCGTAACTAACCCCTCTTTTATTTTTTTTTCAGGTACATACACATAAGTAACTTTAATTCCTTTGTATTTTTCTCCAATATTTTTAATAATTTCTTGTTTTTGATAACAAATAGCAATTATTATTTCCTTTACACCAATTTCTACAGCTTGGTCTAAATTATATTCTATTAAAGATTTTTCGTACAATTTAATCATACTTTTATTTTTATCTTTTGTAAATTCCTTTAATCTTGTTCCTCGTCCACCTGCTAAAATTAATGCTTTCATTATAATTAATTCTCAAGTGATGCCTATTTAAGTTTTACTTATCTTTTATAAGAATAAATTATATTTGAAAATCTACTCTTTTAGTAGGTTGTGTTAATTCTTCTTTTTTTGTATTTTTATATTGATTATAAATAAATGAATTAGCTAATCCCGGAAGAATTGCTAAAGGTAATAATTTTAAATTTCCAATACCTATTCCTAATAAAGCTCCTGTGGCAAGGGCTGATGGGAGTTCCATTAGTAGTGGTTAAAACGGTTGGGATTAAGGAGAAAGAGTTGGTTGATTTGGAGAAGGCTATTAAGAGAGCTGTTGCGGATTTTGGGGTTGAGGGGATTGTTAGTGGTGCGGTTGAGAGTGTTTATCAGGCTAGCAGGATTGAAAAAATTTGTAATAGGTTAGATCTTGAATGCTTTAATCCACTTTGGCAGAAGGATCCTGAGGAATATTGGAATGAGTTACTGAAAAATGGGTTTGAAATCATTATCACTGGAGTAAGTGCTGAGGGTCTTGATGAGAGTTGGTTAGGTTTAGAGATTAATAAGAAAAATTTGAAGAGGCTGAAAGATATATGTCAGAAATATAAGATCCATTTGTCTTTTGAAGGTGGAGAGGCAGAGACATTTGTTGTTAATTGTCCGTTGTTTAAGAAGAAGCTTAAGGTTGAAGGTGGCAAGAAGGTTGGTAAGGGTAATAGTTGGAGGATGGAGGTTAAAGTAAGATGAGAGAGATATTGTAGTTGAGGATGAAATATTGCCTGTTGTTGAGGGGGAGTCAGGTAGTACAAGTGGAGGTGAAAGTATTAGTAGTTCTACAGAAGGAACGACTAGTGAATCTGAGGAAGAAGAGGTAAGTGATGATGGTGAGAGTGAAGAAGTGGAGATTGTTGAAGGTAGTGAGAGTGAGGAAAGTGAGAATACTATTAGTTCTACAGAAGAAATTGAAGGGGAGTCTGGTGATGGTGTGGTGAGTGATAGTGCTGAAGAGGATGTTGGTAGTTCTGTAGAATATACTCAAGAAAGTGAGAGTGATGGCGAGGAAGGTGAATTAACTGAGGTAATTGGGGGTGATGGGGAAGAAGAGATTGAAGAGATTGAAGAGATTGAAGAGCTTGAAGAGCTTGAAGAGATTGAAGGTATAGATATTGGTAGTTCTACAGAGGAAGCTCAGGATGAACCTAGTGAAGGTGAGGAAAGTGATGATGGGGATGTAGGAGGTGGGATAACTGGGAATGTGATTAGATTCTTAGGATTTGTAGGTAAAGTGGCAGGAGTTGATGCTATTGATTCTGTTAATGTGGAAGTTGAGGATTTGAAGAAGGCTATTGCAAGAGTTAAGGCAAATCAAAGGAGGACGCTTTTTGCGAGAGATTTGTGAGATGATTAATCAATAAGGTACTCCTTCTAATTTGTTGCAAGGCTTAACCGCATATTGTCCAAAATTATATTCTTCCGGAATTCCTGGTCTTGGAAATCCATCTACAGCCCAAAAATCTGCATAAATATCTTGTTCTGAATGTTTTATTATAATCATTCCATGAGGAGAATTAACACACCATTTTTGTTTTAATATAACTTCATTATCATCAAATCTTTTGCTATCTATCAATAATCTTTGATAAATCTGTGCTTGAATCTTGCTATCAACATATCCTTTTACATTCCAAAAATAATTAAAATCTCTAATGAAGAATATTTTATGAGGTTCTAATAAATATTGTCTTATCGGGCTGTCCCAATTTTTCTCTATTTCATAAAATAATTCTTTTGCATAATCATATTTATTATCATTTTTATTACTTATTATATTATTTATTTCTCTAGCTTCTAGGGATATATTATTGTTAATAGGTACTAGATATAATCCTATTAGGAAAAGTATTGTAAGCAATGCGAATAGATTAACCTGCCAATTTATTTGTTTTAGTTTTATAAATAAAGTATAAATTGCAATATCTGTTATTAGCCAAGAAATATTTATTATTTTTGTATGTTCATCAACTGGCTTAAAAATAACAAATGCTATGAAAACATTTATCAGCCATAATATAAAAATAAGTAAAATTCCTTTTCCAAGATTAATTAAAATTTTATTTAAATTGGATTTTTTAATGCCCTTATTTTTTTTCATATAATGAAATAGAATATGAAATATTTAAATATAGTCTTTTATTTATCTTGTTAAGAAGTGGAAATAAAATTATGAAGACTGAATATAATGATTGAAAAAAAGAATTGGCTAGAGATTTCTTGGCTTTAGGGAGTTGGGTGTTTTTTGTATTGGTATTAATTAAAATTTTAATACTTCCAACAAGATATACTTATCTAACTCATTTGATTGTTGCAGGAGTATTGATTTTAATTATTGAAATTTTTGTTAGAGGTAAAATAGATTATTATATCTCTAGAGCAGCTGTTTTAGGTTTGTTTACTTCTCTATTTTATGAAAATAATCTATATACTAATTTTATAGTTTTTGTATTTTTAGGAATGTTGGGAAGTTCATATTATCTTAAAACTGAT
>CEQE01131250.1_pt1 | contig 11269 bp, 10 predicted proteins | sample 356201 | NCBI WGS metagenome assembly CEQE01 (sample SAMEA2619970, study PRJEB7988) | marine metagenome | biome: marine biome (ENVO:00000447); feature: mesopelagic zone (ENVO:00000213) & marine oxygen minimum zone (ENVO:01000065); material: "saline water (ENVO:00002010), including plankton...
TATGTTCGTAAATATCGTCGCATAATATGAAAACACCCGTATTCTTAGAAAGCACTTCAGCAAGGGCGTGAAGTTCAATCTGCGAATAAACGGCACCAGTTGGGTTATTTGGTGAATTTAGGATAAGCCATTTAGTGCGTGGAGTAAGCGCTTCCCTGAGTTGTCGAGGTGTCAATTTAAACCCAGTTGACGCTTCACAAGGAACAATAACAGCCCTGCCACCGCAAAGTTCGACTATATCTGGGTAAGATACCCAAAAGGGAGCCGGCACAATGACTTCATCGCTACTACTGAGGGTGCAATACATGGCATTGAAGATAAGTTGTTTGGCGCCACAACCAGCCATGATTTGATCGATCTCATAATCTAGATCGTTATCACGAAGAAATTTTTCCGCGATGGCGTTGCGCAGCTCCTTGGTTCCTCCAACCGATGTGTATCGGGTAGCTCCTGCAATTGCAGCCTGAAAAGCTTCTTCAACAATATGCCTGGGTGTATCGAAGTCTGGCTCACCTTCGGCTAGATTGATGACTTTCCGGCCAGCCGCACTGTATTCACGAGCAATTTGTGCGAGGTATACCGTGCTTGATAGCTTGGCCTTGCGGATACGAGCGTTAAGTAAATTGTTCAATGTAGTAATTTAACTCTCACTATCGAATTCGGATGCCATAGAATTATTCTTAGAGCCCAACCTGGCTAGTACCTCGTTAGTTGTCATCACGCCCGCTAAAAAACTAAACAAGTTAGTGAGTGTTGCATTGTGTTCTATGTCGGTTCGCGTTGCTGTACCATCCGATACGATGATATTGTGGAATCCCAATGCCATTGCGTCACGGATAGAGGATTCACAGCAGGCATTTGTGAGCGTGCCAGTTATGATCAATGTGTCACGGTTACGCTCTCTAAGTAGTTTTTCAAGGATTGACGATCCTTGAATAAAAGCGCTCGGACGGGTTTTTACTACCTTAATGTCATCTGCCGCTACATCCATACGGTCCGATAGATTATGGCCATGACTGCCTATCGCTGTTTCGGAAATTACTCGATCACGCCACTCCTTTGGGGCGAAATGCTCATACATACGATGTGTCCAGTCAGCAGGAAAAGTTGACTGGGTCCAGGCGACGATGCCCCCGGCTGCACGAGTCGCCCGCGCAAGCCGATTAATATTGTCTACTATCGACCGCGATTCTGGAATTTCGACAGCAGACAAGTCAGGTTCTACCCAGGCATTTTGCATATCTATTACAACTAAGGCCGAGCGTTCAGGCTCAATACTACTGAAAACCTGCGTATCTCCACGTAGGGCGATACAGGAGTCGATTACATTTTCTGGAATGATGATCTTATGCATAAATAGGTAGACACCGTATTAGGGTTTCACAATAAACCGGCGTAATTCAGTTTTTGGTTTCATTGGGCAAGGCCATGCAATCAGAGCACGATTTCAGCCTATCGCTCTGTTAATGAAAATGCTTATTCGCCACCAATAACGTACACCGCATCGCGAGGAATCACGACGGAAACTTCTTGTCCGGGCGCAAAATGGTGATGGGCAAAGTCACTGTCGATCTGAGATGTAATCAAAAGCGTAGTTCCGCTAGATGTCGATATCTCGTAGTGCATTAGTGACCCAAGATATACCGCACTATTTACCTTGCCGGCTACTTCGCTGGCGTTGTCGGTTTTAACACTTCCGCTGGTTCGTTTTAAAGATATTCGTTCAGGACGAATCATGATGACGACATCATCAGAGCCATGCAGATCCTTATGCTGTGAATGCAAAAGTAATCCGTTGGCATCTACAAGAATTTCCCCATTCATCGACTGTCGAATACGTCCATCAAGCAAGTTGGAGCGGCCCATAAAGTCGGCCACAAATCGATTGCGAGGCCGCTCATAAATATCATTTGGCTGGCCGATTTGCCGAATAACACCTGACTCCATGACACAAATACGATCCGACATGGCCATAGCTTCTTCTTGATCGTGGGTGACGAAAATAGTCGAAATACCGAGTTGTTGCTGTAATACCCGCAGCTCGACGCGCATGTGATCGCGTAACTGTTTATCGAGTGCCCCAAACGGCTCATCCAAGAGAAGAATCTTTGGCCGAATTACAAGTGCTCTTGCCAGTGCTACACGCTGTTGCTGCCCGCCAGAAAGCTGGTTCGGAAATTTTTCCTCGTGACCCCCAAGTTGCACCAGTTCTAATGCTTTCCCTACACGCTCGGCGCGCTCAGCCTTAGGTGTTTTTCGCATTTTCAGGCCGAATTCAACATTCTCTCCGACGCTCATATGAGGAAAGAGCGCATAATCTTGAAATACAAGGCCAACTTCACGAAGATGCGGGGGAATATTTGTAACATCCACACCCCCAATTACCACCGATCCGATCGTGGGTTTTGCGAAGCCTGCAATAAGTCGGAGTGTTGTTGTTTTTCCGCACCCTGAAGGGCCCAGCAGTGTTAGGAACTCAGCTGAATTGACAACGAGGTCAACAGAATTCACGGCATTAAAATTACCATACCGCTTCGAGATTTTTTTCAGTTCAACAGCGCTCATCGCACAACTCGCTCGCCAGAGACTATCTGCCCTCGAAGTATAAGCACCGTGGTAAGTAAGGCTGTCAGGACAAGCATCAAAGTTGAAACCGCGGCAATCGATGGTTTTACCTGGTACATAAGTGTAGAAAATATTTTCAACGGCAAAGTAAGTTTGAATGTTGACAAAAAGAAAGTAATGATAAATTCGTCAAATGAAATAATAAAACTGAAAATTCCTCCACCAATAAGGCCTGGTGCAATAACCGGGAAGGTGACATGCCATAGAGCTCGTAACGAAGAAGCCCCAAGACTGCGAGCCGCCTCCTCCAAGGAAATATTAAAGGTCTGCAGGCTGGCGGTTACGGTTACGACGACAAAAGGTACAGTAATTGTGAGATGTGCGGGGATGAAAGACCAGAAGCTGTCAGAAATACCTAACTCAAGCGCTATGCGAAAAATTCCCAGCCCAAGCACAATATGTGGCAGGACCATTGGCGAAATAAGAAGCGTATATAGCTCTCGACGACCTCGGAGTGGTCCCCGATTCAACCCGAGCGCCGCCATGGTGCCGATCACCAGGGATAACGGCGTTACGATAAGGCCGAGCGCAAAACTCAGCATCAACGAGTTTTGCCAGTCCTCCGACTTAAAAACATGAACGTACCAGCGGACGCCGTAGGACGGCGGCGGAAAACTCAGATATGAAGCCGCTGTAAATGACTGAATGGTCAGGATAACAAGTGGGGCAAGCAGAAATACGACAGCAAGAAGTGTAACTAAAGCTACAAAAATACTGGGCCATGAATTAAGTCGCTGGCGCAACATCAGTTATCCCGATTACGTTTGCCCTGTAACCGAACTGAGACGATAACCATGACCAGAACTGCAAGCAAAAGCATGAATGCCATTGCTGAAGCCGCGGGCCAGTTGTAAAGATTTCGAACAGAGTCAGCTATCAGCATTGGGAGGGTGAGAACAAAATTACCGCCCATAATCACAGGAGTGACGTAGACCCCCATAGAAAGAATAAAGACTAACGTGCATCCGGCAGTCACACCAGGCAGGCTGAGTGCAAACGTGATATTGCTGAATACCTGTAGTGGAGATGCGCCAAGACTCGCTGCGCCCTCTTCAACCGATCTTGGGATAGCCTGGAGGCTTGCAAAAATCGGCAGCACCATAAACGAAAGATAGACATGTACTACCCCGAGGATCACGCCGAATTCGTTGTACATAAGGGGTAACGGTTGTTCGATGAGTCCAGACCCCCGAAGTATATCGTTGATAACACCGGACCGACCGAGAATAAGAACCCAGGCTGTGTTTCGAACAACGATGCTTGTCAATAACGGCGACACGATAATAAACATCAGAATAAGCTGCATTCGCGGACTCGCATTTCGCATAAATATTGCAAATGGATAGCCAATAACAAAGCAGCATACTGTTATGTAGATAGAAAGAAGAACCGTCTTCCAGAAAATTAGCAAAGTTATTCCGTCTGTGAATATCTTTACGTAGTTATCAAGATAGAATCCGTGTGTTGTAATGCTGTCTTCAAAGCGGGCGAAACTCAGACCTACGAGAAGAACCAGAGGAATCAAAAAAGTTATTCCATAAAGTAATCCTGCCGGCGCAAGTAACCACCAGAATCTGCGATTTTTTCGGTCAACTTCACTCACGATTCAGAAGTCTACAGTTACCCGCAAATGAGTACCGCCCATTGAACTAATAAAAAAGCCGGGGCGCCCTTCCCTAAGGTCGGACACCCCAGCCAGGTCTTGCCAATGACAATCCTATAAATCGATTAAGCTGACTTCCACTTATTCCACATATCAGTCCATTCTCCCGATTTCTTGAGAATTAACTCAAAATCCTCAGGGACTGCTTTTTTAACTACTTCCGGATCAGCAACAATCACTGCTTTTGCCTGGGCATCGGTATATTGAACTTGCTTGTTTGGTGTGCCGTAGCCAAACTCAACCATTCGTGTTTGGGGCTCTTTGCCGACCACCCAGTTAAGCCACTCCTTACCGAGTTCGGAATTCTTGGCGTTCCGTGGCACTCCATAAACGCTGTAGCGGACGAAGAAGCCCTCATCGGGGACGGCGGCTTCCAGAGGCAGCCCTTCACCCTTGAGTTTGGTGACTCGCCCATTCCAGAATGGTGTCATGACTATCTCATCATTGCGGAAAAGTTGCTCTGCGTCTGCTCCGCTAGACCACATGGAAACGAGGCTGGGACGCAGTGTGGAAAGGTGCTTGAAGGTCTCATCATCCACCGGATAAGGTTTCCCCTTATATGTGATGTTCACCATTTCCAGCACCTGATTCTTAAGCCCTTCGTTGATTGCAATTCTTCCTGAGTATTTTGGATCCCAAAGTGCTTTCCAGGACGTTGGTGCCGGAACAACCTTCTCTGTGTTATAAGCCAGGATATAGCACCAGAGAACCAGGCCTGGACCGTACGGCGTGACAAACTTATCGTATACGTCAGCATATCCAGGTAAATCGCCAACTTCTTCGAGTAAGTTATTTCGCTTAGCAAAGATGAACTGGTCGCCGTGCATCGGAACCACGTCCGCTTCCGGTTGACCAGCAGCAATTTGTGCCTGAACCTTTTCCATTGGCAGTCGGCTTCCTTTCAACTGGATATATTGAATTTTTATGTCAAATTTTTCAGCGAATGGCTTATACCAGTGTTTGTCATAAAACTCCCCCAGGTTGCCATCATAAATGTAGACCGAGAAAACCTTAGGATCACTGGCAGCATGGGCCTTCACGAAAAAATATGGAAACCCGGCTACACCTGCCGTAGTTGCCGCTGATTGGATGAATTTTCGTCGCGTAATTTCGCCACTATTTCTTGATTTCTTCTTCACTACTACCTCCTTTGCAAATGTATTTAACATTGGTTTGAATCTACAGCTCCATTTTTGCCTTTTTGCAGTCGCACTACGCTAATGTTGGTCATATTTCTTGTCTTATCTGAAGATTTAAATAAAGTCTATACTGAAAAACTCAGGCATCAAAGGCCGTTAGGATTGAAGTGGTTAGGGGACTCTGAGCATTGGTGTATTCCAAAGCCGCAAAGACGTGATCATGATTATCTAGTTCAAGGTATTGAGCAGTTAAGCCCTTGTCAAGACAGGCGTCAGTATAAAGTCGAGATTGTCGTTTGAATTCATCAGTTTCCCCACCACCCACTGCGACTACCATAGGTGGCGCTAGATCAGGGATCATATGTACCGGACTGTTACGGTGGCTGTCGCTCTCGCTCATCCGTAAATCATCATTTAGGTAACAAAGGCGAAGCGGTTCCAGGTCAAACAGCCCCGATAGGGGAAAAGCGGCCCGGATAGAATTTTCTGGCATGCCACGGGCTGGCCAATTGGTTGAAGCAAGGATAGCGGTAAGATGGCCACCAGCGGAGTGACCGGTAACGAAAAAGCGGCTACGGTCACAACCAAGGTCGTCGGCGTGATTCCAAATCCATGCAAACGCCTGTCGATTCTGTTCTGCGATCTGATCCATTGTCACTCCTGGACATAGATCGTAATTATTAAGAACGACACATGCGCCAGATTCTACAAACTGTTTTACAACATAGCGAAACATTGCCTTATCAAAAGCCCGCCAGTAGCCTCCATGAATGAACAACAGCATCGGTGCGCCACCTTTTGCTGGCCAGATATCCAAAGTCTGTAGCGCGGAGTCACCAAACGGTACATCTAAGCGGCAATCAAAATCTTCGACCACGCGGAGGTTGTCAGACTCAAGGCGAGCGAAGGTCTCGGCGAAGTGGGGACACCGGCGCTTCATGTCGTATTCAAGATCAAGGCTCTCTTGATCATAGGGGCCGTACACTGTAGCACTCAACTTAAATTTCTCCGTCTTTGTTTAGTAGGCCAGTCCGTCTTTGTTTAGTAGGCCGGTTAGAACAATGAATCCCCAGTATATTGACAACTACTGGCGAAATATATATGTATCATATATCGAAAAAATATTAAAATATGTCTCTAAGGCGTTAACTCTATCGTTACCGAAAAAGTAGGTTTAAAACCCTATCTAGTTAAAAATTAAGGGAAAAAATGTTTGTACGTACTGCTCATTGGCACTGTAAGCCGGAATTTTTCGACGAGGCACCAAGGCTGTTCAAGACTGGCGCATTGCCCATCTTAGGCCGCCAGTCGGGCCTGCTTTGGGCGCAGTTGGTCGGCCACTCAAACGACACCCTGCGGATCGCCATCACAGTATGGCGAGATGAAGCCTCCTATAGGAAATACATCGACAGTGAAGACAATAATGTCATCACCCGGATATTCGAGCACATGTATGTAGACGGCCATTTGCCGCTCGGGTTCGATCTCCCTGTGCTTCATGAACACTTCTTCTAAGGAATAACCGCATCTGAGCGCGGAGGTACTTGAAACTTAATGTTTTTGGATTTGCCAACAGCGGCTCACTATAACCAGTGGGCTAACAAGCGCATTTATACCGCGTGTGATCAGTTGTCTGTCGCCGAGTTAGTTTTGGATAGACGTGGGTTTTTTCAGTCGATCCTCGGCACCCTTAATCACATTTTACTTGCTGATCTAATTTACCGTGAGCGCCTCGAAGGAAAACCAACCACGTTTACCCGCCTTGATGAGTTATTGTATGAAGAAATTTCTATTCTTCGGAAGGCGCACGAAGCACAGGACGCGTGGTATATCGATTTCTGTGATAGAACAGCAAATACAAGCATTCTTGAAGATAACCTGTCATTCGACACGGTTGAGACGGGAGAACATTTTTCCTTACCACTGCGTATGTGCTTAATCAATCTATTCGAACATCAGATTCACCATCGCGGCCAGGTTCACCATATGTTGTCAGATGCTGGAGTAGATCCGCCACCCCTCGATTTTATTAAGTTCGGCGCTGGTGAATAGAAGCCGCGGTACGCAAACTGGTAACCTGGCAGCATATGGGTGAGTACATTGATGTTCTAGTTATTGGCGCTGGCCAAGGCGGTTTGTCAGCCAGTTATTTTTTGACCCAACAGGGTGTCCCGCACCTGGTCTTAGAGCGTGGTGAGGTCGGTAATGCCTGGCGCACTAATCGCTGGGATTCTTTCACCTTGGTTACCCCTAATTGGACTATACGTTTGCCAGGTGCTGAATATCATGGTAATTCCCCAGATGCTTTTATGGGGCGGGAAGAATTCGTTGCTTATTTGGAGCGCTGGGCCAAATCTTTTAAATGCCCGCTTCGTGCCAACACTGAAGTAACAGGCTTGTCATCGGATGGCTCAACTATTCGCGTAGAAACCAGCGAGGGAGCCTTAACAACGGCTAATGCGATCATCGCCACTGGCACTTATCAACGAGCAAAAATACCAGCCATCGCCAGGCAATGCCCAGTCAGACTATGTCAACTCGACGCCAGGCAGTATCGCAGCCCGGATCAATTGCCTGATGGAGCCGCTCTTGTGGTCGGCTCTGGGCAAACAGGCTGTCAAATTGCCGATGAAATTAACCAGGCCGGGCGAGAAACTTATCTTTGTGTCGGACGTGCAGGACGCCTGCCCCGTCGGTTTCGTGGACGCGATGCTCTGGAATGGCAATTGGATATGGGCTTTCTTGATCGCACGCCCGATATGCTGGATGCGCCAGCCGACCGTTTTAGAGGTGACCCACACGTATCTGGTAAGAACGGTGGGCAAACGCTGAGCCTGCATGACTTTCGTGCTCAAGGCATTCATCTTCTAGGCAGGCTGAAGAGCATATCTGGAGAGGTAGCTTACTTGGCAAAGGGAGTCCAAGATCAGGTGGCTTACGCCGACCAATTTGCTGCGGACTTCAGAAAAAATGTAGATGCTTATATCGTAGCCAGCGGTGTGGTCGCTCCAGCCCCAACGTCAGAAGAGCTCGCTGGTGACCCTATTGGAGAAGATTGGGTAGTTCCAGATACTCAGGAAATAAATTTTCTTGATTGCAACATCAATACGATTGTCTGGGCAACCGGATTTAGTTTTGATTTTTCTTGGGTTAATTTCCCCGTCATTGATGGGTTCGGTTATCCAATAACCAAGCGTGGCGTTACCAGCGTACCAGGACTCTACTTTGTGGGACTTAACTGGATGTATAAAAAGAAGTCCGGAATCATTTATGGTGTTGGCGAAGATGCTGAATATGTTACCAGTCATGTTATGGACCGGTTAAGAACAAACCCCTTGGAAGAAACCAGGTCAATGGTTAGCGCTCAAATTAGTTAGTGGCGAAGCGCCTATATTCGAGTTGACCCTGATTGCGAACGAAATCACATCATCATGGGAACTGAGGATATCTATATTGGCATAGACGTTGGTGGAACCTTCACTGATTTGACTGTCTATGCGCCGTCCCAGAACCGGCTTAGCCTGCACAAATTGGCCTCAACTCCGGACGCGCCAGAGCGGGCGATCGTAGAAGGAGTTCGGGAGATTTTAGAAAAAGAAGAACTTTCCGCTGCAAATGTAGTGCGTCTAGCCCATGGCACAACTGTTGGCACCAATGCACTGATCCAAAGGCGTTGTGGCAAAGTGGCGCTGATAACGTCCGAAGGTTTTCGTGATCTGCTTGAAATTGGCCGCCAAACGCGGCCCAGGGTGTATGACATGCACACAGATCATCCTTCACCAATTGTTGAACGAAAACTCCGATTTGAAGTCTCACAACGCCGGTATTCAGATGGCAGTGAGCGCGTGCCTCTTGATATTGATGCGCTGTCCAGGATTGCCAGCACTGTTGTGTCCGAAAAAGTTGATTGTGTTGTCGTGTGTTTCCTGCATTCCTACGCTTATCCGGAGGATGAATACCGGGCAGTCAAGAAATTGCAGGATGAGTTACCCAGGCATATTTCCGTTATCTCGTCGGCATTTGTTTATCCAGAATTCCGTGAATACGAGCGATTTTTGACGGCTGTTCTCAACGGCACCTTAATTACGGTCGTCGGTTCCTACATTGACCACTTAAGCACAGGACTGGCGGAATTGGGAATCACCTGCGGAATCAAAATCAGTCAAAGCTCAGGTGGTCTCATGTCAGCAATGATGGCTCGACAACTGCCGATTAGGGCATCGCTCTCTGGCCCTGCTGCTGGTGTTCTCGGGGCATCCCGGCGGGCCCGGGCAGCGGGCCGGACCAATATTATTACCCTGGATGTTGGGGGCACCAGTGCAGATGTAAGCCTGCTCCACGAGGGCCAGCCTGTCAAAGTGCATGATCGAACTCTTGCTGGATTCCCAATTCGTATGCCGGCTATTGATGTCAACGCGGTTGGCGCCGGCGGTGGTTCGGTCGCTTGGATTGATCGCGGTGGCCTGCTAAAAGTTGGCCCACAAAGCGCCGGTGCTATACCGGGGCCAGCATGTTACGAGCAAGGTGGTGATCAGGCTACAGTGACCGACGCCAACGTGTTGCTTGGGCGTTTGAACGGCCAGGCCCTCCTTGGCGGCAATATGCCAATAAAAAAAGCCTTATCCGAAGTTTGTATCGCCTCCCTTGCCAGCCAGCTCGGTATGAATGTTGAGGATACGGCACTAGGGATCGTAAAGGTGGCTTGCGCTACCATGGTCAAAGCGATACGGTCTATTTCAATCGAACGCGGCCATAATCCGCTGGACTTCGCGCTCTTTGTTTATGGAGGTGCAGGCCCTCTTCACGCAACAGAAGTAGCTCGAGAACTTGAAGTGGGGACCGTTATTGTCCCTCCTGATCCCGGTATCCTGTGTGCAGATGGAGCTCTTGCTTCAGACCTCAGATCTGATTTTGTGAAAACGGTGTTGACACCACTGGAAATTGGGGCTGAAAAACTAATTGAAAAAGCACGAACTGAGTTATTGGATATGGCCTGCAGTTGGTTCGAAGATGAGGGTGTTAATAAAGATGACCAGGCTTTACTTTGGGTAATTGAGCTTCGCTATGTTGGCCAGAATTACGAAATCTCCCTGCCTTTGGCTGACGCTCCGACTGACCAGTCGACTTGCTCTAAATTAATGAATCTGTTCCACCGGGCTCACGAGACTAATTATGGATTCTCCTCAGAAAACGAGCTAATTCAGATCGTTAACCTCAAAGTAACAACCATTGGCAGGACCATACCCCCGCCCTTGCCGATTGTTACCAGTAAAGTTTCAGCCCAGCCATTCGGCGAGCGGCGCGTCATGTACGCCAAAGGGGATTGGCGCGAAACACCAATTTATCAGCGGAAAGATTTAGGTTTGGAGCAAGTCATCGTTGGGCCTGCCGTTATTGAACAAATGGATACGACAACGATCATATTTCCTGGCGATCAATGCGCAGTAGATAAATGGGGCAATTTGGTAATCCACATCAATTGAGGACAACACCATGATCTTGACCCCGGTCGAAGTTGAGCTGCTAAGAAATGCGATAACCAGTATCGCCGATGAAATGTATATAGCCTTGATGAAGAGTGCCTACTCTACCAATATCAAGGAAAGGCGAGATCACTCGACTGCGATTTTTGACGCCAATGGCCGTGTCGTTGCCCAGGGTGAAAGCATGCCCCTCCATCTAGCATCGATGTTGGGTTTGGTGGAAGTTGTACTTGAAAAGTACGATCCCGGATCGCTGCAGCCTGGCGACATGTTTCTTTCGAATGACCCTTTCGTTGGCCGTGGTTCGCACTTACCGGATGTGTCAATGGCTGCCCCAGTTTTTTCTGACGGCAAACTGG
>CEQE01122430.1_pt1 | contig 11263 bp, 10 predicted proteins | sample 356201 | NCBI WGS metagenome assembly CEQE01 (sample SAMEA2619970, study PRJEB7988) | marine metagenome | biome: marine biome (ENVO:00000447); feature: mesopelagic zone (ENVO:00000213) & marine oxygen minimum zone (ENVO:01000065); material: "saline water (ENVO:00002010), including plankton...
CCGCGGGTATCGACTATCTGTCTGACGGGCGCTGCATGCTCGGCCTGGGCGCTTCCGGACCACAGGTCATTGAAGGCTTTCACGGCATCGCCTACACCGCCCCCGTCGCTCGCCTTCGCGAGATCATCGACATCTGCCGTGCCGTGTGGCGGCGCGAACGCGTGCAGCATATGGGTAAGTACTACCAGATCCCTCTGCCACAAAACCAGGGAACCGGACTCGGCAAACCGCTCAAGCTCATCAACCACCCCGTTCGTAACGACATTCCCATCGCCATCGCATCGCTCGGACAGTCGAGCGTGGCCATGACCGCAGAACTCGCGGACGCCTGGCTGCCGGCCTTTTACACCGCAGAAGCCGCACAGGATGTATGGGGTAGTGCGCTCTCTAAAGGCACTACGCTACGCGACCCGGAACGTGCGCCGCTCGAAGTGTTTGCGGGCGGTGCAGTGGCCGTCGGAACAGGGCTCGAAGATCTGCGTAATCTCAGCCGTCCCCAGATGGCCCTTTACGTAGGCGGCATGGGTGCGCGTTCGAAGAATTTCTACAACGACATCTTTTCACGCTCGGGTTACGCCGCGGAGGCGAAAATCATCCAGGATCTCTACCTCTCAGGTGACAAAAAGGCGGCGGAGGCGGCCATTCCGGATGAGTATCTCGCGCGCAACAGCCTCATCGGAGAGCCGGGTTTCGTGCGCGACCGGCTACAGATCATGCGCGAGGCGGGGGTCAACGCACTCAATGTCGGCTTTCTCGGCCAGAATATCGACGAGCGCGTACAGAACTGCGAAGCGCTCAGAAACATCGTGGATTCGCTGTAGCGCGCACCATCGCTCGCTGCGGTTTCGAGATAGCCGGGCGCTTTCGGCATCGCCTCGGAGAGAATCGAATCCACTAGCACCTGATCGGTTTCCCGATTGAAAATGGCCTGAGCGGGAAACCGCTCACGGAACAACCCAGCACGCGCATCCATGAGTGCCGTGTCGGCAAACTCTTCCGGCCAGCACACTCTCGCCTGCGCCCTGGCATCCTCTGGGCACAAAGGCTTGTCCGGAAATCGTGCATCGATATAGCGCAGGATGATGCTCGAATCAGGAATCGTGAATCCATCGTCCTCCAGCACCGGGATCTTGTTGAGCGGCGAGATGGCAGAAAAGGCTTCTGACGTATCACCCGGAAAAGCCGGCTCCTGCTCGTACTCGATGCCCTTGTGCTCGAGCGCGAGCAATACCTTGCGTACGAAGGCCGACAGCGAAACACCGCAACCTTTCATATCTCCTCCCCGACACGGGATTCTCCCGCGCATTGGGTCATTGCACGTGCGAATAGTTCAAGCGCTCCTCGAGGTATCCCCGCATTGCAACCACCTCGTAGTTCCGCCACGCTCAATACTCGAGCGTGGAAGGGCCTTCGAGTGAGACTGAACACATACCTGCTCCAGCTGCAGCCCGCGATTTTGTGCGTCCTGCTCGCTTCACTTTCCGCAACGGCCGCAGCCAACCCATGGGTAGACGCTGCACCTCAGGTGTTGAGCGAATATCTGCGTATCAACACCATCAACCCACCCGGCAACGAGATCGACGGAGCGCGCTTCATCGCCCGAATATTCGATGCACACGACATCGACTACGAGATCGCCGAATCCGCACCCGGGCGGGGCAATATCTGGGCGCGACTCGAAGGAGGCGACAAACCGGCACTCGTGTTGCTCAATCACATCGACGTCGTGCCCGCGGATGCGCGTTTCTGGAGTACAGAGCCTCTATCGGGTGCTATCCGGGACGGTTACGTGTGGGGTCGCGGCGCGCTGGACATGAAAGGGCTCGGCATCGTGCAGTTGCAGGCTTTTCTAGCGCTTCACGCATCGGGTAAGCGGCTCAACCGGGACGTTATCTTCATGGCCACGGCCGACGAGGAGGCGGGCGGCTACTTCGGCGCCGGCTGGTTGGCCAAACAGCGTCCGGAACTGTTCGAAGGTGTGGGTTACCTGCTCAACGAAGGCGGGGGCGGCGGTTTGTACGGCGACGAGGTCGTGTTCACCGTGGAGGTCACGCAGAAGGTGCCGCTCTGGATCAGACTCACGGCTCGCGGTAACCCGGGTCACGGTTCCGCGCCGCAAATCGCAACGGCGGTAACGCGGCTGCTCAGAGCGGGCAACCGTATCGCCGAGACCCAATTCGAGGCTCGCGCCATCCCTGCCGTAGCCCAGATGTTCGAAGGGCTGGCACCCTATCAGGATGACAAACTCGGCGCGCAGTACGGCAATATCGCCGGTGCGCTGGGAGACACGGAATTCATGAGCTATCTACAACTCACCAATCCGCGCCATCATGCACTGCTGCGCAATACCTGTTCCATCACGCGCCTTTCGGGAAGCGACAAGATCAATGTTGTGCCTGCCGAAGCTACGCTGGAACTCGATTGTCGGCTGCTACCAGACCAGGAAGTGGAGGCGTTCGAAGCCGAGCTCCTGACCATTACCGCCGACACTGACATCGACCTGGAGCGGCTGATGGCCTTCACGCCTGCCGTAAGCCCCTCCGAGACGCCCTTGTTTCAATTAATCGCAGAACTCGCCGCCAAGCGCCACGCCGGTTCACGCGTGGTGCCCGGGGTGAGCACAGGTTTTACGGACAGTCATTTCTTTCGTGACCTCGGTATCACGAGCTATGGATTCAGTCCCGTCGTTGTGAACGGATCGGAAGCGCGGGGCGTACACGGCAATAACGAACGTATCCCGGTGGATGCACTCAAGGAGGGCGTCGCCTTTCAGATAGAACTGCTCAAGCGTTTTACAACCAGGCGATGAACGGAGAAACACGTGAAAGTACATTCCATTGTTACCATCATGGACAAACCCACCCGCAAGCAGACGGCACTCAAGCGCGCCCTTGCCATGCAGAAGGTCACCGGTGCTGCGCTGGAGCTGGTGTCTTTTTGTTGGGAGTCCATGGACGAACTCCGCGAACTCACCGACGCGCGGGAGCGGCGCGCCGTCAAGCGCGGGATCATCGCCGAACGCAAAGCCTGGCAACGAGAGATGCTGGCGAGCACCGGGGGCTCGGGTACGGACATCACTTACCGTACGGTGTGGACAAACAACATCGCCGAATGGACGCTACGCCGAATCGAGGAGAGCCAGCACGATCTCATCATCAAATCGGTCGAGTATTCCAAGTCTCTGTTGCCCACACTGCTCGACTGGCAACTGCTACGCGAGGCTAACGTCCCCCTGCTGCTGACTTCCACGCGCCGCCGCCGGCCGTCCGGCAACGTGCTCGCCGCCATCGACCTGCGCAGCAAGGATCGCCTGCATGACAAACTGAACCGCGTAGTGCTAGACGCCGCGCACTCCTATGCCGCGGCCACGGGCACGAAGATGCACTGCGTTTACGTCATCGAGGTGTCACAGATCCTGAAAGATCTGGATGCCATCGACCCGGACGCCATACGCAAGAAAGCCATCGAGAAGAGCCGTGCCAGACTCGACGAACTGCTGAGCCCGTATGCGGTTCCCAAAACCCGTATCCATCTACCCACCGGACGGGTCGGGCATGGCGTTGCGGGCACCGCGCACAAGATCAAGGCAGACCTGCTGGTCGTCGGTACCGCCGCGCATCATGCGCGTCAGCTGGTTGGGCTCGGCAATTCAGCCGAACGGGTGCTGGCGCGCGCACCCTGCGATGTGCTGGCAGTGCACCCTCAGTAGTGAGGTGGGATGTCCGCCGCGGGATCGCTGGTCACGCTCTCTGGCCCTGTGCTGCCATCTGACAGGCTCGCCAATAGCATTTCCAGAGCCTTTTCGAGTTGATCGATGCGCGCCTGCTGTGCGATGAGGGCTTCGTCGAGCTTTCCTATCAGGTCCTCCTGAAAGGCCGTGCGTGCTTCGAGCTCATCGACACGCGCGCCAATCTCCCTGCTCATCAGCGCACCCGGCCTTCGCGCCACGCGGCAATCAGGTCGTCATAGGGCACCGTCCGACCCTGCGGTTTTTCGTTGGCCAACGCCGGTTTCGGCGCCCCAGGTCTTGCCAGCCAGTTCTGCGGATCTTCCTCGGCGTTGAGTGCCGGCCCGCACTCTCCCTGTATGCCGATGCGCTCGAGTCTCGCCAGCACTTCGTCTTGCTGCCTTGCCAGGGTATCCATCGCCTCTTGCGGTGTTACGTCTCCATTCACCGCGTTAGCCACGTTCGGCCACCACAACTGTGCCAGTTTCGGATAGTCCGGCACGTTTGTACCGGTTGGTGTCCATGCCGTACGGGCGGGGCTCGTGTAGAACTCAACCAATCCACCTAGACGAGGCGCGATCTCGGCCATGGCGTCAGCGCGCAGATCGGAGTCGCGGATGGGTGTGAGGCCGACCAGCGTCTTCTTGAGCGAAACGGTCTTCGAGACCACGAACTGTGCATAGAGCCAGCCGGCTTTGCGGCGTTCCAGCGGCGTGCTCTTCAGAAACGTCCATGAACCGGCGTCCTGGTAACCGAGTTTCATCCCCTCACTCCAATAGGGCCCGTGCGGCGAGGGCGCCATCCGCCATTTCGGTAGACCCTGCTCGTCCACAACAGCGAGCCCCGGTTCGATCATGTCGGCGGTAAACGTGGTGTACCAGAAGATCTGCTGCGCGATGTGTCCCTGAGCCGGCACCGGGCCGGCTTCCGAAAATGTCATGCCCTGCGCCTGCGGCGGCGCGAAACGCTTTAGCCAGTCCATGTAGCGCCCCAGCGCATACACGGCCGCTGGTCCGTTCACGGCACCACCGCGGCTCACCGACGAGCCGACCGGGCGGCAGCCCTCCACACGCATGCCCCACTCATCAACCGGCATGCCGTTGGGAATACCGGCGTCACCGGCACCGGCCATCGACAACCAGGCGTCAGTGAAACGCCAGCCCAGCGAGGGGTCCTTCTTGCCGTAATCCATGTGACCGTACACCCGCACACCGTCAATCTCTCCTACGTGGTCACTGAAGAATTCGGCAATGTCCTCGTACGCGGACCAATTGATGGGTACGCCCAGCTCGTAGCCATAGGACTGGCGAAAACGCGCACGCAGATCCTCTCGTTGGAACCAGTCGTAGCGGAACCAGTACAGATTGGCGAACTGCTGATCGGGGAGCTGATACAGCTTGCCGTCGGGGCCAGTGGTGAAGCTGCGCCCGATGAAGTCCGGCAAATCCAGTGTCGGAGAGGTGACATCCGCCCCCTCTCCGATCATGAAGTCGCTCAACGGAACCACATAGCCGTAGCGGAAGTGCGTGCCAATGAGATCCGAATCGTTGACATAGGCATCGTAGACGTTCTGCCCCGACTGCATTTGAGTCTGCAGCTTTTCGATGACATCCCCTTCCTGGATGAGATCGTGCGTAACCCGGATGCCCGTGATCTCCTCGAATGCCCTCGTCAGGATCCTGGCCTCATACTCGTGTGTCGTCAGCGCCTCCGACACCACGCTGATCGCCATGCCCCGATAGGGTGCGGATGCCTGAGTGAACCACTCCATCTCCCCAAGCTGAGCAGCGCGTCTGAGCGTGGACGGCTGAAACTCGGCGTCGACCCAGCGCTCGGCATTGGCCGCGTAGTCGACATCACTCTCCACCTGAGCAGACGTACGATCAGCCGCGTCGCCGCCCGGCTCGCTGCTACCACACCCGGTAACGGCAATCACCAATCCCAACCAGATCCACTTCGACGACATGCGCCACCTCATCCTCATTGCACCGTCAATTACGAGACCGTCATTTGCAAGAACCTCGTCCGCAACCAAAGGCTAAATCTTCCTCCAGACAAAGGCGACCGTTCATGCTTTCAGCAGGATGAGCACGCCAAGCAATATCGAAAGTCCGCTGGCAATGATCACGGGGGCCTCGGTGGCCGCCAGCCAGCCGATGTGCACCCAGGCGCTGGTCAGCAACGCAACGAAAAAGCGGTCACCACGAGTGGTCGGTATGGGCAGGAACCCCTTACGTACGGTGGTCGGCCAGCGCAACTCGGAAGCGGTCATAATCGCAAGCCCCACCGCGATGGCGGCAAAAAAAGCGGCGGTAGGACCCGTCCAGGCCATCCATCCCATTCACACCCTCCCCAGGGCAAAGCCCCGCGCCAGATGACGCCGCACGAACCACACCACTGCGATGCCTGGCACAATAGTCAGCACACCTGCCGCGGCGAGCACGCCCCAGTCGAGACCCGAGGCGCTGACCGTTCGCGTCATCACCACCGCAATCGGTTTGGCTTCACTCGCCGTGAGTGTACGCGCGATCAGCAGTTCGACCCAGCTGAACATGAAACAGAAGAATACCGTCACCCCCAGCCCACTCTTGATCAGCGGCAGAAATAGACGAAAGAAGAAATAGCCGAAAGCATGTCCATCGAGACGCGCCATCTCGTCGATCTCGCGCGGCACCGACGACATGAACCCTTCTAGAATCCAGACACTCAGAGGCACAGTGAACAGACAATGTGCAAACGCCACCGCAAACGGCGTGTCGAACAACCCCACGGCCGAGTACAGCTGGAAAAAAGGCAGCAGGAACACGGCCGGCGGCGCCATGCGGTTGGTGAGTAGCCAGAAGAACAGCTGCCGGTCACCGAGGAAGCGATAACGCGAAAACGCATAGGCCGCCGGAATGGCCACGGTCAGAGATACCAACGTGTTGATGGACACATATGCCAGTGAATTTCCAAACGCCTCATACCACACCGGATTGGTGAATATCTCGGCGTAGTTGGTAAGCGTCGGATTGCGCGGCACGATGGCAAACTCACCAACGATGTCCTGGTTACGCTGTAGCGACATGTTCACCAGCCAGTACAGGGGCAGCAGCAGATACACGCCGAATGCATAGACAGACCAATGCACGCGTTTTTCAGCCATCATCGCCACCCCGCATCACGCTCGTGTAAAACAGCCAGCACAACAGCAGAATCATCAGGAAGTAGAGTACCGAAAATGCCGCCGCCGGACCCAGGTCGAACTGACCGACCGCCATTGTGGTGAGGTACTGGCTCAGGAACGTGGTGCTATTCCCAGGCCCGCCACCCGTCAGGACAAACGGTTCGGTATAGATCATCAGGCTATCCATGAGACGCAGCAGGACTGCAATGGTGAGCACCGCTTTCAAATGTGGCAGTTCCACGTGCCTGAAGGTCTGCCACGCGTTCGCACCGTCAAGTGTGGCGGCCTGGTAGTATGCCGGCGATATGGCTGACAGACCCGCAAAACTCAGCAGCGCCACCAACGACGTCCAATGCCACACGTCCATGGCGAGCAGGGTCACCCATGCGCTGAGGACATTGCTCGCATAGTTGTACGGGATGCCGAGCGCGGTAACCGCCGCGCCGAGCAGACCGATGTCCGGCCGCGCGTAGATCTGCCAGATCGTCCCGACCACATTCCAGGGCACTAGCAGCGGAACGCTGAGTAGGATGAGAAAGCCCGTGGCGCTCTTCCCCTGATTACGCACCAATGCACGCGCGATCCAGATACCCAGCGGTATTTCAATCGCGAGCACCAGGGCGCTAAAAGCGAGCTGACGCAGTAGCGCCTGTGCAAAGCGTGGATCGCGCAACGTCTCCCGGTAGAAGTCGAAACCGATGAACAGCCTCGTGTCGACATCGAAGATATCCTGCACAGAGTAGTTCACGACGGTCATCAAGGGCACGATCGCCGTAAATGCCACCACCACCACAACGGGTGCGACCGCGAACCAGGCGCGGTTGTCCGCTCTACGCTGCATCGTTGCCAGTCGGGCGCGCGAGGAGCACCCCGTTTCGATAGGCCACCATTCGGGCAGTGTCGATGTACAAGCGACATTGCGGCGGCGGCGGTTCGTCCCCGCTCTGGTGCACGAACAGAGTCTCTCCACCATGATCCAGCGTGAGCAGGGCATCGGTACGATTGCCAACCGCACCCATGGCACGCCAACCGGTCAGGTTCACCGGCAAAGCGAATTGTTCATCGGATTCACGGTCAACCCGGACATGCGCCCACTCGGGGCGGAATCCGATCTGACACACCCCATCTGACACGCCGGGCGCCGGTGCGAGAAGCTGACCTGCGACCACAAACCACTGATCCCGCACTTGTGCCGACACCAGGTTCATGCCGGGCGAGCCGATGAAGGTGGCGACAACCGCTGTGTGTGGCTGCTCGTAGAGCCGTTGCGGTGATCCTGTCTGAAGGATGCGCCCGTCCATGAGCATCGAGATGCGGTCTGCAAAAGTGAGTGCCTCCACCTGATCGTGTGTCACATACACCATGGTCAGTCCCAGCTCCCGCTGCACGGTCTTGAGAGCCGCGCGTAATCGCCACTTGATACTGGGTTCCACCGCCGTCAGCGGTTCGTCCAACAACACCACGGAGACGTCCGGCCTGACCAGCGCGCGACCGATGGCGACCAGTTGTTTTTCAAACAATGACAGCCGCTGTACCCGCTGATGAAGCAGGGCCGTGACATCTAGCAGCGTGGCCACTTCCTTCACACGCGCCAGCGCGTTTGCCTTTCGCCAGCCGCGCGCCCGCAGCGGAAAGGCGAGATTCTCGCGCACGTTCATCGCCGGGTAGAGCACCGGAAACTGGAAAACTTGCGCAATGTTGCGCTCTCTCCCGGAGCGCTCGGAGACGTCCTCGCCGTTCAGTTTCAGCTGACCCGAATCCGGAAAAAACAGGCCCGCCAGCAAGTTGAGCAGCGTGGTCTTGCCTGCGCCCGATGCACCGAGCAACGCATGCGCCTCGCCATCCTCGATGTCGAGGTCGGCACCGGAGACGCTGGGTGCGGTTGCGCCCCTGTAGGTATAGCGCAGGTCGCGCGCCTGTATGGATGCCACTATGCGTGCTCCCGCGCCGCATCCATGCGGGCGAACTGGAGAACATCACCACTGGCAGCAGCCAGGGCCAGCGTGCTGTCCATTTCGAAATGCCGCATGCCGCCCAGGCGTGCGACCCATTCGTTGTCTTGATAGGAGCAGTGCACGAACGTCTCGCTACCGTTGGTCTCGAGCCCCGTCAGTACCACCTCGAAGCGAATGTCGCCGATACGCTCACTGTCTAGCGTCAGGTGCTCGGGTCGCACTGCCCGCAACGATTGTTCTTCCGACCAGACATTCACACCCGGATCGCTCATCAGCGAGGCGGCGGTCAGGCTATGCGGATTTCGATACACCTCTAACGGCGTGCCGCTCTGTATGATCTCGTGTTCGGCCATCAGCACCACCTCATCACCCAGCTTGAACGCATCCCGCGGATCCGACGTGTTGTAGATCACGGTCAGGTCGGTATCAGCGAGCAACGCACGCAATTCCATCTCCAGCTCTTCCCTCAGCTTGTAGTCGAGGTTGACCAGGGGTTCGTCCATCACCAGCACACCGGCATCCTGCGCCAGTGCGCGCGCAATGGCGACGCGTTGTTGCTGGCCACCCGAGAGCTCGTGGGGAAAGCGTTGAAGGAGATCGGCGATACGCAACCTGGCACTCAGATCTTGTACTCTCTGTTCGCGCTCGCTATTCGACAGGCCCTGCGCGCGCATCGGCGATGCGATGTTCTCGGCAACGGTGAGGTTGGGATAGTTGACGAATGCCTGATAGACGAGAGCAACCCTGCGCTCACGGGCATCCGCGCCACTCACGTCGCCGTCACTGCAAACAACCGTACCCGGCGCACTGGTTTCGAGGCCCGAGAGCACCCTCGCCAGGCGCGTCTTACCGGAGCGGTTTCGCCCGAGCACGACGTTGATACAGCCGCGCCGGAATTCGTGCGAAACAGGTTGGCGGCCGCCGAGATCGAGATCCTGAACGATCATCGATCGCATTGTCGCACACGTCCGTCGCGCGTGCGTTTCTGTCGCGGGGCCCAAGATTCTTCGACTCGGTTGGCCAGCGTTCAGGTTAAATAGCTAGAATCCAGACTCGTGTCCTTGCGGAATCGACATGCGAACGATCACCCTCGCCGTTCTGCTCTCGCTGCCGTTGGCATTGTCTGCCGCGGACGAGCCGATTTTCCTTGGTATCTGGACGGTGAATCCCGATCTGAGCGCCGAGGTTCAGCCGGAAGCTGCCGGCGTGCGCTGGTGGGAGGGTCTCGGCAAGTTTTCCGCCAACACCAACATCGGAGGTATTCCGGTACCCATAGGTGGTAGTGCACAGCCTGGTTCGGACAATACCCCGCCCAATCCCGATATGCTGCGCTGTCAGGTCATGAAAATCGCTCGCGCCAGTGCCAGCGAGTTGCTACTGACCTATGTGGACGTGGACAAGGAGAAGATCCGCAAAGGGCGTTACCGCGGCACGCACAGCCAGTGGTCGTCGAAGAAACTATCCTCAAACTACGAGTCCACTTCTCGCAAGGTAAAACGAACCCTTGAGGTGCGCAAAGACGGTCGCCTGCTGATGACCGTGAAGCTGAACCCCAACAAAGGTAAAACCCGCGTCTTCAAGCGGGTTTTCGACCGCCAGTCCGACACCTGAGCACAGCCTGCGTCGCTGTTCAGGGCCGCACGCGCATCAATCCTTCCTGTATCATCGAAGCCACCATCATGCCGTCCGCAGTGAAGATACTCCCGCGGTTATAACCTCGAGCACCCGCTTGACCGCCGAGAGCGGCAATGAGCGGTGTGATGTTCACACCGAGACCGTTGAGCGCGACCATCCCCGTCATGACGATGATCAGCAGCCGTACGGAGGACGCGATGAATTGCCGGAGCGTCACGTCGACGTTGCGCCGTTCCTGTAAACGCAGCAACCACCCCGATACCCATCGCCCCCCAGAAAACCTGCGGCCAGTACCATCAGCGCACCAAGGATCTGAAACGAGTAGTTGACCAGAAATTCCACCAACACCCGGTAGATGTTCTCCACCAGATTGATCTGTTCTTCGACGCTCCCTTTAAAACTGACTCCTAATAGGACGCGTACAAATAGCTCGCCTGCAGGCCCAGAGGCAGACCGGTGAACCAGTACAGCAATAAAAACACTGTCCAGACGACAAGATAGCCCACGGAGAACGGCAACATCATGGCAACGACCGTACCAATGCCCGTGGACCTGACATAGCGCTGACAAAACACAACGACGAGCGGGAAATAGGGCATCAGCGGCGTGATGATGTTGGTCGATGAATCGCCCACCCGGTAGGCCGCCTGAGCGAGGTCCGGGGAGATACCGAGTTGCATGAGCATCGGCACCAGTATGGGCGCAAGCAGGGCCCACTTGGCCGATGCGGATCCGACGAACAGGTTCACGATCCCAGTGATCACGATCACGCCGATCACC
>CEQE01024188.1_pt1 | contig 11258 bp, 9 predicted proteins | sample 356201 | NCBI WGS metagenome assembly CEQE01 (sample SAMEA2619970, study PRJEB7988) | marine metagenome | biome: marine biome (ENVO:00000447); feature: mesopelagic zone (ENVO:00000213) & marine oxygen minimum zone (ENVO:01000065); material: "saline water (ENVO:00002010), including plankton...
GCGAAGCAACTGAAGAATCTCGCTCAGGACAGGCTCCGTGAGAATCTCATAAAATTAACCAGTTTTAAAAAGAGATTCTTCGGCTAACGCCTTAGAATGACATTGCGACACAGCCTGGTACTGTGGGGAGCTTCAAATTTTGTTTTTTCTTTTTCTATTCATCATGTTGCTGCAGGAGTTCTTATATGAGAAAAAAGTACTCCCATTTTTTCTTCAATAGATTGTTTCCTCTTTTCCTGAGCATTCTTTTTATTGCTATAGGGTTTGCCGGGCATGGAGTTGTAGTTGCTTCTCATGACAAGGCTAATAAACCAGACAGCCATCTTATCGATAATGGAAATGGCATTATCAAAGATATCAGAACAGGATTGATGTGGACGAAAAAGGATAGCTACGCGGATACAGGAAAATGCCTGAATTGGTATGAATCGAAGACTTATGTGAGTGGATTGAAAACAGGTGGTTTCAGCGATTGGCGTATGCCTGAAGAGAAAGAGTTAATGTCAATTTATGATAAATCTTACTGGAGCGATATTAGCTTTGACCACCATTACCCGCTTCATTTAGACACAATCTTTTCGGACGGAGCGGCTTACTGGTATTGGTTAACCGAGACTGCTGAATCCAGTAATGCCCGCACCATCAACTTTCTTGATGGTTTTGTAACTGAGCTCGAACGACACCGCTGTCGCAACTTGGGTGTTCGTGCAGTTCGGCATTGACGCTCTACAGTAGAGAGCGCTGAAGGGGCAAGGAAAAAAAGCTGAAATCTGACTGCTGACCGCTGTTTTATCCCACATCGAATACGCTAAAGATATCTCCTAAAGGATCGTCAATGTTTTTGCTTCGGGAGAGCATCACCTGGATTTCCTTTTCCAGATGAGGTAAAAGATTAAGGCTCAAAAAAGCAGGAGGGGAGGGGATACCCGAGAATGAGCCTAATACAAGCAGACAAAAAACATTCTCCAACTCCTTCAGTTCAAATTGTATAGCCTGAGTGGAACTCGATCTTAAACCTTCTCCAATTCCATCAATTGCTTTCTTAATATTTTTAAATATTTTTTGCTTTTTGTCTTTCATGCTTTTCTCTGCGCCCTCTGCGGTAAAATTAAGCTTTTGCTGTTTCCTTGTCACTCCAAATTAGAAAAAAGTCCATGATAAGGAGGAGATTGAGGAGAATCATTACTGTCATCATAATCCCCAGTATTACTGCTTGTAGCGGATTGCTTTCCATGAAAGCAGGTATTGCAATAAACATGTACCAGATTAAGGCAACGGTAACGGTTAGCCACAAAAACAGAGCGGGTATGAGTACGTTTAATGCCCTGGCATTTCCCAGAGTTTTTGTTACCCATACAGCGCAGGTAATCAGGGCAATAGAAGCCAGCATCTGGTTAGCGCCGCCAAACGCAGGCCATATGATGGACCATGCCCCGGACCATGCCAGCGCAATCCCTATCCCGGCTGGAATAGCTGATGCGACCCAGCGTTGAGCTAAAATGCTATAGACCTGTGGAGCTTTATCTTTTACAGGCTCCAGTATTTCTGAAAAGGCATACCGAGCAATTCTGTTGGTCGTGTCTAATGTTGTCATGGCAAAGGAGGATACCCACATGGAGGCAAGGATAATCATAAAATCCATGGGGAGGTTCATAGCTTCATGGGATGCCATGGCAAAGGATTTAGAAAATATGCCGACAGGTCCTCCCGCGCTTTTAAGCGCATTTCCATAACCTTCAGCGAAATTTGCTGACGAACTTTTCAGAGTTTCTGCGATATCCGGTGACATTATAGAATAGCCAAAGACGCCGATGGATACTATGACTATTGTGGAAAGAAAACCTTCTGTAAACATAGCCCCATACCCGATGAATAATCCCTGCTTTTCACTTTCCAATTGTTTTGCCGTTGTGCCTGATGAAACCATAGAATGAAATCCAGACAAAGAACCGCAGGCTATGATCAATGGCACAACCGGCCAGAATGGAGTATCTTTCCCAGCGATGATGGGGACGCTCCATTCAGTGTACGTGGGAATTTGAATGGTATCGAATCCGATTAAAAGAGATAACCCTCCGATAATGAGTCCTGTTACAAGAAGCCACGCGTTTAAATAATCCCTTGGCTGTAAAAGAATATTTACAGGAATGGAAGCTGCTATGACTATGTATAAAAAAAAGACTGCCATCCAGACTTCATAGGAGAGAGAGATGGGAAAGAATTTTCCCAGGTATATAGCTGTAGCGAGCATGGCAATGCCTATTATGGTGGCGAGCCTGAAATCGAGTTTTACTCTGTACATTAAAACGCCTAAAATAAGCGCCGCAATGATTTTTAAAAAGTATGCAGTGGGGACAGCAGGCTGAGCAACAAAAATCTTTCCGAGAACTGCTCCAAAGGCCGCGACCACAAGGATGAGCGCGAACAAAACAAACCAGGAAAAGGCATATCCTGTTCTCTCCTTAATGATTTTCCCGGCGATCCACTGAACGGAACGACCGTCATACCTTACGGATGACATAAGCGAGAGATAATCATGGACAGCGCCGATAAAGATGTTTCCGAACCATACCCACAATAAACCCGGCAGCCATCCCCATGCCAGGGCTATAGCAGGTCCAACTATTGGTGCCGCCCCCGCAATTGATGCGAAATGATGTCCGAAAAGCACGTATTTGTTTGCCGGGACGTAATCGACGCCATCAAAAAGCCTTTGAGCCGGAGTTTCATTATCTTCATCCGCTTTGACAACATTTTTTTCAAGGTGCTTTCCGTATGTGAAATAGAAGATAAAATAGAGAGCGATAGCTATAAGGATGACAAAAGTGGAGTTCATGCGCACGAATTTAGCAAATCAGATTTGTGAAGTCAAAAATATTTGGTAGCAGATCGTTTTAAGTTTTAATAACTTCAAACAGGTTATTGAGAAAAAAACTTTACTTCGCATGTGAGGACAAGCTTATAGGGAATCCAGAATCAAAACTCGGCTTGGATTTTGCGTCGCCCCGCTGAGCGTGGCTTCGCAGATTCGCTCACAGAAGAGTAGCTGCAAAGACTTGAATTCCGATAAATGTGTTAGGGAATGACATCTCGGGATGTCGGGAATGACACTATGCCTCTGTTGTCATGCCCGAGTGTTTGTATCGGGCATCCAGAATAAAAACTCATCTTAAGCTTGCAAAGCTAAGCTTAGCTCCACCGACGAGTTTGCCCGAGTAAATATTTATTGACTTTGCTCGGTATATTCAGTATTTATGAAACTTTTGAAAATTATGATATAATTTTATATGTCACGCAGAGTAGTCATTACAGGCCTTGGAATAGTTTCACCCATTGGAAACGGGATTGACGCGTTCTGGAAGGCCGCTCTTAACGGAACCAGTGGAGTGAAGGAGATTTCCTGTTTCGATGCTTCAAAATACAAGTCCCGCATTGCCGCGGAAGTACTGGGCTATAACGCGCTGGAATACTTCCCCAACGCCAATCTGGACAGAATGGACCGGTTTGCTCACTTTTGTATAGGAGCAACGAAAATGGCGCTTGATGATTCCGGTCTTGACCTTAATACAAAAGACCCTTACCAGGTGGGTGTCATTATGGGTTCTGGGATGGGGGGGATGCTAATGGCGGAGCGCCAGATCACAGCACTTCACGATTCGGGCAGGCCGGAAAGGGTGAACCCGAACAGCGTTCCGATGATTACCTTGAACGCTGCATCCGGTCAAATCGCTATACTGCTTGGAGTAAAGGGACCAAATGTTACAACTTCTACCGCATGCTCCTCAAGCGCGCATTCTATTGGACAAGCTGCTGACCTCATTAAGTGGGGAAAAGTAGATGTAATGATTGCCGGTGGTGCAGATGCCTGTATTACTCCCCTGGCTATGGCCGGGTTTTGCTCGTTGCGTACACTTTCAACACGTAATGGCGAGCCAGAAAAGGCAATGAGACCCTTTGATAAGCTGAGGGACGGTTTTGTTATGGGAGAAGGGGCAGGATCTTTAATATTGGAATCTCTGGAACATGCCAAAAAACGAAATGCAAAAATTTATGCGGAGCTTGCTGGTTATGGATCAACCAGCGAGGCTTCTCATATGGTAATCCCGGAACAGAGCGGCAAAGAGATGGTAAAGACGATGGAACTGGCTATGGAGGATGCGAAAGTATCCGGGGATGAGGTGGATTATATTAACGCTCATGGCACATCCACTCCGATTGGTGATCCTGTTGAGATCAAAGCCATTCAATTACTTTTTAAAGAGTATGCCAAAAAGATTGTAATCAATGCCACCAAAACCTTGGTGGGGCACACCATTGGAGCGGCAGGTGCTATAGCGGCGATTGTATGCGCGTTAAGCATTAGAGATGGCGCGATGCACCCGAATCTCAATTATGATGACCCTGATCCGGCATGTGAAATGGATTTGATCAACAGGACAGTAGTAGAAAAAAATATAAAGGTAGCTCTTTTAAACTCATTCGGTTTTGGAAGCAATAATTCCACAGTGATTTTGCGTAAGTTTGAAAATGCTTAGCGAGCGCATTCAGGTTGTCTGAAAATGACTGACAACGGAAAAAAATATTTATCCATGCCCCCTTAATCCCCTCCTTGGCAAGGAGGGGAAGCGCTACGACTTGATTTACAAGGCGAAGCGCAGGGATGGTGTGAACTTGGAAAAATTATTGATTGTATAAAGATCCGCTCTTTTGCTTAGAATCTTAGTTTTCGGACAGTCTGAGCTTCAATGGTAAAAAAAGATGCTAAAAAAATTACCACATGGTTACTGATTTTAACCACAGTTTATTTTTCGATAACTAAAACCTGCTTTATTGATGAGAATAAAATTTTTTAATGCAAAACATTATGGATAAAAAGGAACATATCCTGGTTGTCGATGATGAAGGGACAATTCGAACCCTTCTCAGCGATTATTTAAGCAGGGAGGGCTATTCAGTTCATTCTGCTGAGAATGGAACAAAGGCTCTTGAAGCGTTGAAAGAAAATACTTTTGATCTTGTTATTACGGATATCCAAATGCCTGGAATGGGCGGGCTTGAACTGATGAACAGTTTAAAACAACAGTACCCGGACTTAGTGGTTTTGGTGATGACCGGCTTTGCCGACCTTGAAACAACGATGGCGGCGATTAAGAAAGGCGCGTATGACTATATCATTAAGCCATTCAAAATCGATGAGATGCGGATCGCGATTGATAATGCGTTAGAAAGGTTTAGATTAAGCAGTGAAAACGCGAGACTAAAAGAAACCATATCCCTGCTTGAAGTCAGCAACGATTTGACCAAAACCATTAATTTGAATGATCTGCTTCATTTGATTTTAACCACTGCATTACTTCATACAGGTGCGACCAGGGGCTCATTAATGATTCTCGATGAGAAAGAGGAAGAACTGTTCATAACGGTCTCTGTTGGAATTAGGAAAAGTATCGTTGAAAAATGCAGAGTAAAAATAAATGAAGGGATTGCTGGCCGGGTTGCCGCGGATAGAAAGCCGATACTCGTAAATGATGTAACCAGGCACCCTCTGTTTCAGAAACTCTGTCATCATCTACCGGACAAATCATTCATCAGCATTCCCATGATTGGAGCCAACAGCGAGGAACTACTCTATGCTCATAGGAAGGAAAAGAAAAAACTGATAGGTGTCTTAAACATTAATAAACCGAAAACAGATAAGCATTTCACTCAAAGCGATCTACACTTCCTTTCAATACTTGCAAACCATGCCTCCATATCTATAGATAACGCTCGATTGTTTCAAGATCTTGAAGCAAGCTATCTAAGTACCATGAGTTCATTTGCGCTGATTCTTGAAGGAAAAAGTCGTTATACTCAGGGCCATTCTGAGCGGGTGAGCGAGTATTCGATGTCAATAGCAAAAGAGATGAAGCTAACCTCACAAGAGATAAACACTCTAAGATACGCCGCTTCTCTCCACGATATTGGAAAAATAGGGATAAGTGATGGCATTCTCAACAAGCCGGATAAACTTACGAGGGAAGAATATGAAGCCATTAAACAGCATCCTGCAATTGGATACGAAATGCTGATGCCAATAAAGTTCTTAGACAACGCAATCCCCATTGTTAGGCACCATCATGAGCGAGTGGACGGAAAAGGGTACCCGGATAGAATTTCTGGAGAAGATATGTCTTGCGTTCAGCTGATTTGTGCGGTTGCCGATGCTTATGACGCCATGAATTCGAGTCGTCCTTATCGTGACTTATTAAAACAGAAAAAAATTTTTGATGAGCTTGATAGTAACGCGGGAACACAGTTCGATAAAGACGTAGCCTTAACTCTTATCAAGTTGGAAGAAGAGGTAGCTAATAAAAAATAAAAAACAGAAACGGTATTAAACAGAGCCAAACAGTCTGAAAATCATTTTGCGAGCGATTTCTCAGCTGTTATCCGTAGGCAACGTTAAAAAAAATATAAATCACTATAAAAATTTTGTATAATTAACATTCCGTGTTAGAAAACGATATTGCAAAAAAAATAACCGAAGCTCTATCGGGCTATGTAAAAAACAAATCCATAAAGGTTGAGGGAAGTTCGCAACTGAGAGAAGAACTCGGCCTGGATTCTATGGATACGATTGAGCTTGTATTTCAGTTAGAGGAAAATTTTAATATTCAGATATCTGATGACGATCTTATGGGACTTAAAACTGTGGATGATGTTGTCCAGTATGTAGAAAAAAGGGTTAGTGAAAACCAAGAAAGTGAATAATCCATATTAAACATTTCCTGTTTGCTCCAGGTTCTTCTTGGAGCGGAAGTACGTTTTGCTTCCAAGTTTAACCTGGAACCAGCAGAAAAATTATCCGCATTTATCTGCAAAAATCTGCGTTCTATTAAATTATGAAAACAGCTTTAAAAGAATTAGCACAATTAGTTGACGGCAAGGTTATCGGGGACGGTAATACAGTGCTCACCGGAGTCGCCGGTATTCAGGACGCTAAGGACGGTGACATTACTTATCTTGCTCATCCGAAATATGCTGTTGAGATCGGGAAAACCAGGGCGTCCGCTATGGTGTTGGCAAAACAACAAGAAGGATGCTCTATGCCTGTTATTATAGTGGAAAATCCTCTTTACGCCTTCAGTCGGATTGTTTCACATTTTCATGCAAAATCTTCTGCCCCAAAAGGGGTCAACCCACAAGCTGTTATCGGTCAGGACGGTAATCTTGGAAAAGACATTTCCATTTATCCCTTTGTTGTGATTGGAGATCGTGTAAAGATAGGTAGCAGGGTTTCTCTTTACCCGGGTGTTTTTGTTGGTGATGATTCTGTAATTGAAGATGACTGCGTAATTTATCCCAATGTGTCAATCATGCATAAGGTTTTTATTGGGAAACGAGTTATTGTTCATAGCGGGACAGTGATTGGGAGTGATGGGTATGGCTATGTGCCTGACAAAGGAAAACACCACAAAATTCCGCAAGTTGGGGAAGTGGTTATAGAAGACGATGTGGAGATCGGTTCTAATGTTTCTATTGACCGCGCCACATTAGGAGAAACCATAATAAAACGTGGAAGCAAAATCGATAACCTTGTTCAGATCGCCCACAATGTGAAGGTTGGAGAAGATTGTATTATTGTCGGTCAGGTAGGCATTTCCGGAAGTTCGGAATTAGGCAATCATGTAACATTAGCCGGTCAGGTTGGGGTATCGGATCACATTAAAATAGGAGACAACACCCTTGTTGGAGCCAGCACTGGTATATGGAAGAATGTGGAAGCAAATCAGCAGGTTTTTGGAAACCCTTTTATGCCCTATGGAAAGTTTTTGAGAACTCAGGCTATGATTATGCGTTTACCGGAGATCAAAGATCAGCTTAAAGCATATGAAGAGCGTCTCAAAAAGCTGGAAAAACAAGCCGGTGAAGAAGAATAAATTTGTTTAGACTTTTAACAAGCCGTTGTTCATATACGATTAGCTATGTGAAGAAATTTTTTAAGACCTCCCTGAGCTTCGCACTTCCCCTTCTTGCCAAAGAGGTGACTTAAGAGAGGTTAAAAATTAAAGAAATCTCATTCACCAAATTAAGCATAATCCCTTTTATTGACAAAATTTTGAAAACTTGTTACTCTTTTACAGACCAATTTTTAATAAAATCCAGTCTAATAATTAACAGAAAATATTTTTTTAAAATCATAAACGGAGGTTTTTAGAACATATGCTTACTACTTTTTCAACAGTGATGATTGCTGATGGAAGCGGAATTTTAGCAACTCTCTTAGGTTACGGACACACTTTTTTTGCCGCGGTAATTGTGCTTGGCGCCCTTATTTTTGTTCATGAATTTGGCCATTTTATAGTAGCGAAAAAACTTGGTGTGGCTGTTGAAAAATTTTCCCTTGGGTTTGGACCAAAAATTTACGGAAAGCAAATAGGCGATACGGAATACCTGCTATCCGTTATTCCTTTAGGAGGGTATGTCAAACTGACTGGGGAAGACCCGGGGGAAGAATGTGAAGACAAAGAACATTCCTTTACAGAAGCGTCAGTCTGGCGGCGACTTGCCATTGTATCCGCGGGACCGATTTTTAATATCCTTTTTGCCGTTTTAATTTTTACGCTCGTATACATGGTCGGAGTGCCGACGCTTGGTGCTGGCATCGGAAAGATAAGAGACGCTTCTCCCGCTTTAAAAGCCGGACTGTTGACCGGAGATAAAATTACTGCAATTGATGGGAAAGCTATAAGGTTATGGGATGAGTTAAGGGAAGTTGTTCACAATAGCCCCGATAAAGAACTGATTTTTACGATAAGCCGAAATCAAAAGGAATTTGACATAGTTATTATCCCGGAATCTCGCAAGACAAAGAACCTGTTCGGTGAGGAGATTAATGTCGGGCTGATAGGAATTGAGCCGGAATCAACCTTTATTATCGAACGTTATAATCCGGTTGTTGCCACTTACAAAGGGTTTCAGAAAACATGGGAAATAACTTATCTGACAGTTGTTGCCATAAAAAAATTATTTGAGAGGGTTATCCCTGCGGATACAATTGGGGGCCCGATCCTGATTTTGCAAATGGCGGGAGAACAGGCAAAGATAGGTATTTTGAATCTGGTGTTTTTTGTTGCGCTCCTCAGTATAAACCTGGGAATATTAAACCTTCTTCCAATCCCTATTTTAGACGGTGGTCATATTCTTTTCTTTTTAATTGAGATTGTTTTTGGTAAACCGGTTACAGCAAAGAAAAGAGAAATTGCCCAGCAGGTAGGAATAGCGATGCTTATTTCTTTGATGGTTTTTGCCTTTTACAACGATATTATGAGAATATTTTTCAAGTAATGGTATAGAAACTATCAGTACTTATATATTTAGCGGTGCGAATCCAGAACCAAACGGATTGCCTAATAAAGTGAGCTAAAGCTAAAAGTTAAAAAAGCCAACAATTTTTTTTACGAATAATTTAGCTCACTTCTCATTTTAGACAATTTAAACCTTATTCTTTTTAATGTGATCTCTAACGATTCTCTCCTTCAAAGTCTTGTTGAACTTGCCGAAAGATTATCCGTTAGAGTCATTTTTAAAAATTTAAAGGATGATGAGTTTGTAATTAAAAGCGGCATGTGCTCTGTAAAAGGAGACACACTCATTATTATTGATTCGAGAGTTTCCCTGGAGGAGAAGATTAAAACCTTATGTCAGGAACTAAAAAAATTCAACCTCGATAATATCTTCATTTCCCCTGCAATGAGAGATACTTTAGAAGGGCAAAATAAATCTTTTTGAGCAGAAAAAAAACGCTGATTTCCATTGTTCCCATACACTATTACTCTATAAAATTGTATTAACATAGAATAAAACGAGAATTGTGTTTTTCCTTGTAACTATTTTTTTGTTATTTAAAACATCGACACAGACGGTGCATTTAAAAATTTGAAATGAAGTAGGCCTTTTGGGGTATGAAAAAATGATGGTTTACTTAAAACAACCTTCCCATTTTAATTAAGAATTTTGACAGTTTCGGAAACCAGCCTGAAAAGAGTTTTTCCCTGTAATACTGATCCGCACCTCTTTTTACTATTTGTCCCATTGTAGGATAGATATGCACTGTGCCGGATATTTTCTGAACGGGCAGGTTGTTTTTCATGGCAAATATATATTCATTGATTAAATCACCGGCGGAGACGCCAAAAATACTGGCGCCAAGAATTTTTCCCTTCATGTCGCACACAAGTTTTATCAATCCTTCAGTCTCTCCGTCTATAACAGCACGATCGTGATCTTTAAAAGGATACCTGTAAATTTTAATGTTGTCATTTTGTTTTCTTGCTTCATCTTCTACTAACCCCACCCTTGCCAGTTCTGGATCGGTAAAGGTAGTCCAGGGAATAACCCGTTGATCCATTTTTCTTTTAATAAATGGGAATAAGGCATTTGAGACAACCAGCCCTGCTTCGTATTCCGCCATGTGAGTAAAAGGGAACATCCCTGTTACATCCCCGCAGGCCCATATATTCGGAACAGTAGTTTTCATAGTGTCGTCAACCACTATTCCGGATGGAGAAGTTTTAACACCTATTTTATCAAGGTTTAAATCTTCAATGTTAGGAGCGCGTCCTATGGCGACCAGAAGTTCATCTGCTTCAAATATTTTTTTTGTGCCTGTACATTCCGCTTCAACAATTTTTTTATTTTTAGATTGGTTCACTTTTTTTATGTCCACGCAGGTATTTATCTCGATGCCCTCTTTTTTCAACACATTTTCTAATAAAACTGCCAATTCTTTATCTTCTCTCGGTAATATTTGTCCAACTTTTTCGAGGATGGTGACCTTTGATCCAAACCTGCTGAAAACCTGTGCAAACTCTAACCCGATTGGGCCGGCCCCAATGACTATAAGAGATTCAGGAAGTTTGTTTAACTGAAGAATTTTAATATTATTTAAAAAATCTACTTTATTCAGACCGGGGATGGGAAGCGTAATTGGCCTTGAGCCTGTGGCGACAAGAAACTTTCTGCTTCTTATTTTTTCTCCGTTTACCTCAAATGTGCTGGTGTCTGTGAATGATCCATTTCCAAAGAAAAGTTTCACTCCCATTTTTTCAAATCGTTCAGGGTCGTCGTGTTTTCCAATCTTTTTCTGGATGGATCTCATGTGGTCCATAATTTTCTTAAATTCAAAGTCGACTTTTATTGGGTTTAAACCGAAATCTGAAGACCTTTGCAGTAATGAAATAATTCTTGCCGTGTGCACAAGCGATTTTGTTGGC
>CEQE01324412.1_pt1 | contig 11249 bp, 10 predicted proteins | sample 356201 | NCBI WGS metagenome assembly CEQE01 (sample SAMEA2619970, study PRJEB7988) | marine metagenome | biome: marine biome (ENVO:00000447); feature: mesopelagic zone (ENVO:00000213) & marine oxygen minimum zone (ENVO:01000065); material: "saline water (ENVO:00002010), including plankton...
GACTTGCACCCGCTTCATACCGCGGACCCGCGCGTCAGCGTGGCGTCTGATGCCGGCGACGCCGCTGGAAGCGTCGCCATTATCGCCACAGGAGATGACGTAATTCACCCGCGGCGTATCGGGAGAAACAATAAAAGCCCGGTGCCAAAGCTCGCCATAGAGATGTTCCGAATGGGTGCATTTGACGCCCTGACCAGCGCCAAAACCCAAATCAACTTGTTTAAGGGCGCCCAGCAGAGCCGGAAAGGTGCCCATATATTGGGTCGGTGTGCCGCCGCCGCCGAAACTGGCGGCAATGCGTGGGTAGCCGGATTCATCGGTCATCCCCGTTTCACGAATTTCCTTAATTTTGCCACCGATCGTATCCAGCGCCTCATCCCAGGAAATTGGCACAAAACCCGGGTCCTGATCCCGGCCTTTGAGGGGATTGGTCCGCTTCATCGGTTGCTTGATCCGATGGGGATTATAGGTCTTTTGGATCAGGCCATAGGCTCTGACACAAACCCTGCCGCAACCGGGATGCTTATCGCTGATAGCGTAGTTGGACTCAACCCGAGTGGCCACGCCATTTTCTACCTCGACCTTTAAAAGATCGGGGCCGGCAACACATTGATAGCAGAACGTAGGGACTGATTTCTTATCAGTCTTTTTAGTAGATTGATCCATTAGAGCAATCTCTCCTATTTCTAACGCGTCTTAGAGAGCTTCGATTTGGGCCCGTTTGGCTTCAAGGCGTTCGAAGGTTTTTTGTTTATCAACAACAAAGCGATTGTGCAGGCCTTTGCCAACGTCTTCCAGGGAATCTTTGACATGCGCTGACATCGAAATGGCGCGACCGTTCACTTCTTCAACGGTGATTGTTACTTCTATGCTGTCGCCTTCGACGGTGGCCGCCATGTGGTCAACAGACACATGGGTGCCGACGGTGTCCTCATCGTCATCCAAATGCTCGATCAACCAATTGCGGGCGACGTATTCAATATCGAGCACCATTGAAGGTGTCGCGTAGACCCGTCCTTCGTCACCCATAAAGGCGATGGTGCGGTCACGGTCTACCAAGATTTTTGCCGTCGTTGAGATGCCGGCTACTAAACTGTCTTTCATTAAAATTCTCCTAAATGATGTTTGCATTGTACCAGCCTTTGCCGGTCAATCAATGTTCGATTACCGAACAATATTGCCATATGGAATTAAAGTGCGAATTGACGCCGGTTAAATTGGTCTGATTTGCCAGCTAATCGAGTTCAAAGGATTCAAACTTTCAAATTCCCCCAAAATTTAATAACACTAAAAAAAAGTTATTTTATTTCTATTTACAAATAAAAAATATAGATTATATTATTAGAACAATACATTGATGTTTTATAGGTTGATGAGATTTCATGCACACTCAAGAAGTTCAAAATATACCGCAATCAAATCAGTTTGCCGATCATGTGGTTGAACGCTATGGAGGACTCTACGATATTGAGCTACTGCGGGCGGTTGTCGACGATGGTGCCTTCGGCGAGATTGGTGCAGTTTCGTCATTTGGTGCTGATTCAGCGCTTTTGCTGGCAATGATCGCCGAGATTGATGCCTCAATACCGGTTATTTTTCTAGACACCGGTAAGCATTTCCCGGAAACCACCGATTATGTTCAAAGCCTGAGTCAGCAGCTGGGTCTGGAAAACATTCATTATCGCCGGCCAGATTTAGCTGAGGTTAAAATCCATGACACGATTGGTGATCTTTGGGAATCTTCCGTTGATGCTTGCTGTGATCTAAGAAAAGTAAGGCCGCTCGAAAAAGCGCTGCAAGGGTTTGACAGTTGGATCAGCGGGCGCAAGCGTTTCCACGGTGCCGACCGGTCAGGACTTCAATCGGTCGAGTGGACGGATGGGCGTTATAAAATCAATCCGCTTGCCCATTGGACCGCCGATCAAATTCGCCATGAATTTGAAGCCCGCGATCTGCCGCAGCATCCTCTGGTTGCCCAAGGCTTTCCATCAATCGGTTGCGCGCCTTGCACGCGTGCAGTCTCACCGGGCGATGATGTTCGTTCTGGGCGCTGGGCTGATCTTGATAAAACAGAATGCGGTATTCACTCTGAGCCATGGATGGGCGCAGATATCTAAAATCAATTCCGTTCGCTATAAATATTCATATAAATATTCATATAAATATTCTGGCACACCTTATATCTTTCTTAATGAGAGATTGCCTAGATTGCGGCCAATGGATGTAATAGTGTGCGCAAAATGAGACGCTTTATTGAAAGTATAATTTTTTATGTCGTTAACTAATCTGGCAAAGCTTGAAGCCGAAAGCATTCATATTTTCCGCGAAGTTGTCGCTGAATGCGAAAATCCGGTGCTGCTTTATTCGATCGGCAAAGATAGTGCTGTGTTGTTGCGCTTGGCGATGAAGGCGTTTCATCCGTCGAAGCTGCCGTTTCCGGTTTTGCATGTTGATACGACCTGGAAATTCAAGGAGATGATCGAGTTCCGCGACAAAATGGTGGCAGAGCTGAATTTAAATTTAATTGTCCATACCAACAAAGAAGGCGTGGAGCAGGATATTGGTCCGTTCAGTCATGGCTCAGCTGTCCACACCGATGTGATGAAGACCCAAGCGCTAAAGCAGGCGCTCGATAAATATAAATTCGATGCCGCTTTTGGCGGCGCCCGCCGGGATGAAGAAAAAAGCCGGTCAAAAGAACGCATGTTTTCCTTTCGCAGTGAGAGCCATCGCTGGGACCCCAAAAATCAGCGTCCGGAAATGTGGTCAATTTATAATGGCCGCATAAACAAGGGCGAAAGCATCCGCGTGTTTCCGCTCTCGAATTGGACCGAGGCGGATATCTGGCAATATATCTATCAGGAAGATATCCCGATTGTGCCGCTTTATTTTGCTGCTGATCGGCCGGTAGTTGAACGCGACGGTATTTTGATCATGGTTGATGATGATCGCATGCCATTGGAGTCTGGTGAAAAACCGGAATTAAAACGCGTGCGGTTTCGTACTCTTGGCTGCTACCCGCTCACCGGAGCGATTGAATCAGAGGCTGATTCTTTGCCGGATATTATCCAGGAAACGATTTTGACCAAGACATCTGAGCGCCAAGGGCGGGTGATCGATCAGGACAGCACGGCGTCGATGGAGAAGAAAAAACTTGAGGGCTATTTCTGATGGCCAACGAAATACTTTCCACAGAAGTGGCCAATTATGATCTCGATCAATTTATCAAGACCCAGGAGGAAAAAAGCCTGTTGCGCTTCCTTACCTGCGGCAGTGTCGATGATGGTAAATCAACGCTGATTGGACGATTGCTCTTTGATTCTCAGCAAATCTATGATGATCAATTAGCAAGTTTGGAAGCTGACAGTAAGAAAATTGGCACCCAGGGCAGCGATATCGATTTCGCGCTGCTGGTGGATGGTTTATCTGCAGAGCGTGAACAAGGCATTACCATCGATGTCGCCTATCGCTTTTTTTCCACCGAGACCCGAAAATATATCGTCGCCGATACGCCCGGCCACGAGCAATATACCCGTAATATGGCAACCGGCGCCTCGACCGCTGATCTCGCCATAATCTTGATTGATGCCCGCAAAGGGGTGCTGACGCAAACCCGACGCCACAGTTATATTGTTTCGCTGTTAGGGGTGAAAAACGTCATCCTCGCGATCAACAAAATGGATTTGGTTGATTACGCCCAAGATGTTTTTGAGAACATTGAGGCAGACTACCGGTCATTTGCCGACAGTATCGGCCTCACCGATATTTGCGCCATTCCAATCTCCGCTCTCGCGGGCGATAACATATTTGCCGCCGGCGGTAAGACAGATTGGTATCAAGGCCCGACACTAATGCAGCAATTGGAGACGGTTGAAGTTTCTGCGGATGAAACTGCAGCCGCCTTTAGATTTCCGGTGCAGTGGGTCAATCGGCCCAATCTCGATTTTAGAGGATTTTCCGGCACCATCATGAGTGGGCAAATTGCGCCGGGCGATGCAATCGCAGCTTTGCCATCCGGCAATACCAGCACGGTCAAACGCATTAGCACCTTTGATGGCGATCTCGATCAGGCTATCGCCGGTCAGGCAGTGACACTTGTTCTCGAAGACGAAATAGACATTTCCCGCGGTGATGTGATTGCTGCGGCAAATGATCGGCCGGAAGTCACGGATCAATTTATGGCCCATTTGTTATGGATGGCTGACCAGCCGATGCTGCCCAGCCGGCCCTATCTTTTAAAGACTGCCAATAAAACCGTATCGGCGACTATCACCGCCCTCAAACATAAAATTGATGTCAACACGCTAGCCCATGATGCCGGAACTTCTCTCGATCTCAACGAATTGGGGGTGTGCAACCTGTCCCTGGGTGAGCCGATTGCCTTTGACGCCTATTCGGCCAACAAATCGATGGGTTCTTTTATTCTGATTGACGGCCTGACCAATGATACGGTTGGCATGGGCATGATTGATTTCGGCTTGCGCCGTGCCGAAAACATTCATTGGCAGCCGATCAATATTAATAAAAGCGCCCGCGCTCGTATTAAGAGCCAAACACCTGCCGTGCTCTGGTTTACCGGCCTGTCTGGTTCCGGCAAATCCACCATCGCTAATATTGTCGAGCAGCGCCTTTATGCCCAGCGCAATCATACGATTATTCTCGATGGCGATAACGTGCGCCACGGCCTCAACAAGGATCTGGGCTTTACCGACACCGACCGGGTTGAAAATATCCGCCGTATCGCCGAGACCTCAAAGCTGATGGTTGATGCCGGTCTGATGGTTCTTGTTTCCTTTATTTCTCCGTTCAGGGCCGAACGGCGGATGGCACGCGATCTGATGGAGGAAGGCGAGTTTGTTGAAATTTTTATCGATGCATCGATTGAGTTGTGCGCCAGCCGCGACCCAAAAGGCCTCTACGAAAAAGCACAGAAAGGTGAGATCAAAAACTTCACTGGTATTGACTCGCCTTACGAAAATCCGGAACTGGCTGATATTACAATTGATACCGCGAACGTGACGCCCGATAAGGCAGCTGATCAAATCATGCTCTATTTAGAAGAAAATGGGTATCTGTCTGAGCTGGATTACCAGATTTAGCCGAAATTCCAGGCAATACTTTATTCTGCAAATTGTCATCCGAATTTGATTTCCGGTTAATGGTCATCTAATGTTATCGTAATTTCGTGACTGAACTCCTATACTAAGAGTGTTATTTTATAAAATCTTCGAATGCGGGATAATTAAATGACTAAAGAATATGAAATAGAGTTTCGAACTCTAATCCCACGCTACGGCATCCACACAATTGAGGCTAAAAACAAAAAAGATGCCTTACGCCAAGCGAAAGAACTATTGGCCCAGCGGAAATTCGATTCGATTTTTAATCTGGAGGTTGGGGGCGATGACTTAGTGGGTGGAATATACGTGTCTTGTGATGATGATGATATGTCATTTGATGTTCATATCAAAAAATAGACAGCCGATCAGATTTAACGCACACTTTACTCAGCGTCTTTAAGTAGTTCCCGGGCGATGACCAGCTGCTGAATTTGAGTCGTGCCTTCGTAGATTCTAAACAAGCGGACGTCGCGGTAGAGGCGTTCAATCGGGTATTCTGAAATATAGCCCGCCCCGCCGAAGATTTGCACCGCTCGATCAGCTACTTTGCCGACCATTTCGGTGGCAAACATTTTGCAGCAAGCCGCTTCAAGCGTAATATTTTCACCTGCCTCCTTTTTCTTGGCAGCATCAAAGACCATGGTGCGGGCGGCGTAGGATTCCGCTTTGGAATCGGCCAGCATCGCCTGGATCAGCTGAAATTCGGCAATCGCTTTGCCGAACTGTTTGCGCTCAGAAGCGTAAGCGATGCATTCCTTGATCAGCCTTTCAGCAATGCCGACACTAACAGCAGAAATATGGAGCCGCCCACGGTCGAGCACCTTCATCGCCGTCTTAAAGCCAACGCCGGCAATGCCACCGATAATATTTGCCGCCGGCACCCGGCAGTCTTCGAGAATGACATCGGCGGTTTTAGCGCCTTGCTGGCCCATCTTTTTGTCCGGCGGGCCGACGCTGAGGCCCGGGCTGTTGCGTTCAACAATAAAAGCCGAAATACCCTTGGCGCCCGGCGTATCCGGATCGGTGCGCGCCATCAGGGTGAAAATATCCGCCGACGGGGAATTGGTGATAAACCGTTTGGTGCCGTTCAGCACATAATGATCACCCTCTAATCTGGCGCAGGTTTTTAAGGAACCTGCATCAGAACCCGCTTCCGGTTCGGTGAGCGCGAAGGAAGAAATCATCTCACCGGTTGCCAGTTTCGGCAGGTAATGCGCTTTCTGCTCAGTCGTGCCATCCATGACGATGCCTTGGCTGCCAATACCGATATTGGTGCCAAAGACCGAGCGAAAGGCTGGTGTGGTGCCGCCTAATTTTATGGCAACTTCGATTTCCTCTGTCATCGTCAGGCCGAGGCCGCCATATTCTTCTGGGATTGTCAGGCCGAATAAGCCGAGCTCTTTCATTTCAGTGATGACATCCGCTGGGACCTGATCTTCTTCAGCAACTTGAGCTTCGAGCGGCACCAGGCGCTCGGCAACAAATCGTTCGACCGTATCTAACAGAATACTGAAAGTTTCTGTATCAAGCGCCATGGCAGACTATTTATTCAGCGACGGTATTGTCATGGTCCGGCCAACTTGTTCCGGGACCGGCATGTCTTTGTGGGCCTCCCACATCAGCGCGAGTTTTTCCATCGGGCCTTCGGTGAAGGGCACGACTTTCCGGATCGAAAGATCGACGTGAACTGCCAGTTGTTCCTGGGTCGCCATCTGATAGCCTTCGGTGGCGTGATACATGGTGTGGAAATAATGCAGCCGTTTTTCATCATAGCCCAGCAGCTGACTGGTCACTTTGACACTGTCACCCAAGCTGCCTTCGCGCTGATAACCGATGTGACATTCAACCGCAAAGGTCGAAAGACCCGTCGCCTCTTTATAGGGTTCACCCAGGCCGCAGAGCGGATAAAAAATGTCAACGGCATTGTCAAAAATGAGAGTGTAATAAGCGACGTTGAGGTGGCCATTATAATCGACCCAGGCTTCTTGGACCGGCTCCTGATGGCGGGATATGGGAGCTTCTAGTGTCATTGTGGTATCTCCAATAAAATAAATCTAGTTAGCTTGTTCCCGCAATCTGAACCGTTGAATTTTACCGGTTGCGGTTTTGGGCAATTCCTCGACGAAGTTGATCCAGCGCGGATATTTATAGTGGGCCATACCGGCTTTGCAGTGGGCCCGCAATTCTTCTTCGGTTTTCGGTCCGGCATCATCGTGGTTGTTCAAAATGATATGGGCTTCAGGTTTAATCAGGCCATCCGGATCAGCACGGCCGACCACGGCGACTTCCAGAACTTTATCGTGTTCAATGAGGCAGCCCTCAATCTCGGTCGGTGAACACCAGAGGCCACCCACTTTGAGCATATCATCGCCACGCCCGCCATTGACGTAATAACCCTCTTCGTCCTGATAATACATGTCGCCGGTGTTGAGCCAGCCTTCGGGCAGCATGGTAGCAGCAGTTTTTTCCGGATACTTCCAATACTCCATCGACGTTGAGCCACCCCTGACATGCAGGGTGCCAATCTCGCCTTGCTCCACTGCGTTGCCATCCTCATCGACAATGCGAACTTCATAGCGACCAACAACATTTCCGGAAGTGCCCGGCTTATAATCCGCTGGCGTGTTGCCGACAAAGATGTGAAGCGCTTCGGTTGAGCCTAAGCCATCAACGATCAGCGTGCCGGTCTTTTCCTGCCATCTTAACAGCACATCGCCGGGTAGGGCTTCCCCAGCGGACACACATTGGCGAATGGAGCTGGTATCGGGCATGGCTTTATCCATCGCATGGAGCTGCTGGGCATAAAGCGTCGGCACGCCAAAAAACAGCGTTGGCCGGAACTTTTCGATCATTTCAAAGGTCATTGCCGGGGTTACTTTTTGATCACTGAGGGCGATTGTCCCACCAACCCAAAGCGGGAAGGTCAGGGCATTGCCAAAGCCGTAGGAGTGAAACATTTTGCTGACTGAAAAGCAGATATCATTTTCATTAATGCCGATGACATCGACGCCGGCGCATTGGCTGGTATAGACCATTGAGCGATGCGGATGGACGACGCCTTTCGGATTTCCCGTCGAGCCGGATGAATAGAGCCAAAAACAAATGGTATCTTCCGTCGTGGCGGCAGGCTCAAGATCGGCCGAAGCGTCTGTCATCTGAGTGCTCAGCTCGTCAGTCATCAGCGTATATTTTGGTAATTCATCAACAAGGCCTAACGCCTCATTGATGGTGTCAGTGAATTCGGGACTAAAGAGGAGGGCGGTGCATTCTGAATTCTCGATCAGATATTTATAATCCGCTACCCGCATCATGGTGTTGACCGGCACCGGCACGACGCCGGCCTTAATCGCGCCGAAAAAAGCATAGACAAATTCAGGGCAATCTTTCACCACCATCAGCACGCGTTGAGCAGGCTTGACGCCGATTGAAAGCAACGCATTCCCGGCTCGATTAACCCGCTCAGAGAGCTCACCATAAGTGACTTTTTCGTCCTCAGTCGTGATCGCAACTTTGTCGGCTCTGCCTTCATCAAGATGGCGGTCAATAAAGGGGACGGCAACGTTAAAAACCGGCGAAAAACGGATCGCTGCCGGGGTTTCGGAATCATCGAGTATGACGGTGTTATCCTTCATGACTGTTTCCCATATTCTAAAAAATCATCGAGTTTCAACAACGTCTTGGATGGCTTTTACCATGCCGGTATAGCCGGTACAGCGGCAGATATGCCCGCTCAGCATTTCCCGGATTTCGTCTTCGTTTGGCTTGGGATTAATTTCAAGGAAAGCCTCAACCGACATCAAAATGCCCGGGGTGCAGTAACCGCATTGCAAGCCGTGATGCTTGCGAAAGGCTATTTGGAGATCACTGAGCTCACCGTTTTCATCCGCCAGACTTTCGACCGTATCAACGGCCCGGCCTTCGACCTGAACGGCAAAAGTCAGGCACGACCGTACAGCTTTGCCATCGATTTGCACGGTGCAGGAACCACAGACGCCATGCTCGCAGGAGACATGCACGCCCATCAGGGCCATTTCCTGACGCAGAAAATCGCTCAGTAAGGTGCGTGGCTCGGTATATCCGCTGACCGCTTTGCCGTTCAGGGTAAAGTTGATTTTATGTTTGGTTTCTTGGTTTAGCTGCGGCATTTTCTGGCCTCCTCAATTACGCGACGGCCAACTCGGCGCACCATTTGGCGGCGGTATTTAGCGGAAGCATGTATATCTTCGTTATCGCCCAATTCCCAAGCAAGAGCATTAAGAGCATCATCTATATCGCTATCGGCGAGACCATCCCAGTCCCTAACTTCCGGCTTTCCGGCAACGCCGCCAACGCCAATACGGATGTTTTCACCGTCGGCAATCACCGCAATAGCGACAATGGCAAAATCACCCTGCCGTCTGGTGATCTCTTCAAAAGCATGTCCAGCGCTCGGATTTTGCTTTGGCAGGCGAACCGAGGTTAGCAGTTCGTCGTCTTCCCGGGCTGTCGCCAGCATGCCGGTTTGGAACTCAGATGCGGCTAGAACCCGCTCGCCGCGGTTGGATTTCAGCACCGCTTCGCCGCCCAATATGGCAAAACACAAAGGCTGCTCGGAGCTTGGATCGGAATGGGCGATGCTGCCGCAAAATGTTCCCTTGGCCCGGGTTTGAAAATGGCCGACATTGGGTAAGGCATCGACCAGCAGGGATAGATGCTCATTGACATCGGCGGCGGCGATCACTTTGGCTTGCGTAACCGCGGCAGAAATTTCGACGCTGTTACCGTTCGTTTTGATCTCTTTAAGCTCGTCGAGACCGGAGATATCAATCAGATAGGCCGGTTCAACCAGGCGAAAGTTCATCATCGCGATCAGTGATTGCCCACCGGCCAAAATGCGCGCGTTTTCACCGTGTTCAGCCAAACAGCTCAGCACATGATCGACAGATTCGGCGCGGACGTAATTAAAATTATTTGGTTTCATCAGCCGGCCCCCAGGAATTTAAGCAGTCGAGACCACCAAGACCCTGCTGCATCGCCAGCATTGGCATCACCACCTTCGATCTGAGCAATCAGGCGTTTGAAGAACTGATCAACCAGGACCCGCGAGGCACCATCCAGCATGCGACCGCCAATGGCTGCTACCTTACCTGTGATTTCAACTTCGTAATCGTAATCAACGCGCGTGCCGCCATCCACTGCAGTCAAGGTTACACGACCTCCTCCAGAAGACGAACCTAACGGACCGGTCATGCCACCACCCAAAATAACTGAGTCGGGTGGGTGAAGATCGCTTAATTTAACATGCGCTTGGAAACGGCCTTTGACGGCACCGACACCAATCGAAATATCCGCAGTGTAACTATTCTCACCGACCAGATCCAATTCGTGACACCCCGGAATAACGGCGGCCAATTTAACCGGGTCGAGAAGGGTATCCCACACTTCTGTTGGCGGCACCGGTACAATTGCCTGTCCGCTACCAGATAAGCCGCGGCCGGATTTAGGCTTAGATGTGGCTGGTTTAGCGTCAGCTATACTTTTAGGAGCCGCTGGTTCGTCGTCATCAATCAGCGACATTAGTTTCGATGGGCTCAGCGGCAGCTGTAAATCCCTGATACCAATGGCATCGGATACCGCATTGGCGACACAAACCGGCGTGCTCATGACATTACCTTCACCGATCCCCTTGGCGCCGAGCGGGGTAAAAGGTTCCGGCGTTACCATATGAAGAATCTGCGGCTCCGGTACTTCGGGTGCGGTTGGGCAGAGATAATCGGCGAAGGTGCCGGACAGAAAACTGCCATCTTCGCTATAGACAAATTCCTCGCTCAAAGCGATGCCGAGCCCCCAGCCAAAGGCGCCATAAACCTGACCATCGGCCAGCAGCGGATTCAAGATATTGCCGGAATCATGCATCGTCACATATTTATCGATGCGTACCTCGCCGGTAACTTTGTCAACTTCGAGACCACAAATATCAAAAACAAAACCATAGGTCAGTGAGGTATTGATCTGGTCCTTATCGTTCGGCGGTTCCAACTCGGGGGGTGACCAGGTTGCGGTTTCGGTGATGCCGGGCGCCATATCGGCCGGCAATTCACCGGGCGACCAGTGGGTCGTGCCGGCAACCCGGCTGAAGCGCAGGGTGTT
>CEQE01128638.1_pt1 | contig 11241 bp, 12 predicted proteins | sample 356201 | NCBI WGS metagenome assembly CEQE01 (sample SAMEA2619970, study PRJEB7988) | marine metagenome | biome: marine biome (ENVO:00000447); feature: mesopelagic zone (ENVO:00000213) & marine oxygen minimum zone (ENVO:01000065); material: "saline water (ENVO:00002010), including plankton...
TCTATAAAGGTGATCTGCCGAAAGACATGCGCGCCACCGCCCGCATTGTTGTTGTCGGCAATGAAGCCTGGACTTTGGAGGTGCTGAAGCAGCACCGCAAAATCGAACGGGGTAATCTGGTGATTTCCTGGGAGCCCGGACAGAACTCGGCGCTCGATACGCGGACGATTGCCAAAGGCAAGGATGTCGGCAATGTTATTGTCCAACGCAAAACCGCGAATGGGCTTAAAGACGAAGTCCATGACGTGACTTTTGCCTTCGTCTTTAAAGCATTTAAGCCGGACGGCGTGGTGCATAAATCTTGGCCGCCTAAGGGCGGTGCCGGGTCTTAACATAATTAAGGGGACAGCTTACTTAATTCAAAAGTTAACATTGTAATAAGTCGACCCGGGTCGAATTATTAGAATTAAGTAAGCTGTCCCCTTAATTATTCCAAGTAAGCTGTCCCCTTAATTATTCCCGGGGTGACCTATCGGCCGAATCTCGCTATACGTTTTGCCATGAACGTCAATATCATGTTGAGCAATTTGAAGCCGCAGCTGTGGGAGATGGTCGCCGATAGCGTGCGGTTTGTCGCCGGCGCGCTGGAAAGCCAGGGCGCTAAAGTTAAAATCGGCTCCAGCCAACTCGACCCCGAAGGCCTCAATCTTTTCTTTGACCGCTTTTATACCGAACCCGGTTTTCCCAATCAGATGAAAATGACAGGTGTTAAGTACGGCCTTATTTGCACCGAAGTCATCACCCCCGACGGCACCTGGAATTATGGCGCGGAAGGAGACGACCCGGCGACTATCGCGGCTTTTGAGTTGGCCGCTAAAAATGCAGAGTTTGTCTGGTGCCTGCTCGAAGAATCGGTCGTGGCGTGCACGGCCATAAACCCGAACACCGCCTATCTGCCATTTGGCTATCTTGAACAAATGGAGACGATAAAACCGCTGCCCGCCGATGAGCGGGATATTGATTTTCTAATGTGCGGTATTCCCTGTGATCGCCGCCAAAGCCTGGTCAACGAGATTGCCGACGCCGGCCACGAGGTTTATTACCCGGCGATGCCGGTGCCGACCTATCTGCGTGACGCTTTGATGGCGCGCAGCCGCGTCAATCTGTCACTGCAGAAAACCGACCACCACAGCATTGTTTCGGTCACCCGAATTTGTCATTCGGTGATCAATCGCGTACCGGTGTTGCTTGAGCATGCAGGTGCCGCCAACCCCTATACCGATCTCTGTATCACCGCCGGCCGGGATGAAATAATCCAAACAGCGGATGATTGCATGGGTGAAATTGATCTTGCTGCGCTTGCCGAGCAAAGCTATGAAACGCTAAAAGCAAATTTGCCGATGGATATAATTATGACAAAGGTATTGAACACAACTTGGCCAAATTATAATGACTGATACTCAAGAGCTGAACCTCAAAAGCCGTGATGCCTATGTGAGCTGGACAAGTGCCACCATCCGTTATCGCGATCTCGACCCTAACGGCCATGTAAATAACGGCGCCATCAATGAGTTTTTTGAAGATGGCCGGGTGCAATTTCGCAACGACCGGATGATTAGTCTGGGTGATAATATTCTGGCCGGCTTCGCGCTGGTGAAGTTTTCGGTCGAATATTATAAGACGCTGCATTATCCGGGCAGTGTCGATATCGGCACTGTGGTGACAAAAATTGGCCGCACGTCCTACGTCCTGGGGCAAGGCATCTTTAGCGGCGATGAGTGTATCGCGGTTGCCGAAGTTATAACTGTCTGTCTCGACGATCAGACGCAGAAGTCGCAGCCGATTGGCGACGAACTTCGGGCCATATTGGCAAATGCGCAAAACATATAGGCTAGCCCGAATTGGCATCATAAAATCGACTTGCACGGCTTGACCTATGACGTGAAATACGGTCGACTAACTGCAGAAAAAAGTACCTTACTATCCGAATAAAAGGGGGGTATATGCTGTACGAAAATGACGGCGTATCGGTTTACGACAAATCCAAAGCTTCAGCGGGATACAACATTTTTTGGACGCTTGGCACGCCGGCGGTGAAGCTCATGGACATGAACGGCACGATCGTTCACGAATGGGATATGGGCGGACTGCCCGGCAATTATGGCTATCTGCTGCCCAATGGAAATTTGATGGCGGCGATCCGGACGGACGAACAGGTTCTGGGACTTTCCGCCAAAGGCGGTCATATCGTCGAGATGGATTGGGACGGCAACATTGTCTGGGAGCATACCGATCATTTCCAACATCATGATTTTCGCCGCCTCGAAAACGGTAACACCTGCTATATCCGCTGGGAATTGATGCCGGAAGAACTCGCGGCCAAAGTGCCGGGCGGACGGGAAGGTTCTGAGCATGAAAATGGCATTTATGGCGACGGCATTCAGGAAATTGATGCCGATGGCAATACGGTCTGGGAATGGCACTTCGCCACTGATATTGAGGATTACAGCAAATATCCGATTTGCGCGATCGAGCATCGTAAGGAATGGGCGCACGCTAATACAATTTGCCCGTTGCCGGATGGCGATTATCTGATTAGCTTTCGGCAGAATCATCTGATTGCCCGTATCGACCGGGAGACCAAACAGTTCTCCTGGGAAATGTGCGATTGGAAACTGGGTCATCAGCATGATGTTCAAATGCTCGAGAACGGCAATATCCTGGTTTATGCCAATGGTGCTCATGGGCCCTATCACGGACCGAATGAAGGCTCGCGGATTTTTGAGATCGATCCAAAAACCGATGAGACCGTATGGGAGTATGTCGGCTCGCCACCTTATACGTTCGACAGCCCGTTTATCAGTGGTTGCCAGCCAATGCCGAACGGCAATATGCTGATCTGTGAAGGGCGTTCGGGGCGCTTATTTGAAGTCACGCGCGAGGGAGAAATAGTCTGGAACTTTAATTCACCCTTTGCTGCTGATAAACCGCCCTATGCGCCGGGCCGGTCAATTTTCCGTTGCTACCGTTATACGGCCGACTCGCCCGAAATTGGCGGTCGGCTTGGCGATCCAAGCTAGGATAAATAGTTTTATTAAGGGAGGCTTTTAAAATGCCAGCAATTGATCCACGCAGCGGCGTCTTGCAGCACAACGCAAACAAATCGACCCCCGGCTATACGTTGTTTACACCGCTCGGGCTCTACCATACTTATCTGATCGACATGGAGGGTAACGTCGTTCATCAGTGGGATTTACCCAATGATGTCGGCAACTACACCTATTTGCTGGAAAACGGTAATCTGCTGGCGGCCATCCGGACCGAAGAAGAAAATCCGTTTTTACCGGCCAAGGGTGGTCATCTGATCGAATATGACTGGGACGGCAATATCGTCTGGGAGCATGTCGATCATTTGCAGCACCATGATTTTCGCCGCAAGCCTAATGGCAATACGGTCTACGCGGCTTGGGAAAAGCAAACCGATCCTGAGATCATGAAAACCATCCCGGGCGGTATCGAAGGGCAGGAGCATGACGGGGCGATTTATACCGACGTCATCCGCGAAATTGACCCTAAAGGTAACATCGTCTGGGAATGGCATGTAGTTGGTGACATGGATATGAACGAGTTTCCAATTGATCCGTCCGTTCATCGCCATGAATATGCCCATGCCAACACGATCTCGCCGTGCCCCAACGGCGATGTGATCGTCAATTGGCGCTACAACAACACGATGGCGATGATTGATTATGAGACCAAAAAAATTAAATGGTCGCTCAACGATATCGCCTATGGGCAGCACCATGATGTGCAGATGCTGGACAACGGCAATATACTTTTCTTCGCCAATGGCGCCGATGTTCATATCCACGGCCCCGAAACCGGCTCGCAAGTTGTCGAGGTTAACCCGGCGACCAATGAAGAGGTTTGGGTTTATCAGGGCACGCCCCGGCGTTCTTTCGTCAGCTGGTTTATCAGTGGCTGTCAGCGCCTATCCACCGGTAATACGTTGATCTGCGAAGGCCTCTGGGGCCGCTTGTTCGAGGTCACGCCGGAAAAAGAGATCGTTTGGGAATACGTCTCGCCATATTTTGTCGAATATGAGCATCCGGCCTATACCGGCAATAATATTATTTTCCGGTGCTATCGCTATGCATCGGATTCGCCGCAAATCCAAGGTCGTCTACCGTAATAGTTTTGTTTCAACTATTTGGAATATCACTATGACGTGTTAAGTTGTAGGTTATTGGAGAGGATCAGTTATGAACGATCAACCAACCGATGCTGAAACCGAAACTGAAGACGTTGACGGTGAAAAAATCAGGCGGGCCGCAAAAACGGAAAAACGTGCTTTTTCGGAAGGTCAGTACATTTTTAGAGAAGGTGAATCCGGTGATTTGGCCTTCGTGGTGTTGAGCGGCAAAGTCGAAATTTCGCATGTTGTTGACGACAAAGACAGTGCAATCGGTTCAGTTATTAAAGGTGGCATGTTTGGCGAGATGGCGCTGATCGATAACGATCCGCGCATGGCGTCTGCCCGCGCTATTGAGGGCGAGGTCGAAACTTTGGTTATCTCGCGCGAAGTTTTTCACAAAAAATTGGAAAGCGCTGACCCGTTTCACCGCGCCCTTATTGATATATTGACCAGCCATATTCGCGGGCTCGCTGATCAATTGGCCAAAGCCAATATTCGGGCTTCCTAAGAGAAAGTTCATGGTTAATATAAATAAAAAAGCGCGTTCAAGCGGGATGGAAACTCGGGAAGTACCAGCCGGTCGTTATATTTTCCGGGAGGGAGAATTGGGCGATCTGGCGTTCATTGTGACCGAAGGTGTCGTCGATATAACCCGGAAGGTAAATGGTGAAGAGGTTGTGTTGGGAGAGGTGCCGAAGGGCGGCCTTTTTGGTGAAATGGCCTTGCTCAATGACGAACCCAGAATGGCATCTGCCTTTGCTCATGAAAGTGTAAAGCTGCTGGTTATTTCGAGAGCGCAAATGGCTAAGAAAATGTCTGATCTCGATCCGTTTCACCGGGCGCTGATCGAGGTGTTATCGAACCATGTTCGATCAGTGGCTGGCAAACTTGGCGACGAAGGTGTGCCGGTCTCTTAAAATTATTATTTCCGGCGCACGAATAGAAAGCCGCAACTGACCAACCTAAGCTGCATTTGAAAGTTTTTCCCGGCCATGCGGCCGCTCTAATCCTAATTCCGGACCTTTGGGGATGATCCCATTTGTGGCGATCGGCCCACCATGCGAATAGATGCGTTTTTTCATCAACTCGACATCGCTAACCGCGGCTATCCCTGGTGTTTGATAGAGATCGCGCAGATAGGCTGAAAGGTTGGGATAGTCTTCCAAGCGCCGCTTGTTGCATTTATAGCCCAAGTAATAAACGGAATCGAAGCGAATGAAAGTTGGATAGAGGCGCAAATCAGATTCCGTAATTTGATCGCCACAGAGATAGCGTTGCGCTGCCAGGATGCTCTCTAATTTATCAAAGGCAGCAAACAGGATTTCAAAAGACTCTTCATAAGCCTGTTGGCTTTTCGACCGGCCACAGCCGTTCACCGCATCGTTGACGCCGTCCAGAATGAGCTGGTTCATATCGTCGATTTTGCCGAGCAGTTCTGGCGGGCACAAATCCGGCGTATCTTCGGTGAAGGCGGCAAATTCCGAATTGAACATGCGAATGATTTCAGAGGATTCATTATTAATGATGGTTTTTTCCTGGGCATCCCACAGCGTCGGCACACTGACTTTACCGGTATAATCAGGATCGGCGAAGGTATAAATTTCGTGCAGTTGAAGCACTTCAGCGTCGGTGCCTGGCACTTTGTGGGTCTTGCCTTCAAAACCCCAGCCGCCGCCGTCTGGATTTTGCGCGGTTTCATGATGCTCAATGATATCGTCCAGCTTTTTCAAAGCGCGGAAAAGCACAGTACGATGCGCCCAGGGACAGCCGGTTGAAGAATATAAATGATAGCGTCCGGGCTCCGCCTTAAATCCAGAAGAGCCATCGGCAGTTATGAATTTTCGAAAAATAGATGGCTTTTTCGCGTAGCTGCCATCGGCCTGAATTTCGCTGAGAATATCCTCATCGCTCCAGACACCGTCAATAAGTTGGCCCATTTGATATACTCCTCAATTTATTGAAGAGTATATCAAACAGTGTTTTCGGGAAAAGCCCTTTTGGAGTTTCAGCGCAACTTGTTACTTCTTGTTCAAAGGAACAACACGTATCAGATGTTTGGTTCAGTCTTCAGGCAGCTCTTCGGCATAGACTTTCACCAACTCCTCGACATTGTTGATGCCGGTGTAGCAGAACACCAGAAAGCCCGGCGTATCGAGGGTATTGTAGGCGCCGTGAATTTCACCCCGAGGAATGTAGACAAAATCCCCCTCTTTAAAATCCATTTCCTGAAGATCGTCATCCGGCCCGATCAGGAGCTTATCGTGACCTTTGATCTTGTACATGGCCAGATCGCCATTGACGTGGTGGTGACGATAGTTGCGTCCTCCTGGCGGCATGATGGACGTGCCCATCACCATACCGGCATCCTTCACCGTCTCATCGTTGATGCCAAATCCGGTGACCAAGGAAGGTGCATATTCCAAATCTTCTCGCGGTTCACGTACCAGAACAGTCTTCATTTTATTTCCCCCATTTTAAAAAAAACGATACCGCCATTCAATTGACTGGCGGTGCTTCGACAAAAGTGCGTTGCAAATCATCAATTCGCTCGACACCAACATAAGTAAAAATAATCTTGCAAGTGCTGCTGGCCATATTCTCCAGCGAAAAAATTTCACCTCGCTCGACATAGATAAAATCTTTATCTTCAAACGTATCCGTTTCGTCATCGTGCTTGGGACCGGTAATCAGCTTGCCGGAACCTTCGACGATAAACATCGCTAAATCAGCATTGATATTAAATTGGCTGCAGGTGTGACTGTCTGGCTCAATGTAGAAGCGGCCCATCATCATGCCCGGTGTTGGCGCGACATCACCGGTCACACCAATCTCAGCTAAGGCAGGCGGTAACAGGTCTAGGTTCTCCAGCGGCTCTTTGATGTTTACCAGCATTGGCAATCACTCCTATTCTTTTGAATCGACGGGCGGCTGCCACTGCGGTTCCATAAAAACAATCCCGGCATCGGCGAGCGAGTTTACGCCAGGATAAACGAACACCAGTTCATTGGCTTCACCGGAACCAATAGCGCCATGAATCTCGCCGGGCGGAATGTAATTGAAATTGCCCTCGCCGAAAGAGACTTCGGTAATGTCGTGGTCAGGACCGCACAACATGGTGTCATTGCCTTTGATTTTGCACTGACCGGCACCGCTGTGTGGATGGTAGTGCCGCTGATTTTGCATATCCGGGCCGGACCGGGTGTAGCCCATAACGAGATTGGCATTCGGCACGGTTTCCTTGGTAATGCCGTAAAAAATCTCGCACGGTGGTTCAGCCTTGGTATTGGCCAGCAAATCTTTAAAGCGAATGATGGTTGCCATAGCGCGAAGTCCTTTTTAATTAATTACGTCTTAAACTTGACAGGACGGCTTTGTGCCGTCAAATAATATAATAGACAGTTTATATAAGAAAATATTATGCAACATTTGACCCGCCAGTTACTCCATTTGGTTGCCGTGATTGATCACGGTTCCCTTTCGCGCGCCGCCGATGCCTTGAATTTAACACAGCCGGCATTGTCCCGGAGTATTCGGTTTTTGGAAACTGAATTTGACGGCAGACTTCTTGATCGCGGTCGGGAAGGCGCCACAGCGACCAAGCTCGGTGAAGTTTTGTATATCCACGGTAAAAACATTCTCGCCTCGTTGGACCGGGCTGCGGCGGATGTTCAGGCATGGCATCAGCACGACAGTGGCCATTTGATCATTGGCTCGACTTCTTTACCAGCGGTTCACTGTGTGCCTGATGCCATAGCGTCGTTTCTCGCCGAACGGCCTAAGGTGGGGCTGCGATTTGAAGTGCGGCCGATGACCGAATTGATGGCTATGCTGCGTCAGGGATCGATTGATTTATTCGTCGGTGCCTTGGCAATTGAACGACCGCCTGAAGGGGTGGAAAGCACGATTTTATTGAACGAGCGCATGGCCGTGTTTTCTGGGCCGCAACATCCGTTGGCCAAAAAACGAAAACTTAAATATAGCGATCTGGCGGAATACCCTTGGTTGTTGACGCCTAAAGATACCGAATTGCGCCAACAAGTCGATGCGGCGTTTATGGATATCGGTTTAACCAATGTTGAAATTGCCGTTGAAACGGTAGCAACAGCTGCACTTATGCCACTGCTGGAACATGGCAACTATCTGACCATTCATTCGAATTATTTACTGGCTCCTGATATCAAAGCGGGAAAATTAGTTCTCTTGATGGATAATGTTGCCGGCACGCGGCGGTCCCTGGCCGCATTTCATCGTCCGGCAAGTGAAATGACGCCGTTGATTGGTAGCTTTATCGATCACCTTAAAGACTTTGTGACGTCAAATTACGCTGAGAAGTAGCCAATTCAGGTATTGCCTTAGTCTAATTTATTTTTATGGATAGATCATAATTTATTATTTGACCTTATGGGTTATCTTCTTCATGATTTCTGTGATATCTGGATTATTACTTGGTGGAAGTTGCTCGCCGATAGACCTGACCGTACCTAGTTAGAGTATGTTGAATTGACTTTTGGCTGCCAATGAACCTAAGCTGGTTTAACAATAAAAATCCGTCTTTTGATTTAGTTTTAAATGGGGAGTTACATCACATGAAACGTTTTTCAAAAATTACGTTGGGTTTTGCTGCGGCTGCGGCAATGCTGGCGACTACAAGCCTATCTTCAAATGCTAACGCGCAATATTATAAAGGCAAAACTATCGAAATTATCGTTGGCTTTTCTGCCGGTGGTACCGATATGGCGGCGCGTATTATTGCCCGCCGGCTGGCAAAATATATCCCGGGTAATCCAAGTATCGTAGTTAAAAACATGCCGGGTGCCGGTAGTCTTAAGGCGCAGAATTTCATTTTTGAACGCGCTAAGCCAAACGGCTTAACCATCGGCTTTAATCCGTTCCAAGTGCTGGCTCAGATTACCGGCCGTAAAGGTGTGCGTTTCAGCTATCCTAAATTCACCTTCATTGCCGGTGTTAAGGGCCCTGCCTTTATCGTCGTTGCCCGTAAAGACATTGCGCCGGGTGGTTTAAACAAGCCATCTTACATCAAAAAAATTAACAAAAAAATGAGCTACACCGGACGTAATCCGTTGCATGCTATTGATGTGGTTTCTACTGCAGCGTTTGATATGCTCGGTATGAAACATACCTATGTGCCAGGTTTCCGTGGCTCAGCCTCTATCACAACGTCGCTGGCGCAAAGTGAAACCAATATCACCGGTGCCGGTTCGGTCCATTGGCTGAAACATCTGACACCTCGCTTGGTTCAAAAAGGTCAACTTGTTTCACTGTTCCAATTTGGCGCTCTGCAACCGGACGGATCTATAAAGCGTGACCCGGCCTATCCGACTGTGCCGTTGTTTGAAGAGTTCTATGCTAAAGCAGTTGGCGGCAAGCCGTCCGGCGAACTTTATAAAGCTTACCAATTTGCCGAAAAAATGCAGGGCACGGCGAACTTCCTGGTAACCGGACCACCAAAAATGAACCCGGAAGCTGCTAAAATCCTTCGGGTCGCCTATGAAAAAGCCATGCATGATCCAGCAACCGTCGCCGAAGCAAAAAAAGCGGTCTTGAATCCGTATCTGCATATCGGCTTTGACCGTGCTTCCAAAGTGATGAAGGATTTAGCGAATGCTGATCCAAAAATCGTAAGTTATTGGAAAGCCAGAACTGCCGTTCAATTTGGCGCAAAAAAACATAAAGCTAAGAAAAAGAAATAGTCGTTTGAACTATTAACTAATGTTGACGTCGGCATCGCTCATCCCGGTGCCGGCGTTTTCATTTAAGATATAAAAAGAATAGTGGGGGACACTCATGTTTGAGGCATTTGTCGATGGTCTTGTATTGGTCTTTCAATGGCCGGCCATCGGCTTTCTTTTCTTTGGCGTGCTGATTGGTATTTGGCTGGGCGCCGTGCCGGGGCTCGGCGGCGTGATCGGTCTCGTCCTCCTGTTGCCATTTACTTTCGATATGGAACCAGTGCCGGCAATCGCTTTATTGCTCGGCATGTATTCGGTGACGACCACCAGTGACACCATCGCCTCGGTTTTATTGGGGATCCCCGGCACCGCTGCCTCGCAAGCGACGATTTTGGATGGCCATCCATTGGCCAAGATGGGCCATGCCGCGCGGGCCTTTGGTGCAGCCTTTACTGTCTCGGCTTTTGGTGGCGTCTTTGGTGCGCTGATTTTAGCGGTTTCCTTGCCGCTGGTGTTACCGATCATTTTAGCTTTTTCAAAAGCCGAACTTTTCATGCTGGGCGTGTTGGGCCTGACCATGGTGGGTTCGCTCACCGGGCAATCAGTGATGAAAGGCCTGACGGTTGCCTTCTTGGGCCTCATGATGTCAACCGTTGGCTACGGCGAAACCATGCCGGTGCCACGGTTTAATTTTGGCTTTGATTATCTGCTGGATGGACTGCCGCTCATACCGGTCGTACTGGGGTTGTTTGCGATCCCAGAGCTTATTGAACTCGCGGTCAAAAATACGTCGATTTCAAGCGTCCCCCGCGAGGAAGCAGTTGGCGGCAATATGTATGAAGGCGTCAAGGATGCCTGCCGGGAATGGTGGTTGGCGGTTCGTTGCAGCATTATCGGCACTTATGTTGGCATGCTGCCGGGTCTTGGCGGCGCGATTGTTGACTGGGTCGCCTATGGCCACGCGGTGCAAAGCGCTAAGGATAAATCCAAGTTCGGTGAAGGCGATATCCGGGGTGTGATCGCGCCGGAAGCCGCCAATAATGCGATCAAAGGCGGAGCGCTTGTGCCGACAGTTGCCTTCGGTATTCCGGGTAGCTTGGGGGCAGCTATTTTGCTCGGTGCCTTATTGATCCAGGGCATTCAACCGGGCCCGGATATGCTGACTTCGAAGCTGAACATTACCTTTAGTCTCGTCTGGACGATTGTGATCGCCAACATTGTCGCAGCCGGCATGCTGATGATGTGGAGCAAACAAGTCGCCAAGCTGGCTTTTATTCCGGGTCATCTGCTGATCCCGGGCGTTATTTGTTTTGTGCTGATGGGCGCCTGGCTCGGCCAAACGTCTCCCGGAGACTGGGTCGTCGTCATGGTAATGGGACTGGTTGGCTACATTATGAAACGCGGCGGCTGGCCACG
>CEQE01324411.1_pt1 | contig 11237 bp, 6 predicted proteins | sample 356201 | NCBI WGS metagenome assembly CEQE01 (sample SAMEA2619970, study PRJEB7988) | marine metagenome | biome: marine biome (ENVO:00000447); feature: mesopelagic zone (ENVO:00000213) & marine oxygen minimum zone (ENVO:01000065); material: "saline water (ENVO:00002010), including plankton...
TTGCCATCACGCCATATCTTGAACGATCACGCAATGCCGTTAGACGACTGCGTCACGCCTGCGGCGATCACGCCATATCTTTGAATACCTCCTGTTCCAGGGTGCTCCCGGGCTCGGCGATGGCGTACCCTTGTAGAAAATCGACGCCTACCTGATAGAGATAACTCATGGTAGCCATACTCTCAACTGTACAGGCCATGGTCTTGACGCCGTTCTCCCGGGCGCGCTTTACGATCGCGCCGATAGCCTGCTGTTTATGGGTGTCTTTTTCAAGGTTGTCGATCAGATCCGCCTGCAGCTTCAGGTAGTCGATGGAGATATGCTTGAGGTAATCGAGGGAATTGTCCTGCTCGGTGTAGTGATTAAGGGCAAACTCCAGCTTCAGTTTCTTGATGTTGCGGTTCAGGGTCCTGGCATTTTCCAGTCTGCTCAGCACTGTGTGCTTGTCGACATCGACCACGATGCGCCCGGGCCCTGCCTTGGCGGCGATCATCGTTCTGACCAGCTTGGATAGCACCCCTTTGTCCACCAACGAGTAACCGGAGACGTTGATGAAGAATCGAACCCTGCGGGGCAGAACGCGGGACTCTTTGGCGACTTCCAGCCGTTGATCCTCCTCTGCATTCAGTGTCCTGATGGCGCGATCGACTACCCAGCAATCGATGGCAGTCATCAGACCGTATTTCTCAGCTTCCGGAAAGAAAGCCTGCGGCAAAAGCAAGTCGTCACCACGCTGCATGCGGACAAACACTTCGTAATTGTCGACACTGTCATCGTGCACGGACATGATGGGCTGGTAGACCAGTTCGAATTTATCTTGCTCGAGGGCCTCATTCACCTCGCTTACGAGGGAGGGGAGGACTCTCTCTTCAGATTCATCGCTCTTGCCCACGCTACCGACCTCGGCGACGGCAGGCTTTACGCTGTCCGGGCTCTGGCCCGGAGAATGGGAAATTTTGGCCGCTCCACCCGGCCGCGACTTGCCGCTTCGCGCATCGCCGCTGCGCGGATCGCCCTTGCGCGGACCGCCACCCTTCAAGTCGGTCTGAATGGCCTTTGCCGTGATCGGATCCAGGATCTGAGTGTCCTGGAGCTTACTGTCGGGGCTGACTGAATCCGCGCAGGCGTTCACGGGAGCGATGCACAGGTCGCCGCTCGCGGTCCTGATTTCACGATGCAGCGCCAGATTGAGTTGTGGCAGGTTGCCGAGGGCGATCACATCGACTGCGCCAATATTGCCGGCCAGTAGGTAGCTGGCAGGAGACGGCTCCGGATCCAGCAGCATAACGCGGACGTGGGGCTGTTTTTCGGCCAGCTTGATCCAAGTCGCCAGCCCCCCAGGAGGGCCCTCAATCATCCAATAGCACACCAGTTGGAACGTGAGTTCATCGATCAGTTGATCGAAAGACTGCAGATCTCTGACCCAGTGGCAATCTATATCGTTGTGAAGATTGGCCGCCAGCTCGCTTAATCTGGTGTGATCAGCTTCGTCTTCGACGATTGTGATTAACTGCAAGGATGCACCCGCAATGATTCCACAGGCGTGGAAATTGAGTCGGTTTAGTCGTTATCCTATCAAATATAGGTGCAAAAGCGGGTTGCTTCCTGTTTTGCCGACGGAAGCGTTGGCAGGAAGTGCCAAGTTACCTCAAGAAAGGAAGTTAACTCTATGAATTAAAAGTAATTATGTGCTGGCTTATGTGGCTCGCTTACCTTTGATAAGATCACGAAACCGGTCCAGCAGCGTTTCATACTTATAGTCGGTGAATTCACCGGCATCGAAATACATGCCGTGCTTTTCACATCCTTCATACCAGATATGAGGCTGCTTGGGATCGGACAGCTTCATCATGGCCTCTCCGCATCGAGGACAAGCTACATCTTCGACCTTGTCGTATTCCTTGCCCACTTCAGGGTCGCCGCTGTCGACAAACTCAGACATCCACTTGTCCTTCAGGGCCTCGGCTTCGCCAGTGTCGAACCATAGACCTTTGCAGTTGGTGCATCGGTCGATAGTCATGTTTCTTCCGTATGTCACTTCCTCCATATCGGCATGACATTTTGGACATTCCATATAATCACCTGCTTCTATTCTGTTGTGGTCCGAAACCCCCAGCTCCAACGAGCGTGGCAGCGTTAGTATACTGAGTCTTGCTTTGGATTGCATACTCGCCTGACGGTCTGCAGACCTGAATGCGCATAATATATATTATGTTAAATTATGCAGCGGCCACGATGGGTGCATTACCCTTCGCTGCCCCACCTGTGTTGCAAGCCGAACACGAGCTGGGCAGTTCACGGAACATGGTGGCTCTTACCTACATCAGGAAAAGGAAGGGGCTACTTGGCAAGGAACCAACTAAGACAATAAGAAACACCTATCTGGCCATCGTATTGGTCGCCGGGCTTTCGGCCCTTTAAATCGGCGTTACCTTTCCGGTTCCCGTGGTCGCCGCTTGGCTGAAGACTTAGATTGATGGGCTGTAGGAACCCTAGCCACTACCGCGCCGAAGCAGCAGGTCTGCGGGCCGGGCCAGGTCCGGTTTGCTGTAATCACACACACCATCCGGGAATATCGCTTCCAGCCGCTCTTTATAGGAGCTCATATCCAGCTCGCCATATAGCATGCGGTCGATCGCTTCCTGCACCGGCATCAGTTGACATTTCAGCATATCACCGCCGCGACCGGCGCCGGCCACCATTCTGGGGCCCTGGAAAGCCGGATAGGATCTCATGCAGGCGCCGTCGGGTTGCCCGTTCCATGCCCCGTCCCAAACGCCCTCGCCTTCTGCTATCGCCTCGCCCGCGTCGCCATAGCAACGGTCAACCGCGTCGAAGGGCCTGTTTTCGAGCACCGATTTCCCCGGGTACAGCTTGATGTTAAGCATCCAGCGATCCATCAGTTCAAATGCCTGCGACTGTGGATTGTATGGTTTTCGGGCCATCCAGATGATGTGGTTGCCCGCCTCGCCCATGGCCCTGACAATGCGCAACCTGGCTGAAAAGGAGGCATAGGAGTGGTGCATATCCAATTCGTCATCCAGGTAGTGTCTGAGATCGATGATGGGCAGCGTCACGTTGCCGATGAAGACGTTGCCTGACCGATAGGCGGCCTGCATGGCGCTGACGTCGCCACTTGACCTCGCTGCGATCTCGTCCTCGCCGAGGGGCGTGATATTGTGCGAGTCCCAGACGTCGAATTTCTCCGGATCGGGGTCCCCGGCGAGGTACCAGAAACGCGACACTTGCATCTCGGGCGCCGGTTTCCAACCACCGATGCGGGCGTTGAGGTCGGTAAACTCTTCAATATCCACCTTGCCTTCCAGCAGTGCAGCCAAACCGTATTGAACGCCCACATTATCCCAAGTGCGGCGGGCAAAGCCGTCGGCATCGACCCCGTAGAACTGTTTCAGATCATCCCAATAGGTCCAGTGAACTGCCTGTGCCACCTGTGGTGTAAAGCGCCGAGCGTAATGAATGGTGGCTGGATTGGCGATAAGGGGTGTCAGCCCCCGCCAGCCGTTGACGCACTCGGTCAGTCCGATCGACCATCGCGGCATTCTGACAGACGCCAGCCGGGCGAACAGATCGATCTCCGCATAATGATTGCGGGCCCATTTCTGGGCATGCATGCCCTCTATCCACTCACGCTTGTCCCAGTCCGACCACTTGGCGTTAGCGGAGTGATCGAAATAGTTCTCCATCAGCTCGCAATCGATAGCAGGGGTCGCCTGGGTAACCATATCGGGATAGGAATAGAGGGGAATGATCCCGTCCAGCACTTCCGGATTGTTCTGCGCCAGCAGATACTGTTGGATAGCGCCCCCGGACCCACCGATTCCCACGGTATACAGGGGCTCACCGTAGAGTGAAGCGAACTGTCGCTTCGCCCGCAGGGCGGTGTCTTCCGCCAGCCAGATGTTGTAGTGATTGCTGGTCTGATTGCCGGTGGAGTAAACCACGGCATACCCCAGCTTGAGCTGCTCGAAGCGCCTTTTAAGCAGATCCTTCGGCCGCAGTTTCCCCTGTCGGTGCCCTACCCCTACGCCGCCTCTGAACTGATAGATCAGGCGGCGGTTCCAGTAGGACGAATCGGGGCGACTCAGCTGCTCGTCCGGCCCGCGTAGCACCGCAATGCCATACAGGAATCGATTGATCACACCGATTTCCAGACGCACCACGAAGTCCACCCGGCGACTGCCGAGGGTGATCTTCTCTATCTCGCCATCGAGATCTTCGAGGCGACGAAATCCGGTCTCTCCCTTCGGCACGTAGTAGTATTCGGCGCGGCTGGGTATGAGACAGTCCTGGCTGTAGCCGATGACCTCGCGCATCTCGTCATCGTAAACGGCCACGCCGATGCCTTCGTGGTTATCCACCAGCGGCTGACCCAATTCCGATTCGGTGATTCTGCACAGGAACGGATACTGCAGCGGGCCGGCGAACAGCGACTGAACGGGACCCACCTCCCCCAGTTCGATCGGGTAGGAAAACGTGTCGTCGGGGCGTGTCAGGTTACCGGGATGGGGACCGTTGTATGCATCCGTATCCCGCTCCAAGCCATACCCTGACGGAATGCCGACGACCACACTTGCTGGAATTCCCACCGCGGAGCCCTGCTCGTAGATCATGATGCAGGCGGTCACGATGGTCACCAACATGATGCTGATGAAAAGGATCTTCGGGTAGAACCGATATCCCCAGACCACGTTCATAGAGAGCTCTCCCTTAGGTTAAGCTTAGAAGAGTTAGCCCCCCTGCGTCTCGATTACCAGATCATCTGACTTGATTTCTGGATAAAGTGGAGTCGCCATACCGCTTACTTACTTAGATGGCGGCTCGACCCCTATAGTTCCACGTAGGCCCGTTGATTGGTATGGACTAACAGATCCACAGCAATCGATTTGACGCGATGATAACGCGCAATATGTCAGCTTAGCCGCTCTGCTTTGGTAAGATAGGATGACAGCGAGCTGAGGGAACAGGATATGAATGATCGTAGAGGAACTACGGAGCTGGCGGCGGAATTGGATCAGTTGAGGGAGGATATCTACCGGTCCTACCAGGTCCCCGAAGAACAAACCCTTGCCGGTTTTATCGATGCAATCAAACCTTCCGAGGCGGATGATCGACAGATCCGCGCTACCGGCACTGATCTGATCCAGCAGATCAGATCCCACCCCGATTTCAACAGCGGTTTTGAGGCGTTCATGGCAGAGTATCGTCTGGACACCTTCGAGGGTGTGCGCCTCATGACGCTCACCGAGGCCCTCGCCCGAATACCGGACGAGGAAACCAAAGAAGCCCTGATCAGATCCAAACTCTCAGGAGTGGACTGGGGCAACCATATCGGTCACAGCCTTTCGCCGCTGGTGAATTCTTCCACCCGGGCATTGCTCTTTACCACGTCGATGTTGGACGCGAAGAGCACGACGGAAGTGCCGTGGCTGGCACAGCTCATTGAGAGGATCGGCGAGCCCGCTATCCGCATCGCCCTCGACATCGGTACCAATCTCTTCAGCCAACATTTTGTGTTAGGGGAAGACCTGCAACAAGCAGGCAGACGAGCGGAGAAGGAGAAGCACAACTATTCCTATTCCTACGACATGCTTGGAGAGGCCGCGCTCACCATGGATGATGCGGATCGTTTCCATCAGGCTTACCAGGAAGCGATACGCCATGTTGGACAAGCGGATAAAGGGGCGATCTCCATCAAGTTGTCGGCGCTGCACCCCAGATTCGATGTGCTGCAACGAGATCGGGTCATGAACGAACTGTTGCCGCGTCTGTGTGAACTGCTCGCCATGGCGCGGCAGAACGATGTCAGCGTTACCATCGACGCCGAAGAGATAGACCGTCTGGAGATCTCTCTGATCGTCATCGAACAGCTTATCAAGGATGGCGTTTGCAGCGGCTGGCATGATTTCGGCATTGCGGTGCAGTCTTACTCCTGCAGAGCCATGCCAGTCTTGCAGTATCTCAAGACGCTGGCTGAATTTCATGGCGAGCGGCTGGGGATCAGGCTGGTCAAGGGTGCCTACTGGGATGCAGAGATTAAGCACGCACAGAATCTTGGTCTGCCCGCGTATCCCGTCTACACAAGAAAGCCCTACACGGATATCGCATTTCTGGCCTGCGCGAGATTCTTGCTCGACAGCCAGGATCTGTTCTATCCCCAATTTGCCACCCACAACGTGCACACGGTGGCCAACATCCTGCATTGGGTGCAGAGAGATCCGAATCCGGTCGCCTTTGAGTTCCAACGACTGCACGGTATGGGCCAGCTTCTATACGACTGCATCCTGCAGAAATTTCCGGACATCAATTGCTGTATCTACGCGCCGATCGGCCAGCAGAAGGAACTGCTGCCTTACCTGATCAGACGACTGCTCGAGAACGCCGCCAACGCGTCCTTCGTCAATCAACTGGCTGCGAATACACCGGCAGAGCAACTGGTCACGCACCCCACCGAGTTGCTGCACGAGGACGACGAGGGGATTCCGTTGCCGGGAAATCTCTATCTGTCCGATCGGATCAACTCCGCCGGTATCAACCTTCGCTCGACCAGGCAACGGGATGAGCTGCTTGCTGAAATGCAGGATCAGTGGCAAAGGCAGTGGCAGGCGGCCCCCTACATAAGGTCAACGCCATTTGCAGAACTGCGCTCTGGACTGGACAGCAGCTCTTTGAAAAGAGCAATTCATGCGCCTCAGGACGACAGACGGCAGATTGGTACGGTTCTCGATACCCCTGCCGATATGCTCGCCGATGCGATTGCAGACGCCAATCAGGCCTATTACGACTGGCGCCGCCAGCCAACTGAGAGTCGCTGCGCCGTGATCGGCCGGTTAGCAGATCTTCTTGAAGCAAACAGGGCAGAGCTGATCGCGTTGACATGTCTCGAGGCGGGTAAAACGCTGCCGGATTGCATTTCCGAAATTCGTGAAGCCGTCGACTTCTGCCGCTACTACGCGGCCCGGGCCCAACAGTTAGATGAAGTCGAGCTACTGCCTGGTCCAACCGGTGAGAAGAATGAACTCTACTATCGAAGTCGTGGCGTTTTTCTGTGCATCAGTCCGTGGAACTTCCCGGTGGCGATCTACCTTGGCCAGATTACTGCAGCTTTGGTCACGGCAAACACCGTCATCGCCAAACCGGCCGAACAGACAACGCTCGTGGCCTATCGCATCCTGCAACTTATGCACGAAGCGGGGATTCCGAAAAACGTCGTTCAGTTCGTTCCCGGGGATGGTGAGAAGGTGGGACCGTCGCTACTGTCTCACCAGCTACTCAGCGGCGTGGTCTTTACCGGTTCCTACCACACTGCGAAGATCATCAACAGACAACTCGCAGCGAGAGACGGGGCGTTGATCCCGCTGATTGCAGAAACAGGCGGTCAGAATGTTCTGATAGCTGACAGTTCCGCCCTGCCGGAGCAATTGGTCAAAGATGCGCTCCACTCCGCCTTCAACAGTGCCGGCCAGAGGTGTTCCGCCTTACGTGTGTTGTATCTGCAGGACAGCAGCGCCGATGCTGTCATCGAACTCCTGGCAGGGAGCATAAACGAGTTGTCGGTGGGGGATCCGCAGATGCTGGCCACCGATATCGGTCCTGTAATCGACAGCGATGCCGAAGCAACTCTGCGAAGCCACATAGACGATCTGGATCGATCGGGAAGGCTGCTTGCGAGGGCAGACAGCCATGGCAGCGCAGATCTGTCTCACGGAAACTTCGTTGCGCCCTGCGCTTACGAAATCGACAGCATCAGCGAACTGAAGGACGAACATTTCGGCCCCATCCTGCACGTCATTCGCTATAAGCCGGAGGAGATCAGCAGGATTATCAAAGAGATCAATCAGACTGAATTCGCGCTGACGCTCGGTGTGCACAGTCGCAACGAGCAGTTCGCCGAACTGATTGAGCAGCAGGTGAACGCCGGCAATATCTACGTGAACAGGAATATGATCGGCGCCGTGGTCGGCACGCATCCCTTTGGCGGATTCGGCCTGTCCGGAACCGGACCAAAGGCCGGCGGTCCCCACTACCTGCAGCGCTTCATGGTCGAGATCAGCCGTTCGGTGAATACCGCTGCAGTCGGGGGTGACTATCAACTACTCAGCCGCAAAGGAAGCTGACTACTTCCTATGTGTGGCTCTAGACCAGAGCTATTCGTAGCTCTCGATGACCGCTTGATAGGTTGCCACTTTCAGATCAGAACGTAGAGGCCAGGGCGAACCCATCAGCTGAATCATACCGACGACAACGATCTCCTCGACCGGATCGATCCAAAACACCGTACCTGCCGCACCGCCCCAATTGAATTCGCCGTCGCTACCCATGACACCTGCGTTGACCGCATCGGTCACGACGCCAAATCCCAAACCGAAGCCAAAGCCCCGTTGGCTCTGACCGATCAACGGTGACTCACCGGTGCCGCCGCTGCTGATGCTCGCCGGCAGGTGGTTTTTCGACATGTACCTAACGGTCTTGTCGCTCAGGATGCGCACACCATTCAGTTCTCCGCCGTTACGCATGGCCTCGGAGAACCGCATGTAATCCATAGCGGTCGACACCAGACCGCCACCGCCGGAGTACAGCGAGACTTTTTGGTAGTCTGACATTGCTTCCGTGCCTTCTTGCACGATCGTCCCCAGCTTTTTGTTCTCCCTATCCCAGTAGTGGTTCGGCAGGAAGCGATCTGCTTTGTCCGCTGGGACCTCAAAGAAGGTGTCGTTCATACCCAACGGCTCAAAGATGTTGCGACGCAAGTACTCATCGAAGGTAAGACCGCTGATTCGCTCGATGACCAACCCAGTCACATCCACGGCAATAGAGTAGTGCCATTGATTCCCCGGTTGGAACTTCAGCGGGAGTTTGGCGATCACCGAGGCGAACGCATCGAGGTCCTTGGCGCCCCACAGATTCGCTTCGCTGTAGGCTTTATCGACCGGATCGCCATCCGGGTTGAAACCATAGGAAAAACCAGCGGTATGGGTCAGTAAGTGATGCATGGTCATGGGGCTGGTGAGCCCTACCCGCTTGCCGTCAGCGTCCAGCACCGTCAGATCCGCAAGCTCTGGTACAAACTCATGCACAGGATCGCTTAGATGGAATTTGCCCTGCTCATACAGCTGCATTGCCGCAGCAGCCGTAATGGGCTTCGACATGGAATAGATTCGAAAGAGGTCGTCCTTCTGTAGCGGGCGCGGGTCATCGGCACCCTTGTTACCGACTACTTCGAAGTGCACCAGTTTGCCCTTGCGGGCAACCATGGTAATGACGCCGGCAAGCTTGCCTTCATCGACATATCTCTGACTCATCTCCGTAATCCGGTTGAGTCGTTCTGTGGACATGCCAACGCGTTCCGCTTTGACGAAAGATGGTGGTTTGGCAATTGCGGCCGCACATACAGCGACCAATGCAATGACGGCAATTAACGATCTAGTGGTTCCCATGGTTCCCCCTGCTCCGTCAAGAATCGTGTGTGGACCTGTTGCTGGCGAATTGTACAGGGGAACGGGGAATAAGCCACGTTTTTCGTTCACGCGATCAGATATCGAATTCAATTCCCTGCGCCAGGGGTAACTCGTCACCGTAATTGATGGTATTGGTTGCGCGCCGCATGTAGTTGCGCCAGCTATCGGTGCCCGATTCTCTGCCACCACCGGTCTCCTTCTCGCCACCGAATGCACCGCCGATCTCTGCACCGGACGTGCCGATGTTGACGTTGGCGATGCCACAGTCGGAGCCGTTGACGGAGAGGAATCGCTCCGCCTCGCGCATGTTCTCGGTGAAGATTGCAGAGGACAGCCCCTGCGGTACGCCGTTGTGGATCTGTACCGCCTCTTCAAACGATTCGTACGCCATCACATATAGAATGGGCGCGAATGTTTCCTGCTTGACGATGTCCGTCTGAGACGACATCTTGACCAGCGCAGGTTCTACGTACACGCCTCCTGCCGGCACGTTGCTGATGACTCGATCGCCGCCGCAGAGCAGTTCTCCCCCATCGCGCCGCGCTATATCCAGCGCCGTACGCATCTCGGTAAAACTGTGCTCCGATATCAGCGGTCCTATCACGGTCCCGTCTCGACGAGGATCACCGATTGTAAGTCCCCGGTAGCTGTCAGCGATCGCCGCCGACAGTCGGGCAATGATGCTCTTGTGAACGATCAATCTCCTCAAGCTGGTGCACCTTTGTCCGGTCGTTCCGACAGCCGCAAATACGATCGCTCGCAACGCGAGATCCAGATCTGCCGTGGGGGAGATGATCATACCGTTATTGCCCCCCAGCTCCAGTACGGTACGTCCGAGACGTGCCGCAACGGTCTGCGCAACTTTCTTCCCCATAGGAATCGAACCGGTTGCCGAGACCAAGGGTATTCGACCGTCCCGGCAGATGGCTTCGCCGACATTCGCGTCACCGATGACCACGTTGGAGATTTGTGGTGAGATACTGAGTTGCTCTGCTGCCAGTTGCACGATGCTGTGACAGGCCAGCGCGCATAGAGGGGTCTTGTCGGAAGGTTTCCACACCAGAGTATCACCACAGATCAACGCGAGCATTGCATTCCAGGCCCACACCGCCATGGGGAAGTTAAACGCAGTGATGATTCCCACCGGTCCGAGCGGCAACCACTGTTCCATGAGACGATGCTCGCTGCGTTCGCTGACAACCGTCAGCCCATGCAGTTGTCGGGACAGACCGACGGCAAAGACGCACACGTCTATCCACTCCTGCACCTCGCCGAGCGCCTCCTGGCGGGTCTTACCCACCTCAAGGGTGATGAAATTGGCCAGTTGCTGCTTGTGTTCCCTGGCGATCATACCGATCCGCCTTACAAGTTCACCGCGCTCGGGCGCCGGCACCGAACACCAGGAGGCATAACTGTCACTGGCCGCGTCAATGGCCTGGGCCGCCTGCTGTATCGACGCCATCTTGAATCCGGCCAACTGGGAGCCATCGATGGGGGTGACCACCGACAGGGGGTCACTCTCCCCCGCTAGATAACGGTCGCCCGTGATCAGCCCGCCGAACACACCGTCGTCCGGACTTTCGATGCCCAACGATTTTAGTGAGGCAGCAATTGAATCGTCCACCGTGATCCTCCCTCTAAACGATTGCACCGCTAACAGGTGAGTGCGCCAGTTTGCTATCCAATCGCACCGTTAACATTTGCTTACCCTGAGTTGCCTGGTGGGCTTGCCTGCTACCCAATCGCGCCACTAACATTTGC
>CEQE01147751.1_pt1 | contig 11226 bp, 11 predicted proteins | sample 356201 | NCBI WGS metagenome assembly CEQE01 (sample SAMEA2619970, study PRJEB7988) | marine metagenome | biome: marine biome (ENVO:00000447); feature: mesopelagic zone (ENVO:00000213) & marine oxygen minimum zone (ENVO:01000065); material: "saline water (ENVO:00002010), including plankton...
AAAAAATTCATTGCAGGAACATCAACGATCACGATGGATTTGGGGGAGGGATTGTACAAATACTTGAACTCTTTCTTGTAATCAAGCTTCAATAGTGCCCCATGAAGATTAATCTTGACTGACGCGCACTGAGGCATGAAGAGCCTTCCATGACGATGCTGCAATAGTGCGTCATATAAGAGAGGGTACCGTCTGGCGTGAGGCTAAAGAGGAAAAAAGCAGAGTGTCTTTTTATGCATCCTCTGGATGCTACAAGATGCCACACCTACTTCAACGGAAGAAGAATACCAAACGGTCTCTAGAACTTAACCTGCACTCCCACCGTCACAGGAATAAGATCAAAGGGTGAATCATCAAGATCAGTGCCGCCCTGATAGTGTGACACCTCTGCATAAACATTGATCCTACGAGTCACAATATAATCTACTCCCACCCCAATGCGAACCATTGGACCGTCGACCACCCCGCCATTGATGTTGCCAGTATCAGACACCCCGTTTCCAATATCAAAACGGCCATATCCGACCCCGACAAGTCCATAGGGTTGAAGTGCCCTCGTTTCTAACCTCTCCATGAAATAGCCCTTACTGTTTATGGAGGTCACAAGCCCAAATGTCTTAGCATTATAAAGATCTTTAAACCCTGCGACCGCGAGACTATCAAGCTCCACAGCAAAGTAAGAATTTATGTTGTATCCAAGTTTTAGATTGCCCCCAAAACCATTTTCCAAATCCAATTTGTCTGCAGAGTCTCCTGTTGGAGCAGCCAAAGATAGACCAAGCCCTCCATAGAAACCTGTGAGAGTATCTTCCTGGGCATTTGCCTGCCCACATATCAGAAATAATCCCCCCATTAACAGCAGCATTGCAATCAATGATCTCATTATGTCCATCCTTTGGCTGATATGGATTTCCCCATCTTCTTTTACTTCCTCAGAGTTCACGGCACCCTCACGGAGAAAGCATACGCCTCATCAACATACAATTCAATGTTAACCTCGTTGAGAAGTAAGGAAAAAGAGAAAAAATAGCTATGACTAATGTGAACGCTTAGATAAGTTCACTCCTTGCTTCCAAGACCACTCTCGCCTGGATACTCAAGGGAACCGCATCGTCGTAATTTTCCGGATCAGCCCATAAAAAAAAGGCTTGCGGCCACATTAAAATTTAGGTACATCCGATTCCTCAACTGCCTGAAAAAACTTGTTACTCGTTACGTTGACAGGTATCAATTCCAAAAAGAGCACTCGCAGGACAAAACTTCAAAATCCCAGTGGTCAGCGCAACGGCTGCCACCACATACAATACAATATGCCACCCTCCAGTGGTCGGCCCCCACCAAATCGCGTAGGCTCCAATCACACTTCCCCCAAGAATGCGTATTACACGGTCAACACCTCCAACATTGCATTTCATAGCCCCCCCCCTTTCACGCTATAATCGCTCTACCGAGATGCTATACCTCTTACCTCAAATTTTCAATATCCCTATTCTCCACAGTCAAATCAAGGGAGAAACTTCTTCATTATAGAGATGTAGGTCAAAACGTGATGATGTAATCGCAGCATGTGTGGTTCAATATCCACTCGTAGGCGAGTTGGCTCGGAATGACAAGGCATAACACCAAGCCATGAGATAGCACGCTATGGAGAAAAAAGACCTTCATTATTTAAAAATAGCGTGCCAGAGTTAGAGTACAGCGGTGTCAAGGCGTAATGGCGATCCCTCTTGGCCCATCCCCCACCGAGATCGTGGCAAGCTCCGTATCCGTACTCAAATCAAGGATCGAGATGGTATTGTCATCCCGATTTGTCACATAGGCACGAGTCCCGTCCGGCGTGATAGCGATATTCCACGGCCCATCTCCCACTGGAATCGTGACAAGTTCCGTATCCGTACTCAAATCAAGGACCGAGATGAGCTAAAATTTGCTACATAGGCACGATCCCCATCCGGCGTAATAGCGATATCCCACGGAGCATCTCCTAGTGAAATTGTGGTAATACCAGTATCCGTTCTCAGATCAAGGACCGAAACGGTAGAAGAAAGCTGGTTGGTCACATACGCGCGAGTTCCATCCGGAGTGATAGCGATATTCCACGGATCCTTCCCCACCGAAATTGTGTCGATTTCCGTATCCATATTCAAATCAAGGACCGAGACGTTGTCAGAGAACTGGTTCGTCACGTACGCGTGATTACCATCCGGAGTGATAGCAATCCCTCTAGGGCCATTCCCTACCACAATCGTAGCAATTTCTGTATTCATATTCAGATCAAGTACCGAAACGGTAGAGGAAAGCTGGTTCGTCACATACGCGTGAATCCCGTCTGGCGTAAGGGCAATCCCCTTTGGAGTTTGGCCTACCGGAATCGTGGCAATTTCAGTGTTCGTACTCAAATCAAGGACCGAGACAGTGGCAGAGAGCAAGTTCGTCACATAGGCACGAACTGATGACGTCCCGTCCTCTGCAGTTGAAGTCAATACCAAAGGTGGAGATGGAACTTCCCCATCACTTCCATCTCCACATGAAATAGCAAGCAATGCGAAAGCTATTAGAGAAATAAATATTGTGCGTTTCACATACCAATCCATAGCAGACTCCTGCACTAAGCACTACATTTTTCTGTCACACTTGCACCGTCTTTTTCAGTTCTTTTAATCTCCCCTGGGCCAAATCAACGAGAACGATTTGATTGATTTTCCGTTGTGGCACAGTCTCCTTAGCCCAACCCTAATGAGGAATCATTCGCTAAACGTTACGATTGTACTACAACCGTATAGAGCTTAAAAAAGTGTTACTGAAATCAATAGAGAAATTCTTTCGAAGAGAATAGTATTGTTCGTCCTTGACGAACAATGGACCACTCGGCACAATGAAAATTACAAACCGAATAGGTGCGCGCAAAAATGAAAATTACGCCCCTCTCCAGTTATATAATAGATACGACGTGACTTGTGTGCTCAATCTCATAACAGGAGTGCAAAAGAACCTTCATGAGGGATTTTCACACAAAACAGCCAGCGTTTTGGAACTCTTAAGTGAATTACTTTTTCTTAGACCAAAGTCGACAGTTAATACGCACTATCACAAACCTACACGCTGACAATGAGTTCAATGATTCACTTTGATGATCTAGCACCTCACAGAGGGTACGTCATCGGTGAAATTGCTTGTGGCCATTCTGGTGACCCCGATAAATTGCTTCAACTGATTGATGCTGTTGCAGAGAGTAGTGCTAAGATTGTGAAATTTCAGATTTTTACTCTCGAAGAACGTGCAATTCCTGGTGAAGAGGCCTGGAGTATTTTTGAGAAACTTGTACTAAATGAACGCCAGTGGCGTCAGGCAATTGACCATGCTAGGAAGCTTGGCCTTAGCATTGTTTCCGACGTTTTTGGACGCGAAAGCCTAACATTGGCAACCAATTTGGGAGTTGATGGGTACAAAGTTCACTCTGAAGACCTATTGAACAGTCACTTTATCGCTGATATAGCCATGCTGGATAAACCAGTTATCATTGGTATCGGAGGTGCACATCGTAGCGAAGTCTATCACCTCCTGAATTTTCTCAAACAAAAACAACTCATAAGTCAAATCATTCTCATGACAGGAGTGCAAACATTCCCAACACCAATCGAAGCGCATTCACTTGACGAAATCAGTGATCTCATTACCAAATATGCCCCATTTGGAGTGAAAGTAGGATTTTCTGATCATATCGATGGCAGTCGTGAAGAGGCGTCTGCTATACCACTAATGGCATTAGCCAAAGGAGCATGCATCATTGAAAAACATATCACCATTGACCGAGCAAATAAGTGGACGGACTACCAATCTGCTCTGAGCAAATTTGATTTTTGTAAATTTGTTCAAAGAGTTCATACCTTAGCCCCTTTACTAGAACCTGCAGGGATGGTTAACGAATACGAAAGACAATACCGAAAAATGTTCAAAAAAAGCCCTTGTGTGCGTCGAGATCTACCTAAAGCCCATATCATATGCCCAAACGACATCGAATATAAAAAAGATTCGACGAATGCAATCCCTGTTTCGAGCGAGAGATTGGTAGGAAAACAGCTCGCCAAGAACCTGAGTACAGGCACACTATACCAATACGCAAACCTCAACAATAAGATCGGAGCAATTATTGTAGCTCGGTGTTCATCAAACAGACTGCCCAATAAAGCCATGAGAAAAATTTGTGGTCGTGAAAGTATTGCATTGGTAATTGATCGGGTAAAGCGTTGTCGATCTCTGGATTGCATTGTCTTAGCGACATCAACAGATCCATCCGATGACCCGCTGGCTCAAATGGCTCAGAGAGAATCTGTTCCAGTGTTTAGGGGATCCTTAGATAATGTCGCATCTCGATATTATGAAGCTGCCAAGGCGCATAGCCTTGATCATTTCGTTCGCATAACAGGTGATTGTATTTTATGCGATGAAGTGATGATAGATAAGGCTGTAGAAAGCCATCTCAAACGTTGCTGTGACGTTACCTTTATGGCGAATATGCCGTTTGGAACAGCTAAGGAAGTAGTGAGTATCAATATATTGAAAACAATTCTTGATACTGTCGTTGTGCCATCTAATACAGAATACCTTGAATATTATTTAGAAAACGAGCACTATTTCAGTACCCATTATGTAACGTCAGACTATGACTTTGATCCATGTCTCCGTATCACGTTGGACTATCAGGAAGATCTTGAGTTGTTCTCAAAGATCTACACATATTTTTCTGACGTAAATCCTAACTTTACACTCGGAGATGCTCTCGATTGGCTAAAGGAAAACCCAAAAATTGCACAGATCAACATGCATAAGCAGCAGAAATATTTGAATTACGCCGTAAATACTCAATTAACCATTTAATCCACTGGTCACTTGGTGATGGAGATGTCATGAATATTAGGATTATTGGAGGCAAGAACTTAGTCGATGTGTACAGGGATCGTGATGGGCTAGATACTCTGTATAGAACACCTGACTTTTTGGTACAAGGGGACTCAACGGCCATACCCATCAAAGCAGGTAATCAAGTCCGAGCAGTGTTCTGCGGAAGTGTCACTGGGCAACGAAATGGAACGGATAGCATCTCACGCCTAAACATAAAGGACACAGCATTTCACACGGTTGTCTGTTCAAAACGAGCAGAACAATGCGCACGAGATATTGAAGGAAGATATATCCTTGTCAGAATCTACGACAATGGGTCAGCAGAAATTTGTTGCGATCGCTACGGAAAAGTTGATCTTTATTATCAGCGCATAGGAGACGGAATTATTTTTGCGTCTGACCTGAGCATGCTTCCATTCAAAGAAAATGCGATCAAATACGATCAAGTTGCAGTAGCTCATTCTCTCCTTGTATATGGATTTCGTCCACCAAAAAGAAAAACACTTTACACTGGAGTAAGCCGCCTTGGTGTTAACGAAATAGCTCTTTGGGAAAACAATGCAACCCGTTTCTACGATACCCCTCCCCATATTGTCGAAACGGACGAAGAATTTGGAAGCAAGCATCTTCACCGATACTCAGATATTTTCTTGGATGCTCTAGAAAAAATGTCATCGCCAAACGGTAATGTTGTATATGTATCATCAGGGTGGGATTCGACATCCATTCTTGCTGGATTAGTCCATTTGCACGGTCCAAAAAATGTTCGCGCAGTCATAGGACGTTTTAATTTTTCTGACCGTTCAGGTATCAGCAACCCCTTTGAGTTAACGCGAGTTAAGGCTGTGACAGATTATTTTGGAGTAGAGCTTGATATCACAGAAATAAACCACGCGCACAGGGGACCAGAAATCGTTGATCGTTGGGAAGAGTTTCAGCGATCACATATGTTCTCTGGGTTGTCAATGTACTTGTGGGCATTGTTATCCGAACATATCACGTCCACAACCAGTGGCGAAGCGATCTTTTCTGGTGAGATCAGTGATGGCATCCACAATCTTGGATTTAGCCAACACACCACAATTCACGGCCACCCTGTGCTGGCATTTCGAGAATATAGCGACAAGATGGCATCCTATCTTTTTGGGCCAAATTTCTTTCGATTGATGCTTGAAAAAAATGCTGAAGAAGACGTGATCTATGATCTCCTCAAGCGCCAGCACCAAGGGAAAACATTCGAGAAACTCGCCGTCACCCACGAGGATTGTGCACGTCAATTATTTGCTAGCCTTTTCACCAGAGATCTTCGTATGCCAGGCTGGTCTCTGGAGAACTCCAGCATACTCACAAAAAATGGTCGTGAGTCTTATAGCTCAGAGATGGAAGAACAATATTTCAATGCACCTGCAAAAGTCGCAACGCCAGAGACGTTATATTCGTGGTACATTCATCTCTATAATTCATTCCACTGGCAAGGCGGGACTGTCACGACTTTGGGTTACACTGCTGAAAAGCAGGGCTTTGAAATGAACTTGCCATTCCACGATAGCCGTCTGCACGAATTTCTTTCAGAAATGCCAGAATCCGCTGGCCGAGGTCTTGAGATACGACCAACAAAATACCCCCTTAAATGGATGCTTGAAAACAAAATTGACTACCCAATGCACTTACAGGTTGGCCCGCATTCTTATATCTACGATACAGACCCAACCTTCAACTTTGCTGGGGAGTTTATTTATGCATCGGCCTACACTCCACTCATCAAAGAACGATTAAAACATCGAAAATACGAAGCGCTTCTTTCCCCAGAGTATTTTGACCTAGCTTACATGAACAGCATTGTCGAACACTATTTGGCAGGTGAAGAGATCCCAGCAGAAAAAGCAGACCTTTCTGCTCTTGCATTTCTGACGCTAACAGGATGGTACGAATAATTGTTCCTGAACCCCATTGTGAAAACCCTCAGCGTGAATGGTACCGATCTAGGCAAACGCGCAGAAACATTGGCGAATTTTATATCCAAATAATATCCTCAGATTGGAGAAAAACATTTTCTCTCTAACTTTTAGATAGGTAACCGTTGACTACAGACTATCCTGCAATGACCGCCACCTCTGATTGTCTTAAAACACCCATGAGCACACATGGTTAGAGTGAAAGATCATAGCGACAACCCGAAGTAGAACAACAGATTTTCTTCCCGTAGTGAGCTAGGCTCAAGACCGTATTGTCTTCACATAAATCTTTAGGAAATTGTGCTTAGCATATTAATGAGAGGCTTTCAGAGTGAGCATTGCGTATTCACCATGATAAATTACTGTATCAATACATCAAACTTAAAAAAATAGATGGCACAGAAAAAGAAACTCTTGATTTATTGGGTGTCGCGAACATTTATAGAGTTTATTGCGCCGTTAATTCCTGCTCTTACAAAACAGTTCGAAGTTGTGGTTTTGTTGTCTAATCAATCTACGCCCCAAGGCCTCAACGAACTCCTTGATGGATGGAAGAAGAATAATGTAATAGAACAATATATCCTGCTCCCAAAAGTCAAAAGCCGCACTAAGTTTCATCTCTGCATGGCAAAGATAATCCCCTTACTCAAAAGGCATAATTTTGATTTATGGCTAACCTGTTCTGAGATGCAAGTGCCAGAAAGGTATATTTTTGAATGCATTTTACCAAAACACTGTATTTCAGTTTGCATGTCGCATAATAACTCGTTTTTGTTTATGTATAACGAAAAGATTGTACAGCAGCTGCTTGCTGGAGAAACCGCTCCAACGTATCAACGGCATACCTGGCCAAAAACAACTACTCTACCAACACACGCAATTAAAAAATTTTTAATACTATCTGACGCGGACAGTTCAATGCCTCTATCAAAAGCGGGATTTCTTCTACGTATAAGAAAACAAGTTCGCCGCTTTACAAGGCAATCATTGAGCTGGTTTATAATCACAAAAATAAATACGACGCACCCTCTCAAACTAATAAAAATTTACACCGATTACATTGTTAATAGGATCGTCTTTCCATTGTTAATCGCGCACAAAACATTTCCTCTTGGACCATATGATTCGATGACCCAGTTGGGATCTGGCCGTTCCAACGCATTGATATTGTTTGATGATCGTGAAGCAGAAGCGCACGCATTACTTTTCAAACACACCGATGTGTATGTCGCACAATATCCATCAAAAGGCTCTTGTCAGTGCAATCATAGTGAAACACTGAAAAGCACTATTCTATCGCCCTTGAGTGGGTTTTTAAACCTTGATAGCATTTCTGATGATGCACTGTATTTGTTCTACCGTGATTTCAAGACCGTCATGACAAAAACCAATGCAAGAAATATACACCTGAGAGTCCACCCTGATGGAACAGGACGGTGGCCTGAACAGTTACGTCATTATCTAGCCCACAGAGGAATCGATGCAAAAGTTGTGGATTGCACAAGACCAATTAGAGAAATAATGTGTGACTACCTGGGCATGGCAGGGTATGGATCGTCTGCCCTTCGAGATGGTCGTGCAAGTTGCAATTATGCATTTGTCATCGGGTTTGCAGGCATCTCAAAACTCCAACAATTTTCCAACCCGAAGTTTGTATATGGAAAATCAGATGGGATTGAATGGATTGAAGAAGATGGGAATTATGACCCCCAAATTTTTACCCGCCAAAAGCATTGCCCTCCGGAAAGAAAAACAGTAGATCAGATCATGGCAAAGCTAGCCTACTCCACGTTTTCTTCCAAGCCCACACAAACAACAGGTGCGACAACTAATAAAAAGGAAGGAAGGTTAATTCCTTAACACTTAGCAAAATACTGATCTAAGTTTCGAGCACAGCTTAGCCGAAAGCCTCATCGTGCTCAGGCCTGAATGAAACACAAAAAACTCTGCATTCATACTACTTATAGTGTACACGCATCCTCAATTACCACTAGGCTGTATCATCAAACTAACCTCAAGCTAGAGCATCGAAACGATTCAACCCACCAAAGGACCTATTATTGTTTGGTAGCCCCATGTTTGGCAAGCAACGTGACGATAGAACCATATCCTTTTTCTTGAGCTAAATACAGAGGAGAAAACCCTGCACTGTTTTGTGCATTGACATCAGCCCCCTCCGCAATCAAAAACTCGACAATGTTCTCATGGCCGAACAAGACAGCCTGGTGAAGTGGGGTGGATCCATATTTTCCATCACGCTGATTAACATCGTAGCCACCGATAATCAGTTGTTTGACCTCGACAAGAATTCCAGTCTGTGCCGCCATGTGCAAAGGAGGAAGTTTCACATTTTCAGTACACGCAACACCACTCCAACTGGCGATCAACACTATAATGAATAAGAAATATAACGGACAAATAATAGTAGCCTCACTTGACAGCTCTTTGGTAGTATTTGCTTTCATCTAGAATGTACCAGTCGAACCAAATCCACCATCTGATCGTTTAGTTTTTGAGAGTGAATCCACTATTTCAACATCGATGTTGACACCATTCAGTACAAACAATTGTGCCATACGAGCACCTTGCTCAACTTGAAAACCTTCCGCTCCAAAATTTTTCAATTCAACCATAACTTCTCCACGGTAATCAGGATCAATCCACCCAGCACCAACCTCAATGTTATGCTTTATAGACAATCCTGACCGTGATCCAATCCGCCCTACACATCCGGAAGGAATTTCAACAGCAATTCCGGTGGGGATGAGTGCGCGTCCAATAGTAACTCGACCCGCTTCAGATACACTCCCTGGAACATAAGTGGTCTCTCGTGCAAATAGATCAAAGCCTGCGGATTCACTTGTCGCCTTGATTGGGGTTTTTGCTTCCGAAAATAATTTCACTATCTTCATGTTGATATTAATTACGCAATTGAAGAATAGTTCCTCCTGATCCCACTGCCCATCCACGTGTAGGTGTAAGAAAAGAAAGATCCCAGAGATCCTGATCAGTTATAAGTTTATCGTGCACCCAGGTGTTTCCTCCATCGCGTGTATGTATCACCGTTCCCTGCTTTCCAACTGCCCATCCATGCTTTTCATCGACAAAATCTACACTCATCAGGTTCGTACTCATCGCATTCGTTTGAGTGAGCCAATGATTTCCTCCATCAGTAGTATAAATGATGGTCCCACCTTCTCCTACCGCCCATCCTTTTTCTTGATTAACAAATACTACGCTGGAAAGATTGGCAGTCGTCCCACTATGTTGTATTGCCACAAACGGCATACTTGAGTCGATTGCATGTAATTCAGCGCTCCCAATTACAATCGCTGCCAAAAAGATGCAACACACAAAACTAATATTCACCCTATGAGCTCTCACTATTTAGATTACCCTAGCAAATCCCGTCCGTGTGCCGCGTGAAGATCTTGGCACGGCCCGACAGGAACAATGCGTGTAGGATTGATATCACCGTGCGTCATATAATAGTGCCGCTTGATGTGGTCAAATCTTACGGTTTCTGCTATGCCTCCAACTTGGTACAGATCCTTGAGATACCCGAAAAGATTTGGGTAGTCGATAATTCGACGAATATTACACTTGAAATGCCCATAATATACTGAATCAAATCGAATGAGCGTGACAAAAAGCCTCCAATCAGTCTCAACAATATGCGCCCCAAAAAGATACCGCTGTGTTGCTAACCTGTCTTCAAGTATGTCAAGCGTTTGAAATAGTTGGTTGACGGCACTCTCATACACACTCTGTGACGTCGCAAAGCCGGCACGATAAACTCCATCATTCACATTCACGTAAATAGTGTCGTTAAGAGCATCAATCTCATTGCTCAAATTTTCTGGATAAAGAATCATGGGATGGTTGGAAAATTGACCAAATTCTCGATCGAACATTCGCATAATATCATCGTCTGAATTGCTAACAATGCGATTCGACACTCTATCCCAAAGAACTGGAACGGTCACGCGACTATCATAGCCAGAGTCTGTCACACGATAAGCATGGCTAAGAAATTCAAACCCGTTTATAGGATCCGACGAATAGCCATCACCATCACGAAACGCCCATCCTCGATTATCACGAATTGGATCAAGCGCCGACATACTAATGACTGTCTCTAAGCCCTTTAACTGACGCGCGATAATGACGAGATGAGCCCATGGACACGCCCACGACACATATAAATGATATCGCCCACATTCAGCCTGATATCCTGACGACCCATCAGCAGTAACCCATTCACGAAACACATCCTCTTGTCGTCTGAATTCTCCCTCCCAAGACTGTTCGTCAGGAAATTGAGCACTTGAACTCATCAGGATACTTTTCAATCGAGGCTGTGAAAAAA
>CEQE01139583.1_pt1 | contig 11219 bp, 9 predicted proteins | sample 356201 | NCBI WGS metagenome assembly CEQE01 (sample SAMEA2619970, study PRJEB7988) | marine metagenome | biome: marine biome (ENVO:00000447); feature: mesopelagic zone (ENVO:00000213) & marine oxygen minimum zone (ENVO:01000065); material: "saline water (ENVO:00002010), including plankton...
TGGATGAACTATATAAGGATCGCCTGAATCCCTTTTTTGATTAGAATGAGCCTTGATTGCAAAATTATAAGCTTTATCTAAAGTTTCAGGGTTTAAAAATTTATTATAAGATTTAACCTTTTCTATTAATTCTTTTGAGTTGTGCATATTATTTTATATCATTCATTTTAAATTTTTTTAATATAATTCAAATCCCTTGAATTGAGTTTATCAAGTAAAAAATTGATTTTTACCTTAAATTTAGGATGTACCCAGTCAGGACATATCTCTGCTAAAGGAATTAGCACAAAATGTCTATGATGCAAAAAATGGTGTGGAATGGTTAAATTATAACAATTGTTAGATCTTATCAATTTACCCTTATAATCAAGTATATCAATATCACAAACTCTTGGTTCATTTTTTTTATTTCTTTTTCTTCCAATTTCTTTTTCAATATTTAGGATTATATTAAGTAAATTATTGGGAGTTAAATTTGTATGAACTTTAATTACACAATTAATAAATTTTGGGTCTTTTTTGTTAGGATAAGATAAAGTTTCGTAATAGCTTGATCTATCTATTATATCTATATTTTTTGATAAAATTAACATTTGCGCTATTTCGAGATTTTTTAATCTAGATCCAAATTTAGAATCTAAATTTGAACCTAATGACAAAAAAATATTTTTTGACTTAACTTGATTTTCTAAAATATCTGGCCTTTTCTCTATTCCAATCCCTGTTTTTTTTAACTTGCCTTTTGTCATAATTTTTTTTTCCTTTTGCAACTGCAATCTGTACTTTAACTTTTCCATTTTTAAAATACATTTTTGTAGGAATGATTGTAAAACCTTCTTTATTAACTCTTCCCATTAATTTATTAATTTCCCTTTTATTTAAAAGAAGTTTTCTTTCATCTAGTGGAGAGTGGTTATTATAACTAGACTGTTTATAAGAAGATATATGTGAATTTATTAATATAATTTCACCACCTTTTTCTACTGCATAAGAGTCTCCAATATTTACTTTTCCTTGTCTAATTGACTTAATCTCTGATCCCTTAAGAACAATTCCTGCTTCTATTAATTCATCAAAAAAATAATTAAATCCAGCTTTTCTATTTATTGATATTATTTTTAAACCAGTGTTGGTTTTTTGCTTCATTATTTATAACAAACCAACTTTAGTCATAGCAGATTTAACTATTTGTTTAGTAGGTTCTGTAGTTTTAACCAAAGGAAGTCTCACATCTTCAGAACATAAACCTAGTAGACTTGCTCCATATTTAACAGGACTTGGGTTACTTTCAATAAACAAAGAATTATGCAATGGCAATAATTTTTCATTTATTTCTTTTGCTTTAGAAGTAAGATTGTTATTGTTTTTCGTTAATGAAGCTTCTTGAAATTCAGAGCATAATTTAGGAGCAATATTGCCTGTAACAGAAATACATCCTTTTCCTCCCCTTAAATTAAATTCTAAAGCTGTGCCATCTTCTCCTGAAAGCTGTATAAATTCATCACCCATTTTATTTTTTTGTTGTGTCACCCTATTAAGATCTCCTGTTGCATCTTTTACACCAGCTATATTTTTTAATTCAAAAAGACGTGCCATTGTATCAACACTCATGTCAACAACAGATCTAGGTGGAATATTATAAATTATTATGGGAATTCCGCAGTTATCATTTATAGCTTTATAATGTTGAAATAAGCCCTCTTGAGTTGGTTTGTTATAATAAGGAGTAACTACTAGTGCTGCATCTGCACCTACTTTTTCAGCAAATTTAGTAAGGGATATTGCTTCATCTGTTGAATTAGAACCAGTTCCTGCAATAATAGGAATTTTACCATTACTTTCTCTTACGCTTATTTCAATTATTTTTTTATGTTCATCTTGACTAATTGTTGGACACTCCCCTGTGGTGCCTCCTGGAACTAGACCGTTAGTACCATTTTTAAGATGATAATGGATTATTGAGATAAAGGATTCTTCGTCTAGATTACTATCTTTAAATGGTGTAATTAATGCAACAATTGATCCTTTAAACATATATGTTTATAACATGTTTTGTTGAAACAATTCACCATAAATTTTATGAATTTGAAAAAAAAATTATATTTTTTATTTATACTTTCATCTTTGATTTACACAAGTAATGTTATGGCAATTGATTTAATTTTACCCAAAATAAAACCCATAAATAATGAATCAAATATAATAACAAATAAGATAGTTCCATTAAAAAAGCCTTTGTTAAAAGTAGAAATTAAGAAAAAAATTAAAAAGAATGATTTAGTACAAAAAAACAAATATTTATTACCTAAAAAAAAACCTATTACCTTTAAAAATATTAAAAAAAAAGTTGCTTATAAATCTAAATATTTTTCAAAAAAAGATTTTTTAATTGCAAAAAAATCAATTTCACTAATGGAAGAAAAAAAATGGACTGCGGCTTTAAAAAATTCAAAAAAGGCAAAAAACAAGTCGATTTATAAATTTATTCAATGGAAGCATTTAATAACAAACGGAAACAATGCTAGTTATTATGATTATCTAACTTTTATTAATCAAAATCCAAATTTTCCTAGAATTGGACGTTTAAAATATTTATCTGAGCATAAACTGTCTACTGAAAAAATTTCTTATAAAAAAATCATCCAATTTTATTCAAATAATATGCCATTAAGTGGTTATGGTAAACTTATACTTGGGGAAAGTAAAATTTTAAATAATGAAATTACTGTGGGAATACAATTAATTAAAGAAGGTTGGATCACGGCCTCCCTCTCTAAGCAAGATTTACGATATTTTAAAAAAAAATATAAAAAATATTTATCAGCAGATGATTATATCAAAAGAGCCGATTGGCTTGCTTGGGAAAACAAATATTGGGATCTACAAAGATTACTGAGGTATTTACCAAAAGGTTATAAAGAATTGTATAGAGCTAGACAATTATTAATGACAAAGTCTTATGGTGTAGATGCTGCAATTGCAAAAGTCCCTGCAAAATTTAAAAAAAATTCTGGATTACAATACGATAGATTAAAGTGGAGAAGAAAACGGGGTCGGCTAGATTCTTCAGTTGAAATACTCTTAGAAATTAAAAATAATAAAAATTATATGGTAAGACCAGACAAATGGTGGAAAGAAAGATCTATTATAACAAGATCTTTAATTTATAAAAAAAAATATGAATTAGCTTATAAAATTTCTAGCAATCATGCTATGACTGAGGGGCCAGAGTTTGCTGAAGCAGAATGGTTATCCGGTTGGATAGCTTTGGCTTTTTTAGATGATCCTATTTTAGCAGTTGGACATTTTAAAAACTTTTATGATAATGTTGGATATCCAATTAGTCTAGCAAGAGGAGCTTACTGGTTAGGGGAAACTTATAAAAAATTAAAAAATAATAAGTCATCTGAAGATTGGTATTTAAAAGCATCAAAATACTTAACTACGTATTATGGACAATTAGCTTATATGAAACTACATCCAAATAAAGAGTATAACTTGGATGAACAAGTTGAACCCAGTGTAAAACAAAAAAAAAATTTTTATAAAAATGAGTTAGTTAAAATTGTTATCCTGTTACATGAATTAAATAAGCATAAATATACTAAAGATATATTAAAACATCTTGCAAATTATAACATTTCTGAAAATAGTGAAATATTAGCCGCAAATTTATCCACTGAAATTGGAAGATATGATTTTGCAGTACAAATTTCTAAGACAGCTTCGTACGAAAAAAGATTTCATAATGATTATAATTTTCCTATTATCTCAACTCCTGAAAAAATAAATAACAAAAAAATGCCAAAGCAAGAACTTATACTTGCTATTATTAGACAAGAAAGTGAATTTGATAGTGAAGCAAATAGTAAAGCTGGTGCAAAAGGTATGATGCAATTAATGACATACACAGCAAAATTAATATCAAAACAAGCAAATTTATCCTATAGCAAATCAAAATTAACTAAAAACCCAGATTATAACATTAAACTTGGTTCTTATTATTTTGCAACATTACTTGAAGAGTTTGATGGTTCCTATCCGTTTGCTATTGCAGGGTATAATGCTGGTCCTAAAAGAGTGAAATATTGGAAAAAAATAAATAAAAATCCTCAAAAAAATCAAATTGATTATGTTAACTGGATAGAATTAATTAAATTCAATGAAACTAGAAACTATGTTCAAAGGGTTTTGGAAAATATAAATGTATATAATTATATGCTTTCCAAAAAACCAAGTATTATGATTAATTTTTTTAAAGATTACCCCCTATTTTAAACATGGCGGAAGGAGTGGGATTCGAACCCACGAAACGCGTTAACGTTTGCCTCGTTAGCAGTGAGGTGATTTCAGCCTCTCATCCATCCTTCCAAGTCTTTGTTATTAACGGTGGTACGGCGGTACAGCACACTGCTGGTTTCAACCACCTCACCATACTTCCGCAAGTCACTATGTAACTTGAATATATTGAATATTCAATATTAATAAAGTAATTTTAGCAAAAAATGACATGAAAAATAAATATTCAATATTTTCATTAATAAAAAACTCTTTTAGTTATCATGAAAAATGGCAAAGAGCTTGGAGAGATCCAGAGCCAAAAAAAGAATATGAAGCTATAATTGTAGGTGGTGGTGGACATGGTCTAGCTACAGCTTATTATTTAGCAAAAGAACACAATCTTAAAAACATTGCTGTTTTGGAAAAAGGTTGGATTGGTGGTGGAAATACTGGAAGAAATACTACAATAATTAGATCAAACTATTTATGGGATGCTAGCGCAGGCCTTTACGATCATGCTTTAAAACTTTGGGAAGGTTTATCACAAGAACTTAATTATAATATAATGTTCAGTCAGCGTGGTGTAATGAATTTGGCTCATAATCTACATGATGTCAGAGAATTGAAAAGAAGAACTCATGCTAACAGATTGAATGGTATAGATTGTGAATGGTTAGACACTGAAGAAGTTAAAAAATTCTGTCCAATAATTAATTGCTCTTCAAAAATTAGATATCCTGTATTGGGCTCAACATTACAACGAAGGGCTGGTACTGCAAGACATGATGCTGTTGCATGGGGTTATGCTAGAGGAGCTGACTCAATGGGTGTGGACATTATTCAAAATTGTGAAGTTAAAGGAATAAAAAGAAAAGGAGATTCTGTTGAAGGTATTGAAACAACAAGAGGTTTTATTAAAACTTCAAAAGTTGGAATTGTTGCTGCAGGACATTCTAGTGTTTTAGCTAATATGGCTGGTTTAAGATTACCTTTAGAAAGTAAACCTTTGCAAGCTTTAGTGTCTGAACCAATTAAACCTATTATAGATACAGTTGTTATGTCTAATGCAGTTCATGCATATGTGAGCCAATCTGATAAAGGTGAATTAGTAATTGGCGCTGGGACTGATGCTTATGTTTCTTATACACAAAAAGGAACTCATGAAGTGATAGAAGGAACTTTAAAAGCAATTTTAGAACTTTATCCAATATTCAGTAGACTTAGAATGCTTAGACAATGGGGTGGTATAGTTGATATATGTCCTGATGCAAGTCCAATTATTAGCAAAACTTCTATCAAAGGTCTTTATTTTAATTGTGGTTGGGGCACTGGTGGATTTAAAGCCACACCTGGTTCAGGAAATTTATTTGCTCATACAATTGCAAAAGATGAACCTCATAAACTAAATGCAGCTTTTAATATCAACAGATTTGTTAGTGGAGATTTAGTTGATGAACATGGGGCTGCTGCTGTAGCGCATTAATATGTTTATAATTAAATGTCCATATTGTGGTGAAAGAGATCATAGCGAATTTAGCTATGGTGGAGAGGCACATATTGCTAGACCGAAACAACCAACAGAATTAAGTGATGATCAATGGGCGGAATACCTTTTTATGAGAAAAAATATTAAAGGACTTCAATACGAAAGATGGAATCATTCCCATGGTTGTAGACAATGGTTTAATGTAGCAAGAGACACTTCGAATGATAAAATTCATTCAGTTTATAAAATGAGAGAAAATCCTCCAAAGTAATGTCAAATAAATTTAGATTATCATCAGGTGGACAAATTAATAGAACTGAAAAAATTTCTTTTAAATTTAATGGAAAAACTCTTTTTGGCTATAAGGGGGACACATTAGCTTCAGCTTTGCTCGCTAATGGTATTCATCTAGTTGGGAGAAGTTTTAAATATCACAGACCAAGAGGATTTTTAGGATCTGGATCTGAAGAACCTAACGCTATTGTTCAAGTTCTTAAGGATAATGCTAGAACAGAACCTAATATTCGTGCAACTCAAATTGAAATTTTTGAAGGTTTTGAAGCTAAAAGTCAAAATTGTTGGCCAAGTGTAAATTTTGATATAGGTGAAATAAATAGTTTATTCTCCCCTATTTTTCCTGCAGGATTTTATTATAAAACTTTTATGTGGCCTGCAAAACTTTGGAGTACATATGAATATTTTATTAGAAAAACTACAGGATTAGGAGTTTCAGCTACTCAAAGAGACCCTGATTTATATGATCATAAATATTATCATTGTGATGTATTAATAGTTGGAACTGGTCCAGCAGGTTTGACTGCTGCCATGGTAGCTGCAAATTCCAGAAAAAAAGTGCTTTTAGTAGATGAAAAAGCTGAACATGGAGGAAGTTTAGTTGGATCGAATAGTAAAGTTGTCAGTATCGATAATATAAAACCTAAGGAATGGGTTAAGAAAATCTATTCAGAATTATTAAAAAATAAAAATGTTAAAATTTTAAACAGAACTAGTGTTTCTGCTTATCATAATTATAACTATTTAATCATGATGCAAAATTTAACAGACCATCTTAATGAAAATGATAAAAAGAATAAAATAAGACAGCGTCTATGGAAAGTTAGAGCTAAAAAAGTAATCTTAGCAACAGGATCAATTGAGAGAACAATGGTTTTTGATTGCAATGATAAACCTGGGATAATGTTATCTTCGGCTGTAAGAAAATATTTAAATCACTATGCGGTTAAATGTGGAAACAACGTTGTTCTTTTTGCAAATAATGATGATGCTTATGAAACCGCATTAAGCCTTCATGACAATGATGTAAAAATCAAGGCAATTATAGATATAAGAGATAAATCAGACGGATATCTTGTAAAGAAATGTACTGATCTAGGTTTAAAAATTATGTGGAAACATACTGTTGTTTATGTTGGTGGACACAAAAAAATTAATAAAGTTTTTGTTATGAAACTGTCTAATAATAATAACTCTGTTATTGGAAACAAAATTAAAGTTGAATGTGATTTAATGTGTGTGTCTGGTGGTTACACACCAGCAGTTCATTTGTTTACTCAATCTGGTGGTAAATTATTATTTGATGAAAAGAAATTTTACTTTTACCCAGATAAAACAACTCTAGATCAAATTTCTGTAGGAGCATGCTCTGGTATATTTAATCTTAAAAAAATAATTCATGACACGAACTTAAAAGTAAATGAATTTTTAGGAACAAATATTAAAAATAAAACTACTGTTTCTGACAATAAGTCTGGAGGATTTGAAAATATTTGGCTTTTGCCATCTGATAAAGTTACAGGAAAAACAAAATCTTTTGTCGACTTTCAAAACGATTCTACAGCAAATGATATAAAATTGGCTTTAAGAGAAGGATTCAAATCTATAGAACATGTTAAAAGATACACAACAACTGGTATGGCTACTGATCAAGGAAAGATAGCTAATATGCATGCTTTAGGAATTATATCTGAAACTACCAAAACTAAGATGGGTGAATTGGGTACTACTACTTTCCGTCCTCCTTATACTCCATTAACTTTTGGAGCCTTGGTTGGAAGAAATGTTAAACAATTTTTTGATACTACTAGAAAAACTCCAATACATTCGTGGCATGAAAAAAATGGTGCTAAATTTGAGGATGTGGGTCAATGGAAAAGAGCTTGGTACTATCCTATTAATAATGAAAGCATGCATAATGCTGTGCAGAGAGAATCTAAAGCCGCAAGAGTTAATGCAGGTATTCTAGATGCTTCAACTCTTGGAAAGATAGATATTCAAGGAAGTGATGCTAGTGAATTTTTAAACCGAGTTTATACTAATGCCTGGAGTAAATTAGGTATTGGTAAATGTAGATATGGACTTATGCTGAATGAGGATGGGATGGTTTATGACGATGGTGTAACTACGAGACTAGGTAAAAATCATTATATAATGACTACTACAACAGGTGGTGCAGCAACAGTGATGGGTAAACTTGAAGATTATTTGCAAACAGAATGGCCTGAATTAAAAGTTTTTCTAACTTCCGTTACTGATCATTTTGCTACTGTCAGTATATGTGGACCACATAGTAAAAAAATATTAGAAAAAATTGTAAAGAATATTAATTTTGAAAATCAAAATTTTCCTCATATGAGTTTTAAAGAAGGTATTATTGATAATATAAAGTGCCGTGTGATGAGAATAAGCTTCACAGGTGAACTAAGTTACGAAATTAATATACAAGCTAACTACGGAAAAGCAGTCTGGGAAAAATGTATGGAAGCTGGGAAAGAGTTTAAAATTACACCCTATGGAACTGAAGCTATGCATTTACTAAGAGCTGAAAAAGGATTTGTAATAGTTGGCCAGGAAACTGACGGAACTATTACACCCATTGATTTACAAATGGATTGGATTGTTAGTAAGAAAAAATACGACTTTATTGGAAAAAGATCTTTATATAGATCAGATACAATGAAAGAAGGAAGAAAACAGATGGTAGGTCTCTTAACAGCTGATCCTAATGAAGTTTTAGAAGAAGGAGCTCAAATAGTAGCCGAAGTTAAGAAAAAACCTCCTATGGATATGCTTGGACACGTAACATCAAGCTACTACAGCCCTAATTTAAAAAAATCTATTGCTCTTGCTCTTGTTAAGAATGGTAAAAATTTAAAAGATAAAAAACTGTATGTGCCAATGCAAGATAAAACGATCGAAGTTACTGTCTCGGATTCAATATTTTTAGATAAAGAAGGAAAAAGACTAAATGCTTGAAATAACTTCACCAATAAATGAGACGCAAACTTTTAATAATTTTTCAATGGAAGAAAAAACACCTATTGTAAAAATTAATTTAAGAGGAAACCCAAATAATAAAGATTTTACTAGCAGGGTTGTAAAAACACTTGAAATAATACTCCCCATAGAAGTTGGAAGCATTGCTGTTAAGGAAGAAATATCAATTATTGCTACTGGGCCAAATGAATGGTTAATAATTTCAAACAATATTATAAAAAAAAGTAATAACGATTTTGAATTAGAAAATGTCTTATTTGATAGTATATCTCAAACTAACTTAGGTGCTGTAACTAATGTGAGTAATCAATTCACTATATTTTCATTAAGAGGATCAAATATTTTTGAAGTTTTATCAAAATCCTCACCTTTTGATTTTGATACCTTGTCAAATAATTATTCTGTTCAGACATTGTTAAATAACATTGATGTTACAATTATTAAAAAAGACAATGAAAATGTAGATTTATTAGTAAGAAGATCTTTTTCTGAACATTTGTGGGATTGGATAAAAGACTCAGCTAATTTAAGCTAAAGTATTTTCTTTTTAATGTAACTTCTTACATAAGCAAAAAGACATAGGACATAAATCCAATTAGAAACACAATAACACCAAAAAAAAGTTTCAAAACTTCCATCTATTGCATTAGCAATTATTATCGTGGGAATGGGTAAAATTACATTTCTTATTACATTTAAATACATTGAGTTTTTAGATTTTTTAATTGCCATAAAAAACCCATTGCTAATAAAAAAGATTGGATATGTTGGAAATATTAAAGCAGATATTTTTAAGTAACTTGTTCCATAATCTATTACAACTGGATTATCAGAAAAAATCCCAACTATTTTATCAGCTGATAAAAATATAATTGAACCTGATATTATCATAAGAATAAATCCATATTTAACGGCAGTAAAATATGATTCCTTGACTCTTACAAAATTTTTAGCACCAAAATTTTGTCCTATTATTGATATTATAGCTGTATTAAGACCTAAAACTGGCAATAGAAGAATTTGTTCAAAACGAGCAGCTGAACCAAAACCAGCTACAGCATACTCACCAAAAACTCCTATATAAGTAAGTATAATAAAATTTCCAACTGAAATTAATAGTAAAGCAGCTGATATTGGAGCAGACTGAAAAAATAATCTCCTTAGAAGATCTGCATTTGGAAAAAAATATTTTATTAATAAATCTTTAATTCTTTTTGATTTTAATACTTTAAGTAAAATAAGAAATACTCCTAAAATATTTACAAGTATTGTTGCGTATCCTATACCAGCGACACCTAAAGGAGGAATAAAACCATATCCAAAAATAAATAAGGGATTTAAAAATATATTTAAGATAAAATTTAAAATTAATATATTCTTATAGGTTACCGTATCGCCATCTGCTTGTAGTAAAGAGTTTAAGGCTACGAAAATTATAAATGCTATTGATCCACTAAATACTACATTCGTATATTCAAGACTTAATGAAAGGACTTGATCAGTAGATCCCATTAATGAAAAAAGAATTGGAGCAAAAGTGAGACCAAATAGAGTTATTATTATAGATACAATTATTCCATAAATTATTGTTTGTGCAAAAAAACCCAGTATTTTTTCTTTATTGTCTTCTCCAATGCTATTAGCAATTAAAGATGTGCCTCCTACGGTAACACCAACGCAAGCAGCAATAATAATAAAATATATTGGAAAAGATTTCGCTAAAGCTGATAAAGCTTCTGGTGATATTCTTCCTGCGAAATAGACATCAACAATATTAAACATTGTCTGAAAAAAGGTACCAATGCTAGCTGGTATTGCTATTTTTTTTATTAGATTAGGAATTGGATCTTTAGTTAAGCTTAGGGTTGCGCTCATAATATAAATTTTGTTTAAAATTCTTTTTGGAATATATGCTTTTTTCCAGCTTTTTTAGCAAGGTTTATTTGTTTTTGTCTCATTCTAAACCTAGCTTTTTGTGTAACGTTTACTGTGCTGTAACATCCAGAACAAGTTACACCTTCCTCGTACTTGCTAGACATTTTATCTTTGGGAGAAATAGGATTTCTGCAACCACTACACATTGAGTAAGAACCAACCACTAAATCATGTTTTACAGATACTCTATTGTCAAAAACAAAGCACTCACCTCTCCACAAAC
>CEQE01027018.1_pt1 | contig 11208 bp, 13 predicted proteins | sample 356201 | NCBI WGS metagenome assembly CEQE01 (sample SAMEA2619970, study PRJEB7988) | marine metagenome | biome: marine biome (ENVO:00000447); feature: mesopelagic zone (ENVO:00000213) & marine oxygen minimum zone (ENVO:01000065); material: "saline water (ENVO:00002010), including plankton...
AGTCCGGAAAAATTTGAGGAAGTGAAGACAGAATTGCTTGGGAATATTGCAAAAATCAACGGCAGAGTGAAGAAAAATTTGTTTTTTGACAGGATAGAGTTAGTAGCTAATGATGTTTCTTTAAACCCCAATCCAGAAGAAGAAATCAAAAGATTGAATGAAGAAGCCAAGAAAGTATAGGAAATAATAAATAGTTTTCTTCTTTACATCAGTTTAAGATGATGTATTATACACATTTAGCATTTGGACTTTTCATAAGTTTGTTATCCTTAGATTTTTTTGATATAAATAATAAATTGATTTTTATTTTAGTTGCTATTATATTTTCAATCTTTCCGGATATAGATGAAAGAAAATCAAAAATAGGGAAGAAATACAAAAAAACGTCTGCAATTATAAATTTTATTTTCGGTCATAGGGGTTTTTTTCATTCAATATATATTCCATTAATATTATATGCCTTTTTTTATTATGCAAATAGTGAAATAGCAATAGCTGTTTTGGTTGGTTATTTCTCACATCTGTTTATGGATGCTTTAACAAAACATGGAATAAGACCTTTAGCGCCGTTAATCAATAAAAAAATCAATGGTCCAATAAAAACAAACTCATTATCAGAAAAAATGATTTTTTTGATTATAATCTTGCTAATTCTGTATTTGTTATTAATGTCTCTTTGAAAATATATACTACACAAGCACTGGACATCCTGAAACATTAAAATTTTGGCTTTAGACGGCTTGTAATAGCAAAATCTGTTTTTTAAGACCACTGGACATTTGCGGACAGGGTATATAAATAACCTAGCCCATAATATACTTGTTGTGTGAGACGCTCGAAAATTAAAATGAAATTTTCGGCGTGGTCAAAAATTTACAGATTTTTGACAAATCATATAACACCTCCATTCCTGGAACGGTAAGGTTTACGCTTTACATGTTCATAATTAAGGGGATGTTGAAATAAAATGCGAAAGCAATGAGGAAAGTAAAATGAGTACAAACATAAAAACCGAGACAGTATCCGGAAATATGCCGGAAAAAAAGTTTTCTACTGGTAGCTTAGTAGCTACAGTTTGGGAGAACCAAGGAAAAAATAAGGAAGGGGATGATGTCAGCTATAAGACTGTCTCATTCCAGAGAAGATATAAAGACAAAAATGGGGAGTGGCAGAGTACAAGCACCCTGAGGATAAATGATCTTCCAAAAGCTTCTTTGGTACTACAAAAGGCTTACGAGTACATTGTAATGAAAGAGCTGCAAAATGCAGCTTAATTTTTTTTATTTTTTAATCTAAAGACAAAAAATTTAAAAGGTGAAACAAATGAAACAAATATTAATGGAACCAAAAATAGTACAGAACAATAATAAAAAAACAATAGTAAAATCAAACAATTCGAAACCAACTTCGGAAGTAACTAAAGAGAAAACTCTTTCAGATCTTCCTGGCGTAGGACCAGCAACCATAGAAAAACTCGAAGCAGTAGGTTATAATGACCTAATGTCTGTTGCAGTAGCAACCCCTGGAGAACTTATAGATGCAACGGGCATGGTGCAAGCAGCGGCTAAAAAGACTATCGCTGCAGCAAGGGCTTCCTTGGACATGGGTTTTGAGTCTGGAGAAGATGTTCTCAAAAAAAGAGAGCAAGTAATTAAGATATCTACTGGAAGCAAAGCGTTTGATACTCTAGTTGGAGGAGGCTTTGAATCTGCAGCATTAACCGAATGTTATGGTGAATTTGGTTCAGGAAAAACACAGATTGGCCATATCCTAGCAGTAAATTGCCAGAAACAATTTCCAGGCTCTACAGTTGTTTACATTGATACTGAAAATACTTTCAGACCAGAGAGAATCGAGCAGCTCTCTAAAAGTGTTGGTTTGGATCCTGCAGATGTTCTTAAGAACATTAAAGTTGCAAAAGCATTCAACACAGACCATCAGATGCTGCTTGGAGAGAAAGTTGAGGACCTCATAAAGAAACAAGGCCTGGATGTTAAGCTAGTCATAGTAGATTCTCTGACAGCACACTTTAGAGCAGAATATATCGGTCGTGGAACCTTGGCAGAAAGGCAGCAGAAGATAAATAGGCATATGAGAGATTTGGCAAAGTTGGCACATACTCATAACTTGTGTGTGTATGTAACAAACCAGGTTATGGCAAGGCCGGACATGTTCTTTGGTGATCCAACCCAAGCAATTGGAGGTCACATTGTTGGACATGCATCTACCTTTAGGATTTACTTGAGAAAAGGTAAGAAAGGCAGCAGAGTTGCTAAGCTTGTAGACAGTCCTAATCTACCAGAAGGGGAAGCTAGTTTCTATGTCGAAACAAGTGGATTGAAGGACATTTAATTTCTATTTCTATTTCTTTTTATTTCTATTTCTAATATATCTTGAAAAGCTTTTTAAATAGAGTTTTGTTCTGCATAAGCATGCTTAACCATTGTGTGATCAAATTTGCTGTTAAAATAGCTAGCGTGGTGCTATTAAAGAAAGTTAATGGTATTGATAATGTTCCTAAAACTGGAGGATATATCCTTGCAGCTAATCATTCCAGTTACATGGACATACCTGCTATGTATATCGTATTCTTAGATAAGAAGAATACTTATATTAGATTTATTGCTAAAAAGAGTTTACTAAAGGATTCTTTTTTTAAGACATTCGCCGCTTTATTCGAGACTGAAAGAAACAAGGTTATATTACTGGATGAAAAAAATATAGAAAAAACCTTTAAAGAAGCAACAAAGGCATTAAAAAAAGGAGAAGTTGTTGGAATATATCCTGAAGGTACAAGAAGTCCAACAGGAAAAATCCAAGAAGGAAAAACCGGTGTAGCAAGACTCGCATTAGCTGCTAAAGTTCCAGTATTGCCTATAGGAATAAATGGAACCTTTGAACTTATGCCCAAGGGCCAAAGCAAGATAAAATTAAAGAAGATCATAACGCTAAATATAGGAAAACCCATCTACTTGGATAAATATAATATCAAAGAAATAAATAATAAATCCCTTAAGAAAGCTACAAGACTAATAATGAGAAGAATAGCTGGGCTGATAGGGCAGAAGTACAATTACTAGAAAGATGAAAAGACGAAAGATTGCGCCAATAGTTAGGCACATAATACCCCCATTTGTTAAACTTGTATGGATCAAGGAAGTTACAGGACTAGAAAATCTACCGAAAAACGATAAACCATTCATAATAGTCCCAAATCATTCCAGTTACATGGACCATGTCATTGTGAGTTGTGTAGTTATACCCCATATCAACAGAAAAATACATTTTATCGCCAAAAAAGAACACTTTGAGACTCTAACTCAGAGCACGTGGCATAGTCTGTGGACAAAATACATAACATTTATCCCTATAGACAGAGATAAAGGAGAGGAAGCCTTAAATTCGGCCCTCTCTTACCTAAGAAAAGGAGCTATTGTCCTTATTTATCCGGAAGGCACAAGAACATTAACAAGGAAAATCCAAGAAGGAAAAACCGGAACAGCAAGACTCGCATTAGCTGCTAAAGTTCCAGTACTGCCTATAGGTTTTATAGGAACCTTTAAGATATTACCAAAAGGGAAAAAAATTCCAAAGTTAAAAAAGGCAACAATGAATATTGGCAAGTTAATGTATTTCGATGAGTATTATGGTAAGAAGGTGACTAGAAGTTTATTAAGAAAGATAACTAATGATCTAATGAAGGAAATAGCAAGATTGTCGAATCAAAAATACAATTTTTAAAATGAATGAGACTAAGAAGATAAGTGTTATTGGAGCTGGAAGTTGGGGGACTACGTTAGCTGTATTGCTCGGGGGAAAAGGATACGATGTACATTTATGGGCGAGAAGAAAGGAACTCGTTGAAGAAATAAATGAAACAAGGGAAAATAAGAAATATCTAAAAAATGTTGAAATACCAAAAACAGTAATAGCAACAAATTCGATAGAGGATTCTGTTAAAGACAGCAATATAATCATTTTCGTTGTTCCTTCACCTTTTCTTAGGGGTGTGGCAAAATCATTTTCTGAGCTTATAGATAAAGATGCTATTGTTGTTCATGCTGTGAAAGGCATGGAAATGTCTACCGGGAAGAGAATATCTGAGGTTCTGAAAGAAGAATTATCAAAAGAAGCAAAAATTGCTGTCCTGTCCGGACCAAACCATTCAGAAGAAGTCTCAAAGAAGTTGCCTACAGCAACAGTTATAGCTTCAGAACACAAGGATGTGAGAGAATCCCTGTGCAAAATTTTCAGTACAACTAATTTTAAATCATACCCTCATGATGATGTGGCTGGGGTAGAGATATGCGGCGTTGTAAAAAATATAGTGGCCTTAGCAATAGGGGTGTGTGATGGCCTACATTTAGGGGATAATGCCAAAGCGAGCATAATTACATTAGGCCTATCTGAAATAAGCAGTATATCAAAACAATTCGGAGCAAAAAAGGCTACCTGTTATGGTCTTGCAGGAGTTGGTGATCTTGCTGTTACATGTTACAGCCATCACAGTAGAAACAGGCTTTTTGGAGAGATGCTTGCAAGTGGAAAAACTACAGATCAAATAAAAAAAGAAATGCATGGGATGGTGGCTGAAGGGATAAATAGCACAAAAATAATTTATGAAATTTGTATGAAAAAAGGAATAAACATACCTTTAATTTCTCAGGCATATGGGGTGCTTTATGAAGGTGTTGACCTTAGAAAAGCAATAGATCAACTCCTTAATATGGTTTAAATAAAGAAATATCTAGAGCATTCACTCTTCTGTAAAGTCCTCTACCTTTTCCTTAAGATCTTCATTTTTCTTTAAAACACCACGGGCCCTTAAGTATTCCCTTGTAAGAATCCAGAAAAACAACCCAAGGCTTTTCTTGCCTTTATTGTTGCTAGGAACAACAAGATCTATATTATTGGACTGGTTGTTTGTATCACATAATGCCACTACCGGAATCCCTACTTTTATTGCATCTTCAACGACATTCTTATCGGGGCCTGCATCAACGATCAAAACCACTTTAACTTCTATGTATTCATCAAGATTTGGATTGGTTAGAATTCCTGGAGGATATCTACCAGCAAAAACTTTTGTTCCGGTAAGATTACCAAACATCTTTATCGGTTTCCATGCACTTTCTCTTCTCCCTACGACCAACATATCTTCTGGAGCATATTGCGCCATAAATTTCGCAGCTATGCCTATTCTTTCATCTATTTTCTGTAAGTTAAGAACTGACAACCCATCAGGCCTTGTTTTGTAGATGAATTTTTCCATGTACCTTGTCTTGAACTTTGTACCTATATGTATCCCGGACTTTAGATATTCGTCTGTCGGTACTAAAAATTTTTCTTCAACCATTGGATATAATGCAAGTTCAGAATTGAACTGCAGTTTTTATTACCTCATGCAGCGATTTGGTAATATTGGATGGGAAATAATCTTAATTTAAAAAGGTTTCCTTATTTCCCAAACACTTCCAGATCCTCATAAACAGGACCTTCTGGAGTCAAAGTGCTTTTTACCAGTTTGAAATTGGTTATGTTTATTTTTTTATTTTCGATTTTCATATTTTTTAATTTGTTGACAAAATTTTCTTTGTCTTCTATGTATTTTACCCTTGCTAAAGTTAAGTGTGGTCTGAAGTCTTTTTCTTTCTTGAAAAATTCTTCAAGCTTTTCGTCAATATCCTTTTGTAGCTTCAATATAGGTTCTTCTGGCTTTAAACCAATCCAAATTACTTTTATGTAGTTTTCATCTGGGAAAACACCAATTTTCTCTAAATTAACTGAGAAAGGACTAAAGGTTATCTTTTTAAGGTTGGTTTTGATGTTTTCTAAATCATTGAGTTGTACTTCTCCAAGAAATTTTAGTGTCAAGTGAATTCTGTCCTTATTAACAAATCTGACCTTATTTTGATTGTTATCTATGTTTCTTTGTACTTCAACCATATATTCTTTTATATCTTCAGGGATTTCAATAGCTATGAACAATCTCATTGTGATAATTTATACTTACAACTATTTAAAACTAATTTAAAAAAACAAAAAGAAGTAAATTTACTCTTTCTTTTCTTCTTCCCCGAAATCTTCGCTATCTTCTACTTGGGGTTCTTCAACTGCAGGTTGCTCTGATTCCTGTGCTGGTTCAGAACTTGATTCTGCCGGCGCGCTTTCTTGTTGAGGAGTTGCTTCAGCTTCACCAACAACTTCTGCAAAGCCCACTTTTCGCAGGACTTTTGTCACCCTTATCTTCACATCCTGCCCTTCTTTTGTGTTTGGGACAAATAAAACAAAGCCGTCTTTCTTTGCAATACCGTCTCCTTTTTCACCCACAGCCTCTATTTTTACGTCTATCTCATCTCCAACATTAACTGGAGCGTTACTTTGCCCAAAGTTTCTATCTTGGTTGTACATATTTATTTTTACCTCATATATTTGTTAAGTTTCTTAAGAAATTCCTAAGAAAACTCACCCCTGAGGATGCGGGAGTCATATATAAATCTAATGGTTTTTGTGCATGCCTGCACACTAGCGTATAGGGTGATGTTCGCTACGCTCAATCACCCGAGACATCAGTCTCGGATGCTGAAAGCATCCCAATACCCTGTTGTACGGGAACGTACAAAATCAGAAAGCAAGCCCGCCATCAACATTTATTACTGAGCCAGTTATGTATCTCGATTTTTCTGAGGCTAGAAATACAACAGCATTTGCTATGTCCTCTGGTTGGCCTTCATCCTTTAAAGGTATCATGTACTTTAGTATTTTCCTCTTAAAGAAGGGTATATCTTTTGTAATATCTGTTTTTACGAATCCTGGAGCAACGGCATTTACAGTTACGCCTTTCTTGCCTAATTCCTTTGCCAAGGATTTTGTGAAACCAATAATGCCGGCTTTTGCAGCTGCATAATTGCACTGTCCAAAGTTACCATATTGAGCTATAATGGAGGATATATTGATGATTCTTCCTCCGTTCCCTATCAAAGGCAAGACTTGTTTAGTCACATTAAAAATACCATTTAAGTTGGTATTTATTACACTATTCCATTCATCTATAGTCATATTGTTTAATGTCCTGTCCCTGACAATACCTGCATTGTTGACAAGTATGTCAACCTTATTGAAGACTTTTTTGATATCATCTACCATTCTCCCGACTTCATCAAAATCCGAGACATCAGCTTTTAATGTAATAGCCTTAGAACCCAGTTTGTTAATTTTTCCAGCTAGCTCTTCTGCTTTTTTACTATTACTGGAATAATTAATAATAACATTTGCGCCCTCTTTAGCTAATGCTAGGGCAATTGCATTACCTATGCCTCTTGAGGCTCCTGTAACTAATGCAGTTTTTCCTTTTAACATCTTTAAAATTAAGGGTTTTTTGTTGCAGACACATAAGTCCATTCGCCAAGGTAAGTTTTGTCATCTGCAAATGGATTTTGTTCTTCCAGTTCTTTGAACAGTTTTTTTGCGGACATAACAATTAAGTCATCTCTATCTTTCTCTTCTTCAGGTGTCGCGTCCTTACCACCTACCTCTGGAAGTATTCCTATCTGCAGCCTTCGAATTCTTAAGAAATTGATCCAGTCACTATACTTAAGCCTAAAGCATTGGTATATTGGTTCTGAGCAATCAAATCCTGCTTCTTTTAATGCATCCAGGTGCTCTTGTATTGGTCTTGGGTCCGGAAAGACAAATTTTCTTAATGGAGTATAAGCTTCTATAGTCTTGTCAAGATCCTTCCGGTACTTCTCAAATCTTGAGTCATTGCGTATAATATCCATAGCTATGTCGTGAACCCTGTACACTGTAGAGTCTAGCATTAAGACACCTTCTTTTCTTCCTTCTCTTGTAACATTGCCTGTGTTAAAGACAAATGTCCCTTTGATTTTTAATGCGTCCGCAATACCTTTATAGGTTTCTTTGAGGTTTGGTATCAAGTGTACAGTATTTGCAGATAGTACATGATTTACAGTTTCCTTACCTACAGTTTCTGCGAGAGTTGAATACCCTTTACCCTTCTTTTCTAACAGAAAAAAATCTACATTTTGATGCTGGCTAAGAAATTCATAGGCTTTTCCTAACCATGCAGGGGAATTATCAACCAGCCATAACCTAATGTCGGTCTTTAACTTTTCCAGAATTATGATGGAAGATGTGCCCGTACCACAACCAAAATCGACTACTATATCGTTGTCGTGGATATTTGGGCTTGCGACTTCTATGAGTTTACCAAGACAAAGATGATTCCAAGAAGCATCTATAACCGCATCATGAAATGTTGTAGCACCTTTAGATACTGGTCTGTCTGGTTTCCACGATTTTGGCTGTTGTAAATTCGTATCCATTGCCCCCACTTAAAACTGTAACAATATCCGCTTTTTAAATCTTATCCTTTTATCCTAACCAAAACGTTAGATTTATTAATAGATAACAGAACCTATGTAAGAATAAAATGACAGATAATTCAATAAAAACTGAAGTTGTTGTAATAGGCGCAGGTCCTGGCGGATATGTGGCTGCTATAAGATTGGCTCAGCTAGGCAAAAAAGTAGTCTTAGTAGATAAGGGCAAGTTAGGAGGAATATGCCTTAATTATGGTTGCATTCCATCAAAAGCAATGATATACGCATCAGAACTTTTTGACAAGATAAAGAAATCTTCTGATATGGGAATAAATGCAGATAATGTCTCTGTGGATTTTGCTAAGATGCAGGAATGGAAAAACAAGATAATCTCTAAGCTTAATAAAGGCATAGAGCTGTTATGCAAACAAAATAAGATAAATGTTATTAAAGGAACAGGTTTTTTTGAAAGTTCCAACAGATTGAAAATAACTAATGGAAATTCTTATGTGGATTTTAAGAATGCGATAATTGCAGTAGGCTCCAAGCCAATTGAGCTTCCAAACTTCAAATTCGATGGAAAGAAGATAATAAGTTCAACAGATGCTTTGTATCTTGATGATATTCCTAAGAATTTGGTAGTAGTTGGAGGAGGTTATATAGGTCTTGAGCTTGGAACTGTTTATGCAAAACTTGGGAGCAAGGTTCATGTTGTTGAGATGACAAGCCAGATTCTGCCAGGATTTGATAGAAGCATAGTGGATGTTCTGCAAAAAAATCTTGAAAAAATTGACGTGAAAATACATCTTAATTCAAAAGCAGAGAAGTTTGAAGACGGCAAGGTAGGTATAAGCTCAAAAGATAAAGGGAAAATATTGTTGGATGCTGATAATGTTTTAGTTGCTGTCGGGAGAAAACCAATAGCTGATGAGATTGGTCTTGAAAATACGAAGGTAAAATTGGATGATAAAGGATTTGTCAAAGTAGATGGGAATTTGAGAACAGATGATGGAAGTATATATGCAATAGGTGACGTTTCTGTAGGGCCAATGCTGGCTCATAAGGCATCCAGCCAGGGAAAATCCGTTGCAGAAGTAATTGCAGGATACAAAGAGAGTTATGAAAATGCAGTTGTTCCAGCTGTGATATTCACTGACCCCGAGATAGCTATCGTAGGATTAAGTGAGGAAGAAGCAAAAGATAAAGGCATAAAGGTAAAAACAGGAAAGTTCCCTTTTAGAGTCTCAAGCAGAGCAATGACGAAAAACGAAACAGAAGGATTTGTCAAAATAATTGCAGATGAAAAAAGCAGTAAGATAATAGGTGTCCAGATTATAGGCAATGATGCATCAGACCTCATAAGTGAAGCGTCTTTAGCGATAAAGATGGGAGCTACTTTGGATGATTTGGCTCTGACAATACACCCCCACCCTACGTTGAGCGAGAGCTTAATGGAAGCTGCAGAAGCAACAATGGGGAAAGCTATACATATATTAAACCCAAAATCATAACAAAATGAAAGGTACAATACTCTTTGATAGCAAAGAACATGCAGGAACTATTACTATCAAGAATCCCGAAAAGCTGAATTGTTTTGATTTAAGCATGATTAATGAGCTGGATAAACTTCTTGACAAAATAAAAAAAAGCGACTTGAAAGTCATAATAATAAAAGGTTCTGGTAAATCTTTTTGTGCAGGAGGAGACATATCATGGGAAAAACAAGTGGGTAGCCTTAGCTTACAAAAAGCAAAAGAGCAAATGAATTTTGTTCAGAGTGTTTTTTCTAAGATAGAAAATCTGCCTCAAGCAGTCATAGCAGTTATTAATGGACATGCAGTGGGTGGAGGGAATGAACTGGCAATGGCTTGTGATATGAGGATAGCACTTCCTTCTGCAAAGTTTATACACCCTGAAACATCTCTTGGAACAGTGGCTCCACTTGGTGGCACAAAAAGATTACCAAGACTAATCGGGCTTGGAAAGGCAAAATATATGCTTTTTACAGGAAGAGTGATAGACAGCAAAACAGCTCTTGAGTGGGGTTTAGTAGATTTCCTGGTTGCAGAGGATAAAATAGATTCTTTTTTGGGCGATTTAGTTTCAGAGATAGCAAAAAAACCGGTGAAGGCATTGGAACTCACAAAAAAATCAGTCAATAGCGACTACCTTAAAGACTTACAGGATGATTTTGAAGCTGAGTCATATATTAAATGTTCAAGAACTAAAGAAAACAGTGAGATACTAAAAGGATTTCTAAGAAAGAAAAAGATTAATTAAGATTCTTTAATATGTGCACTGCAACCATTGTACCTACACCACCAATATTCTGTGCAAGACCGTATTTCGGTTTACTTATCTGATTTTTTCCGCACTCATTCTTCATCTGTTTTACAATCTCATATATCTGAGACAGGCCTGTAGGGCTGATAGGATGACCTTTTGCCTTTAATCCACCAGAAGTATTGACAGGAAGTGCGCCATTGATCTTTGTTTTTCCACTTCTTATCAACTCTGGGCCTTGTCCTTTGCTGCAAAAACCCAGGTCGTCATAGGATAGAAGCTCTAATGGTGTGAATGCGTCATGCAGTTCTGCTATATCCAGATCTTCTGGCCTTATTCCTGCTTGTTCATAAGCAGTCTTTGCAGCATTTATTGTAGCATTCATTGAAGTCATATCTTCTCTTTCCATCGGCGACAAACTGGAAGTACACATCCCGGCTCCAACTATCTTAACATCACTTTCTTCTTTGCTTATTATAGCCGCTGCAGCACCATTTACAGATATGCTACAATCAAACAATCTTAATGGAGAAGCGATAACAGGTGACTTTTTTATCATATCCAAAGTGACTTTTTTGCCATA
>CEQE01148353.1_pt1 | contig 11206 bp, 10 predicted proteins | sample 356201 | NCBI WGS metagenome assembly CEQE01 (sample SAMEA2619970, study PRJEB7988) | marine metagenome | biome: marine biome (ENVO:00000447); feature: mesopelagic zone (ENVO:00000213) & marine oxygen minimum zone (ENVO:01000065); material: "saline water (ENVO:00002010), including plankton...
CTTCCAGTTACTCCAGAAGGTGAGCCTCTTCCACTTCCAGTTACTCCGGAAGGCGAACCGCTTCCATTCTCAGTTGATTCGTCTCCATGTGGATTCTTAGGAATTGGATGTCCTGATGATGGTAGTGATGGAACTCCTCTACCATCTCCGGATGCTGTTCTTCCTCCCCCTTCCCCTTGAAAATATGAAATGGAGGAGTTCCATTCTAGAACAAACAATTTTTCGTACCGAGAGGAGTTCAAGCCCATGAGTTTCGAAGCTCCTCTGCCTATGGTCTTTGTATCTGTCTAGAAGATTTACGCAGCTAACAGCACGACCAAGGGAAACTTCCTTATGGAAGGTTCCCTTGCGTCTTTTCGTTGTACCCCACGTCCAACTGACACAATCGCTGCCAAAAATCCATAATGAGCATGGTTTTGCCTATTCCCCACACACACAATGCATTCCTTCAATAGATAGTACTCTAAGCTTTCCTCACTCAAGCTTAGGAACAATCATATAACAGCCCTAGCACCATGAGAAAGGCAACTTATAGCCTAGTCTCCTATGTACTAGGCATTGAAACCTGAGTATTTGCCCATTTGATTTTTTAGTGCAGGTGTGCTCTGAATTGTCAGGTAGATTGAGCTTTGTTAGGCTAAGGTGCGTTGCGAAGGAGAGGTGAAAGACCGTGATCAAAGCACTTAAAGGAGTCAAAGATATCCTGCCGAATGATGTGATGGTGTGGCAGAAAATTGAGGCCGTTGCTCGTGATGTATTTTATCAATATGGCTATCAGGAGATCAGAGTTCCGATCTTTGAACAAACAGAACTATTTGCTCGAAGCATTGGAACTGATACGGATATCGTTGGAAAGGAAATGTATACGTTTCCTGATCGCAATGGCACTTTGTTAACTCTCCGTCCTGAAGGAACGGCCAGCGTGGTTCGAGCATACATCGAACATTCACTCCATCAACATGCCAGAAGGTGGAAATTGTTCTACTTCGGTCCAATGTTCAGACATGAGCGCCCTCAAGCCGGAAGACTTCGGCAATTTCATCAGGCTGGCGTCGAGGTATTCGGATATTCAGAACCACATGCCGACGTTGAAGTCATTGCACTACTTCATCGCTATCTGACGCAGCTTGGAGTCTCCGCACTTAGGACAGATGTGAACAGTTTGGGCGATGGAGCCTGTCGCCCTGCGTACCTAGATGAGCTGAAAAAGTTTTTAGAAGAAGCCTCAGACCTCTTGTGCGAAAACTGCACACGACGTGCTCAAACAAACCCTTTGCGTGTGTTAGATTGCAAAGTTGAAAGCTGCAAAGCCGTTCTGGCTGATGCGCCAATCATGCTTGATCACTTATGTGAAAATTGTCTGACCCATTTTGATGCAGTGAAAGAAGGATTGGAGCGGCTCAAAATTCCGTACGCGATTAACACAAGACTAGTGCGAGGACTAGACTACTACAACCGAACGGCATTCGAAGTGGTCAGTGCAAACCTTGGGGCGCAAGACTCGATTGCGGCGGGCGGGCGCTATGATAGCCTAGTAAAATCGCTTGGTGGCCCTGCGACACCAGGGATAGGCTTTGCCATCGGACTAGAACGATTGGTCTTATTGGTCAAGGAAAAGATAAACCACACTTCAGAGCTAGACATCTTTATTATTGCACTCGGAGAAACTGCGTTAAAGGCAATGCTGCCTATATTAGATCGCCTACGCACTCAAGGTATTGCGGCTGATATGGATTATGCTGGAAACAGTCGCAAGAGCCAAATGAGGCAAGCAAATCGATCAGGAGCGCGCTTGGCGATAACCGTTGGTACCGATGAGTTAGAAAAACAGTCTGCAGTCGTCCGAGACCTGCATACGCAAGAGGAACAGAACATAAGTCTTGCAGATTTAGTTACGACGCTTACCAAGCGCTGTGAGGAATTTCGGTAAGTTTTCACCTCTCTTTCACAAAGGAAGCATGATAACCAAACTGACCAACCCCTTCTCTTGGTCCAGGAAGAGAAAAAGACAACAACCTCTCTGCTTGATTGCCCTGAACCACCATGATAGCGTTACCTAGTAGGACTCGCCTATATTGATATGGCTTCACCATGCATTTCTAGTTCATTCAGACGATTAGACAGAAGGAACCTCCCCTCACTTTGAACGATACAATTACTCTCAAAGTAAAACTTCAAGAAGGAACGGATACAGCCCGTCTCTTCGGCAACCACGATCGCCATCTCAAAGCTATTGAACAGGGTCTGGGAATTCGCATCTCTGCACGTGGCGAAATGGTCACGATGAAAGGATCACGAACCTCAGTTAACGAAGCTGGCCAACTAATTACTGACTTGAGCGAACTGGTCAATCAAGGGATTCGTATCGACACCGAAGATGTTCACTCTGCAATTCAACATATCCAGGATGTTCCGGAAGTCTCCATTCGTTCACTCTTTGCAGATGGCCCACACATTTCTACAGCAAAAAAAACAATCCACCCAAAATCAATTACTCAGCGAACCTACCTTCAAGCTATCACGAAATCAGATATCGTTGTGGGGATTGGACCGGCAGGAACAGGAAAAACATATCTAGCAATGGGCGCAGCTATTTCAGCTCTCAACAAAAGACTGGTTCAACGTATCATCCTCACCCGCCCTGCGGTTGAAGCAGGAGAACGCCTTGGATTTTTGCCTGGAGACTTGAACGCCAAAATCGATCCCTATCTTCGGCCTCTGTATGATGCATTGTTTGATATGATCGAAATGGAACAGGCCACTCGCCTTATTGAAATAGGGAATATCGAAATTGCACCACTCGCATTCATGCGTGGACGCACGTTGAATGATTCGTTTGTAATCCTAGATGAGGCACAGAACACCACCTCCGAGCAGATGAAAATGTTACTTACCCGCCTTGGCTTCAACTCTCAATTAGTGGTGACAGGGGATGTGACACAAATCGATCTTCCCAGAGATCGTAATTCTGGACTGAAGGAAATACGAGAAATCTTGGCTAATATTGAAGGGATAGAATTTGTACACTTCAGCGATCAGGACGTAGTTCGCCATCGCTTAGTGAAAGAGATTATTAAAGCATACAATCGACACGGGGAAAGAACATCCCAAATTCGAAACTCTGGCTCTGAGACACCTCATGCCCTATGACAATAGTAAAACAAGCATTGGCTGAGCCCCTTATCGTCTCCCTTTCCAACCGCCAACGAATGTTTAGAATACGTTCTCAGCTTCTCATCTCAACAGCGAAAACTATTCTACGTCACGCAGGACACCTCACAGGAGAATTGAGTGTGCTGTTAATCAATGATCGCGCGATGCGTGCGTTGAATGCTCAGTACCGAGGAAAAAATCAGGCCACAGACGTATTGTCTTTCCCTCAACCTGCCTCACAAGACGGCGTAGCACACTTGATTGGTGATGTAGTGATTTCACTCCAAACAGCAACACGGCAAGCACAAGAACGCCAATCAACACTTCATGAGGAAATTGTACGACTCCTTGTCCATGGAATTCTTCACCTTTTAGGATACGACCATGAACGCAGTCCACAAGAATTCAGACGCATGAGAAACAAGGAGCGAATGATTATTAGATGTCTTACTACGGAGGGCATCACGGTGGGCAGACCATAAGTCATGGCAGGATGGTTTCAACGTCTTGGCGAAGAGCTGACCAAGGATAGAGGCTCCCTTGCGGACAATTTAAATTACCTCATGCTCAGAAGCCCTAAAATCGATACCTCACTCATCGAAGAGCTCGAAGCGATTCTGATCCAAGCGGATTTAGGCGTAAGTGCGACCAATAGAATTCTTGAACGTATTCGTAAAAAAAACACGCTGACTCCAGGTTATGACACAAGTGAGGTCCGCGCGTTGGTGCATACGGCCATTATAGACATTCTTAAACTATGCCAAGATTACACCGATACAGTTCCTCCTCCCAAAACACCTCGTCCCTATGTCTACATGATGGTCGGAGTGAACGGGGTTGGAAAAACTACCACTATTGCAAAACTTGCTCATCGTGCCCGCAAGGGAGGAAAAGAGGTAGTACTCGTTGCCGCCGATACTTTTCGTGCAGCAGCCATAGACCAACTCGCAATTTGGGGCCAGAGAGTCGATGCCGATGTAATCCATCATCGCCAAGGTTCTGATCCTTCTGCGGTTATTTACGATGGCCTAACGGCGGCCAAAAATCGAAAAGCAGATGTGGTAATCATTGATACCGCAGGTCGTCTTCAAACTAAACAGAATCTCATGAGCGAACTCGAAAAAATGCATCGAGTAATGGCAAAAGTTCTTCCAGGGACGCCTCACGATGTACTCCTAGTGCTTGACGCTACTACTGGACAGAATGCTATTTCGCAGGCACGCCTTTTTAAAGAAACAGTGGGCGTAACAGGCATCGTCCTCACCAAACTCGATAGCACTGCCAAAGGTGGAATTGTCGTCGCTATTGTCGAAGAATTGAATGTTCCAGTAAGATGGATCGGATCAGGAGAAAACCACACGGATCTCTCCAGATTTGACATCAAGAATTTTGCAGATACCTTGGTAAAGATGCATTGATAAGCAATAGCCCTATACTGGGCCCATGGCCTGATTGGGACGATATTGATCATGTCCTTTTGGACATGGACGGCACTCTCTTAAATCTCGAATTTGATAACGAGTTCTTCAGTGAGTTTCTCCCCACACAATACGCATTAGCTAAAGGTGTTCCAAAGAATGTTGCACAAAAAGACTTATTTGCGAGGTACAAAGCCGTGGAAGATACCTTGCAGTGGTTTGATATCGAATATTGGGGCCGCGAATTGGGATTAGATGTGGTTGGGTTAACTGAACAACAATCACACAAGGTGTCGCTACATCCTGACGCCTGTGCGTTTCTTAAACACATACAAGCACTAGGCAAACCAGCATCCCTTATCACAAACGCCCATCACTCCACGCTAAAGATAAAAGTGCAGCGTACCGGCATTGATCGATATTTGAAAAAGATGCTGTGCTCTAGCGAGGTCGGTGCCCCCAAACACCATCCCAAGTTTTGGGATTATGCACAGAAAGAAATCGGCTACAACCCAACGCGAACATTATTCGTCGATGATTCAGAAAAGGTCCTTTTAGCTGCACGCGAGCATGGCATCCGCTATCTTCTGCACCGATCCAAACCCAGCACGGTTGCCCCCCCACTCCCATCGGACAAATTTCACTCTATAGAGGACTTCAACCCCCTGATGTATCCTCGTCAATACCCCTGTCTCTGAGTTAAAAAAACAGGTTTCTTCTTTTCTATATATTATTTTCGTACTCCAGCGGATACTACGATGGATAGCGTACTCAACCCCACGAGACAGTTTATAAAGAATATGGTGCGGTTATTTTCCTAAGGCTATCGAAAACAGAAAAACTACGAGTCAAAGTTCACTACCTGCTGCTGAGGCTGTTGGACTTGAGCGGCTAACGCGGGTTGTCCCAATTCGCGTATTGGAGGAAGATCTTTAAGATTATTAAGCCCAAATGTTTTTAAAAAATCGTTGGTTGTTCCATAGATAACAGGACGTCCCACACCCTCCCGGCGACCAAGAATCCGCACCAATCTCCTCTCCAGCAATGTCCGCATCACCCCACCAGTATCAACACCTCGCACATCTTCAATCTCAGGTCGCGTAATAGGCTGCTTATAAGCAACAATAGCCAGCACTTCCAATCCAGAACGAGAGAGTTTTGGTTTTCCTGCAACAAAGCGTTTTACCCATGGACCACAATCAGGCTGAGTAGTAAAACTAAATCCTCCTGCGACTTCGACACACTGAATACCACGTCCGGGTTTGTCACAATCCTCCTGAATTAACCGAATAGCACTTTCAATTTCGTCTAATGATGTTCCATCAATCATCTGGCTAATCTGCTTGCGCGACATGGGCTCTGGTGACACGAAGAGCAATGATTCTATGATTGCCTTGAGATCCTGTACTTGCATCTTTGGCGCTTGATTTTCACTCATTTGCATTCTCCTCCGATAACCCCACTGACAATCACGATGATGGTATCTTGCCTCCTCTTCGATTTACCTCATTGATCAGGAGTGATACATACGCTCACCTCTTTGATCTCGGACAATATTGCAGACGCTGATCATCATCAAGCATATCCCTCAGCCTCTCGAAACAAAACGACAAGCGAGTTTCAGCCTGTGCAAACTCTACATTGAATGGCGTACACACCCTTTGGAGATGGAAATCGTAAATTAACGAGAAACATTTACCTTTTTGCCCTCCATTCTCCTCACATAGAAGGACGATGCTTAAGATATCCTTCTTGGCATGTTCCCCATAAACCAATTTTTGATTCACGTGCAATGCGTTCAATCCCAACATACTCTGCCTTCTTGTCGGCAGGATATTTTCTTGGCACCCATGCATTACCCCGGCGAATAACTTCAGCATTAACATCTTGTCCTTCGACCTCCACGTACACAAGAAGTCGCCCGCGACGATCCACTTTGTCACCACTATCCCACATAACGATAACGTCTTTATCGAAAATTAAATCGCTCAAAAATTTAGCTGCTTCCAGTGCATAGCACGATCCCCCATCTTCACCCCACCCAGCCGCATCGACAGCTATAAGGTTCGCTTCATAATTTCCTGCTTTGTCGGGAAACTTCACAACGATAGTATCCCCATCAAACACCCAAACAACATGCGCTGCCTGACTCGTAAAATTCACATCCATCGCTGACCCATGAGTCCATAAAACCGCACCCATCATTGTAATGCTAAAGACCCAAGCTATTTTCCTCACTTTTTCCTCTCCTTAGGCGATGGTTCTTTCAAGCGTATTAACCATATCAACAATAGCATCGAATCCCGATTGCCAAAAGGCCATCGACCGTATATTAACCCCCATTGCAGTAAGAACTATTTCAGGGCTCTCTGAGCCGCCCACTGCAAGCAAGGCCAGATAACGAGAAACAAATGGCTTTCCCTCCTGAAGGTATCGTCGATGCAATGCTAACGCTAAGAGAGTCCCAAAGCTATAGGCATAACAATAGAACGGAGTGTGATAGAAATGCGGAATGGTAAGCCACTCCCATTGAAATTCATCAGGAACCACAACTTGTTTTCCAAACTGGCCTCGCAATTCATCTAGGTAGACTCCACAGAGATCCACCGTCGTTGCTCCTTTTTCAATTATTCGATGTGCTTGCATTTCAAACTGTGTAAAAAATGCTTGCCTAAGAATCGTCGCATAAAGATCATCGAGTTGAGAAACTAATAGTTGTTGCCGAACTGCCGTATTCCGCTCTCTGATCAAAAGGAAGTCTGCCAGTAACCGCTCCCCAAAAACCGAAGCAGTTTCAGCCAGTGGCAACGTTGAGTGGAAACTAAACACGGATTGATCAGCCGCCATCATGCCATGAACGGCATGACCAATTTCGTGCGCTAAAGTAGCCACATCTCTAGGATCTCCACGAAAATTCATCATCACATATGGGGTAAGTCCAGGAATAACACTGTAGCAGTAGGCTCCAGCCATTTTCCCTAACCGAGATTCCGCATCAATATGGTTTTCCCGGAAGACCTGCTCAGCATGATTAGCAAGTTCAGGTGAAAAGTTCCTATAAGCTTCCAAGACCATATGTACAGCATCTTGATATCTATATCGCTTGGCAGTTTTCCGGAAGGGCGCATAAATATGAAAGCGATTCATTGTTCTCATCCCACACAATCGAGCTTTGACCGAAAAATAGCGTTGAAAAATATGGGCATTTTTCTGACATACCTTCAAGAGCATGTTGACAACATCGCCCGGAAGGTCATTTCTCATATTTCTAGCCGCAATAGGAGAACGATGCCTCCGCAGAGATAACTGCTCATTTTTCCAATCCATGACACGAGCTTTATACAGCTCCCCAATAACAACACTCTGTCCTTCAAATACTCTGAAAAATTCTTTGTACGCACACACTCGCAATTCAGAATCAACATGCCGCATGTAACCGGTCAATTCCTCCCGCGTCAACAATATTTTCTTCTTACCATTACTTTTTCGCAATTCAAAGGTAAGGCTACTCGTCAGAACATCAAACACGGTGATAATGGCGCTCGAACCTGTAATATTCTTGATGGTCACAATTTTCTCCTCATCCTCAGAAAGTGTGTGAGGACGGAAAAAACGAATGGTCTCTAATCGATAGCGATGCAAGCCAGAAATTTTCAGAAGTTTCTGCGCCCTTGAATCCTCAACTGATTGCCACCAAAGATCGAAAAATAGCACGCGATTAGAGATCTCTGCACCAAGTTGTTCTATCTTTGTTTTAAAGGCTAAAGCTCGCTGATTTCCGGTATTCTCAGAAAACCAAAGGTAGCTAAAAGCTTCTAGCTTATGGCTAAGGCAGGCTATGCGCTCGGCTCGCTGCAGTGCCTCGAGAAAAGCCGACCGAGGCCGTGCCGATATAAGCAACCTTTGCAAAGACTCAAAAGCTTTCACTTCACGCATGATGGTCCGCCTGATGGCCTGAAATTCTCGCTCTGAATTTTGAAACAAGCCCGTCAGGTTCCATTTCATTTCAAATGATGAATTTTTTGTTCGCACGTACACGCCTACCCCAGTTCTCTGTTTTTTCTATTGGGTTTTATTCTGATACGTACCGGAGTACCATCAAATCCCCATTCTTCTCGAATGCGATTTTCAAGAAAACGAGTATACGTCGCGCCAAATGGCTTTGGGTTACCCGTAAAAATGACAAAGGTTGGAGGTTTCACAGAGACCTGCACCATAAAAGATGCAGACACACTTCCTCCTTTCTTCACGGGAGGCGGAGTTTTCTCAATAAGATCATGAAAGAACCTGTTCAACTTCCCTGTCGAAACTCGCTTCGAATATTTTTCCATCACCTGATCGATCAACTTGAACACCTGTGGAACTGTTTTCGGTTTCATCCCAGCCCCAAATAAAAACGGTGCCCAATAAAGAAACGGCATCTGACGGTGTAAGTTCTGACGATATTTGAGACGTGGCTCTTCCCCGGAATTTTGGAGATCCCATTTATTAATCATCAGGATCATAGCTCGCCCCATGCGCAAGGCGAGTCCGGCAATCTTGCTGTCCTGTTCAGTTGGACCTTCGATACTGTCAAGCACCAAGATCGCGATATCCGCCCGCCCTAAACTCTTCAAGGCCCGAAGCACACTGTATCGTTCGACCCCACGATCAATACTCCCACGTCGCCGAATGCCAGCAGTGTCGATAAACCGATAGGCCTTTTTGTAATACATCACCAAGGTATCGATGGAATCACGGGTCGTCCCAGGAAAATCACTCACCACCATACGATCTTCTCGTGCGATCGTATTAATGAGAGTAGATTTACCAACGTTTGGTCGGCCAATAATAGCAATTTGTGGAATACCGTCGTATCCCCCATCAAAATCTTCATCATAGTTTTTGATCAAGGGATATATCTCCTCGAGAAGATCATCAACCCCCAAACCATGCTCTGCTGAAACCGGATAGAGAGTGGCTACTCCCAACTCACAGAAATCAGCCATCAGCGTCTCTTTTGCTGGAATATCTATCTTATTTACCGCGACAAAAACAGGTTTTGGGTTCCCACGAACAACATTCATGATTTCACGATCCGTCGGCGTTAGCCCTGTTCGTCCATCCATAAGAAAAATGATCACATCTGCCTCTGCAATCGCCAATTCAGATTGCCGCTTGACCAAACCAACCATGCCCTCATCTCGAGTAGGTTCCAACCCCCCCGTATCCATGAGCTGAAAGGCTTTGCCTCGAAAGGATGCCCCGGCACAAAGTCGATCACGGGTAACACCTGCTAAATCATCAACAATCGCCTTGCGTTTTTCCACAATCCGATTAAATAAGGTTGATTTGCCGACATTTGGCCGTCCAATGATGGCGATAAGAGGAATTTTAGATTTCATGATGGATGCCACTGATAGCGAGACTGGAGGTGGAAGCTAGCACAGGAACGAGTTCGTGACAAGGCCATTCTCATGAAATGTGACGTCAATACTGGCCATTCTCAAAATGAGTGCCAACAAAGATCAGATTCCTCCCATGCAACTTCACTAATCATGAATGTTCACAAATACGAGAGCTCTTCTGCCTTGCGACGTTTTTCTCCATCTGCAATAATGCCACCTTACTAGCGTTTTAAACCCTATGGCGAAACTCGGCATCAATGTTGATCATGTCGCAACGTTGCGGCAAGCCCGCGGTGGGAATGAACCCGACCCTGTCACTGCTGCAGCCCTCGCTGAATTGGGCGGGGCCGATGGCATCGTCATTCATCTCCGGGAAGACCGTCGTCACATTCAGGAGCGCGATCTGCGCCTCCTCAAAGCGATGGTCAAAACAAAGCTAAACATGGAAATGGCGGCTACAGACGAGATGGTTCACATTGCCATGGACGTCCAACCCGACCTAGTAACACTTGTTCCAGAACAACGTGCGGAATTGACGACGGAGAACGGAGTTGATGTTATCGGACACAAGCATGACTTTGAGAAGATCATCAAGACACTTCACGGATCAGGCATCTCGGTCAGCTTGTTCATTGACCCATCCCTTGACCAAGTCAAAGCTGCCCACAAGGTCGATGCGGATACTGTAGAGATTCATACCGGTCCGTTTGCTAATGCCCAAAACCCAGAATTCGAGAGAACTGAGCTTGATGCAATCGCCAACTGTGTACGACTTGCATACAAACTTCATCTTGGCATAAGCGTTGGGCACGGACTCAATTACCATAATGTCACGATGCTGACACAGCTTACAGAAATAGAGGAGTACAACATCGGCCACAGTATTATCGCTCGCGCAATCCTCGTCGGATTCGACCGTGCTGTAGGCGAAATGAAAACTCTGCTTGTATAGTCTGTTAACGCGAAACGTTTACCCTATCCTAATGTTTGGCAACATTCCTGTTGATCCAAAAAAAAATATCCGTATCTCATAGACGTCTACCATGATTGTTGGTATTGGGATTGACCTAGTGAAAATTGATCGCCTTCAAGCCATCGCCATGCGCTGGGAAGATCGTTTCCTTACTCGCGTGTACACACATGCTGAACGTGACGCATGCTTTGAACGGGCAATGCCATTTCCTGCACTTGCCGGTCGATTTGCACTCAAAGAGGCCATGTTTAAAGCCCTCGGTACCGGATGGAGCG
>CEQE01018528.1_pt1 | contig 11203 bp, 8 predicted proteins | sample 356201 | NCBI WGS metagenome assembly CEQE01 (sample SAMEA2619970, study PRJEB7988) | marine metagenome | biome: marine biome (ENVO:00000447); feature: mesopelagic zone (ENVO:00000213) & marine oxygen minimum zone (ENVO:01000065); material: "saline water (ENVO:00002010), including plankton...
CGAGTTGGTGGCTAGCGTGTTATCGGGCATCACGACGCTGGAACGACTAGGCGCCGTGATAGTCCCAATAAACATGCCCGACATAAGTGGTTATATGGATGCATGGGGAGTCCTCTGCTCTTCTGAAGCATTAGCCGCCCATGAGGCGACATATCCGTCCCGCCGGGATGACTACGGGCCCTGGTTCCAGGCTTGGTTGGATAGCGGCGCCCGGGTCACCGGGGCCGAATACGCCAAGGCTAACAACGTCCGCGCATCCTGCCGCGGTCTTCTGAACAATATCTTCCAAAACGTCGACATAATCTGTTGCCCAGCCATGATATCTCCGCCATTCCCAGTCACTTTGGAGGAGATGTACGGGCCGATGTTTTTGCTCGACGATCCAAATTGGGGCAGATTTACAGTGCCTTACGATTTCAGCGGGTCTCCCAGCATATCCTTGCCTTGTGGCAAAAATAGCGAGGGATTGCCCCTCACAATTCAATTCGTCGGAAAGCACCTTTCGGAACCTTTGCTTTGCCGGATCGGACACACGTTCGAGCAGACCACCGACTGGGGAGCTCTGAGGCCGAACATCATCTGAGGTCTTGGGGCACGTCTCATAAGTCCAGATAGGATTTCTGCCAGGTCCATGAATTAACGAATTGATACGACGTCTAAAACGCCCTGAACTGCACTTACGTAAGGTCCTCTGATCAAGTCTGTAGCACCCGTTAGAAATCGATACTATCGGCGGCTTTACTGACTTTGTTCTTTGGTATAACGATTCTTGGTCGCTTTTAGAACCACGCTTTTTAACTCTGAGTTCCTGGTCTTGTCCCCACAGTCACGGCACGGGCTGAAACGCCAATCCAGGAACCTTACGATAGTCTGACTACTGCAGCTGACCCACCGGAATGCGCAAGTATCGAAAGTGGAGGTAAGTGTCGGCGGACCGGTTGGGACGTAGTCTATTATTAGGACAATTATGAATCTGGTTGTGACACCGACGGTAGTGAATACAATTTTAAGGCATATTAAAGGCCGAAATCCGAACTTGGTTTTAACTAGCAGAACCGATTACGCGCCCAGCCTATTATTCATGTGATTAGCCAATTGAATCAATAATGCAATCGGAAAGCTATCTCGAATCTATATTGTTTTATACACTTGCCATGGGAAGTCGTGTTGCGTTATAAGGTTGTTGAACCAACGAGTTTAGCATCGCCTGAGCAGACCTTAAAAAGCGATCTGCAGACCTATCGATTTTGGGCTTAGGAGGCTGGAAATGGTTCGTGCCGCATCGATCGGCTTCGTAGTAAGCATGCTGTTAACTGCAATAGCGGCTTGGTTAATGTCGACCGGGACAGTCCATGCCCAGCGGGCGCCGCAACACGTTTTCTCGGGCCAGGTCAATAACTTTGGCCAACCCATAAACGATGGCTTTGTAAAGGTCACCGTTGGACCTGGATTTGGCCTACAACCGCCAGTACAGGAGGTAGCCTACGAGGGCATCAGAGGAGGGAGATATAAAATTGCTGTAGAGGACCCTACCAGGGGCAATTACTCAGGCGTAATATTGCAGTTCTATGTGGTACACCAAGGGAGGCAATACCAGTGGCAAAGGACGGTGCGATTGGAGCCTGGCAAAGTCACCGAATTGAACTTTGATATCGAAGGATGGTTATGGCATCAGGCGCAACCTCGACAGGTCGGGAACCAGCCTGGAGGAAGCGGTGGGATGACGGCGAACCAGGAAGCCCGCATGGAGATGGAGCGGGAGCAGATGGAGCGGGAGGCGGAAATGAGGGAAAAGGAGGGAGAAGAGCGCAGGGAGATGGAGCGGGATCGAATGGAGCGGGAAGACGAACGTCAGCGAGAGCGAGAGGACCGCGAGGCGGAGATGCGGCAAGAAGAACAGGAGTCCCGCCGTGAGATGGAGGAGGACATGCGGCGGGAGCAGATGGAACTGGAGCGGGAGCGGATGGAGCGGGAGACGGAGATGAGGGAAAAGGAGGGGGAAGAACGCAGGGAGATGGAGCGGCAGCAGATGGAGCGGGAGACGGAGATGCGGGAAAAAGAGGGAGAAGAACGCAGGGAGATGCAGCGGCAGCAGATGGAACGAGAGGAGGACATGCGGCGGGAGCAGATGGAGTTGGACCGGCAGCGGATGGAGCGTGGCCAGCCGGGAGTTCAACGGGTGGCGGGTGAGGGCTCTAAGAGTGGCCCCAGCAGAGGTTTGTTCTCCAACAATAAAGCCGGTGAAGCGACCTCTGGAATCGACAACATCATGGACCCGACCATGCTGACCATCATCGGCATTGCGCTCACAGTGCTCACCACGGGAATGACCTTATTTAAGGGGGATTAGTTATGTTGGGTATTTTTCGCTTCTTGCCTTTCTTTGCCTCGCGCGTGCTGCCTAGCATCGTCATAGCCTTTCCACTTCTTTTGGCCGGTGGGTACGGCATCATGGATCCGGCTTTCCCTCAATCAGTGGCCGTAGTGGTGCTGGTACTGGGAGCAGGCCTGTTGTGCCTCGGCTTTTACATGGGCTTGGCCGGGATCGCTCCAGAGCCAACGATGGTGAGTGACGAACAGCTGATAATCCAGCGTCACCCCACCATGAAGCCCGCCTACGCCCGGATGGTATGGAGCATCCCATTCCTCGTTGGAGCTGGGTATCTCCTCGAGTTCACCCAGCAGCCCTATATATTCCCCTTTGTGCCCTTCGTAATTGGCATGTACTTTTTTCTTAAAGGGGTGATGAAGTACCTCAAAAACCAACATATAACCTACACGATCACCGACCGCCGGGTCATGCACATGTATAAGTTCCTGTGGCTAAGCACCAAGGAGATCCCTGTGGCCAGGATCGTCTCCATATCCGAAGCCCGCAGCTTTTTCGAAATCCTCACAGGACGGGGCACTGTGGTGGTTGCCACGGGGATTGGACAACAGCAAGTGATACGGATTGAAGAAATCAACGACCCGGCTCCTGTCGCCTTAGCCCTCAGGGAAATGATGCCAAGCACTTAGGATGGCTCAGGCACTCTAGAACTAGCCCGTCTGACTTTAAATCAGTCTTTTCCTGTGAAAAACAATCGTGGGTGCCGAATGGATTCTATGAACACCTTTACAACTATAAATTAAGTGAGTATCGTATCTTCGAACCGTTCATCGTGGGGCAGGCCGCCGAGTTAGCTTTGAACTAGGTCTTACTGTTCAACACAGATATCACTCTTTACACCAATACAGGGAGTACCAACCTCGAAGCCCAACGAGCAATCATAGCGCAGTCCAACGTCTACCGAGCACGTTACGCGGCATCCTGACGGACCTGAAAGATAGGCCAATTACAGTGGTTTCACAACGTTGCTCCCAGTTCGAGCACCGTACTACACGCGCCGCACGCGTAAAATCGTACTGAGGCAGGAGGGAAGTCTCGTGGGTATATTTAAGTTAATTCGCAGCCTTCTGTTCCTACCCATCAATCTGATTACGATGCCCTTCCGCATGGCAGCCAATAGCATGATGACCATGATTGGCTGCGGTTTGGCAGTCGTGGTTGTGGTGGTTGTGGTGGTCCTGGTGGTAATATTCGTCGTGTCGGACTAACTCCAGATCCTACTCCGACTCCTTTGGCGGCAAGTCTGTTGCCCGCTTCTCTAGGTTCGCCGATAGAACCTCTAACCCAGCTACCCGAACCTCAAGAGTGGCAATTTTCGCCTCGAGTCCACCAGTCCGGTCAGGTCGCGCCTTTCAAGTTGGCCGCGGCCAGGTTGGCTCGGGTCAGGTTGGATCGGTTCCGGCCAATAGTCACAGTGTTACACGAATATGCCGAAGCCCATGAAAACTCAGGTAGGCAGGCCTAGTCTTTTCACGACACGGGCGAAGTTTTGAGTTACTTTGTCCGGAACGATGGGCGATCCATCTCCTTCAGTGAAGACATAGCCGGATTCCCTCCAGGCATTCCCATAGATAATTGCTGTTGCATTGGCAGTCGCGGATACTCGGCATCGAGTCGACAGTGTCCGGAGAAAGGGCGATGGATCTCCGGGATCTGGCCGTCTTGGGTTGCCTTCCATCAATCTATGCTGGCCTATCCTCTACAGAGTGGTGACCACACTTAGTGAGGATCCTGGAAGGTCAACGTACTCCCACTTCAAGTCGCATATTTCTGCCCGCCGCATACAGACGACGACCGGATTTCGGCCAACGACGCCGCGCCCGCACCGCAGGCAAGTCCGACGATTGGATCGCGGCAACTATGGCGGAATTAAGGGAACTACTGACGAAAAACATCGCGTAACCGCTAAACTGGACCAGATAACAGCGAGGGCTGCCTTGTTCCGAAGGCAGCCCTCGCTGTTATCTGGTTAAAGCTGGACTTGAGGTAATAGTGCCCGGCAGTACTCGGAACGCCCGCCCTTAAACTCTGTATTCCTCCCACTCCACAAATGCGGCAAAGCTCTATGTTTCACCTGCACCGAGCAGTTCACCGATGAGTGTGACCAATGGCGCCAAAATACAGGCCGAAAAGCTCTAACAGGTTCAGTATTGGATCGATTAACGTCCGCGGGTGCCATAAAAGCACGGTCAGCTGCGCGAGTTCTAGGAGTATCCAATGGCAAACGATCCAATCAATCTCTACGACTACGAAGCCAGGGCGAAGCTCGCTCTGTTCCACGATGCCTGGGACTTCATCGATGCGGGGGCCATGGACGAGCTTACAACTAAGCGGAACCGGAAAGCTTTCGATCAACTGACACTACGGCCTCGATTCATGCGCAGCGTAGAAGAGCGGAAGATCACTGCCAGGATGTTGGGGCAAGATATCAGTATGCCCATATTTGTTTGCCCGGCTGGTAGTCACGGACTCGCCCACCCTGACGGTGAAGTCGCTACAGCCAAAGCTGCGGGCAGATCGAATACTTTAATGATGCTCGCCACAGGTTCCACGTGCAGTTTGGAAGAAGTGGCCGAAGCTGCCACCGGTCCACTTTGGTTCCAGCTTTATCACCGAGGCAAAAGCCTGTCCGAAATGTTGGTGAGAAGGGCGGAAGATGCTGGATTTAAGGCTATCGTTTTAACTGTTGACACACCGGTCCCGAGCCCCAAAGAGCGGGATCTTCGCAACAAATTTGAGCGTACCTTAGAGCTGGGGAACTTTAGGGGCACGAACCTACCAAGGTCTGAAATTAGCGGTACGGATGAGACTCCTGGCTGGGATGTATCGATGGCTGATCCCGTCGCATGGAGTGATTTGGAATGGCTCCGAGGACTCAGTTCTTTACCGCTTGTACTGAAAGGAATCAGGGTCGCCGAAGACGCTAAGATCGCCGCCGCGAGCGGAATAGAGGGAATCTTGGTCTCCACCCATGGGGGTCGGCAGCTGGATCAAACCATGAGCTCGGTCGAAATGGTGCCAGAGATAATCGACGCAGTGAACGGAAGTTGCGAAGTGTACCTCGACTCCGGCATCCGGCGCGGTAGCGACGTTGTAAAAGCGTTGTCCTTGGGAGTCAAAGCTGTAGGCATAGGCCGGCCCTTGTACTGGGGTTTGGCGACGGAGGGTGAGGAAGGTGTTCACAAAATACTTGAGCTTTTGAGGGAAGAAATTGGGCGGGCAATGGACTTCTGCGGTCAGAGCGACGTGGCCAACTTGGAGCCGGGATTAATCAATATCCCAAATGACTGGGGTCCTAGTTAAATTCCAATTGTGGTCTTAGGCGAAAGAGATTCTAACTCAAACAACCTCTTGGGAGGAGCAAATGACTGAAGTTTTCTGGTTCTCTGAGCAACCCTATGGACACGTCACCGACGACGACCTCGAAAAATACGAATCTGGGCGCATGCATTTCCCAAACACATATTTCGATCCTCTAAAAGCCCATGAACTGTATAACAACTACCACGAGCAATATGCGTTCGCCGATGAGATCGGATTCGATGGAATTATGTCCAACGAACATCATTCTTCTTACTGGTGCATGAAGCCTTCTATAAACGTTGATGCCGCCATCATTGCCAAGGTGACCAAGCGAGTGAAAATCGCACTTATGGGTAACCTGATAGCGCTAAACGATCCGATCAAAATGGCAGAAGAACTGGCCATGCTCGACTGTATTTCCGGTGGAAGGATAATTTCAGGGTTTGTACGGGGAACTGCGGTGGAATCCTTACACGCCGGGATTTCACCGACCGAAAATCGGGACCGGTTTGAAGAAGCACACGACCTGATCTTAAAGTGCTGGACTACTCCTGGTCCTTTCCGATGGGAAGGAAGGTTCTTCCAATATCGAATGGTGAATCCCTGGGTCGTTCCCATACAAAAACCGTTCCCGCCTATTTGGTTCCCAGGGTCCGGGAGCCCGGAGAGCGTCATTTGGGCGGCCAGCCGCGGATACCCTTACATGAATCTTGGGGCGTTGTTGGATCTAACAATTCAACTCAAAAACCTATATTTCGAAACCGCTGTCCAATCGGGCTTTCAGCCGACATCCGAGCAATTTGGCTATTTAATGCGCATTTTTGTGGCGGACACCGATGAAGCGGCTCAAGAAATCGGACGCAATTTCTTGTGGACCGAAACTCACCGCAATAGAGGACCTATAGAGTTCGTCGATCCACCAGGGTACCAATCTCGAGAGGCGTTAAAACTAAAGATGGCGCGCCCGGCTGCCGGTGCCAACAGTGTTGGAAAAAGGATGGGTTATCAAGAGTTGCAAGACGCATACAACATCATCGTTGGTAGCCCCGATACTGTCATCAAAAAGCTCAAACATGTGCAAAAAGAGTTAGACCCAGGATATATCCTCGTCTATGGAAACGAAGGCCCGATGGAACATGCGGCAACTATGAGATCAATAGAGCTCTTGGGTACCAAGGTTATTCCGGCGTTGAAGGACAGCTAATCAGTCGTCCACGCTATAGGTCTGGCCAAAGAGGTTCATAGGGTCAAACGATGAAACTTAGGAGATGCATGACATGGAGATCGGATCTGTAAAGATCGAAGCGGGAGCGGTAACATTCGCCCTCCACCACAGGTACTTAGATGGTGGTGCTCCTCACCAACAAGGCGTCGGAGGCGCTGGAGGAGGAAACGCCACTCAAGGAATGTGTATCCAGGTCATGGGGACTGCCGACGGCAAAGAGGCCGAACTTCTCCGCTTTGATTGCTTTGATGACGATGCTCATTATCACTATGGCCCTGAGAAGCATAGCGGGAGGATATTCTTAGATCCCACCGTAGCAGGAAACCCCATCGGCTGGACAATCAAGCAGATCCGATCCAACCTGCCCGCGATGGTGATCAAAGCCGGGTATCCCGAAATCGCTGACCGGATAGACCCTACTATAATTTCATCTAAGGTTGGCGAACTAGAAACTATGGCACGGGAAATGGACGCGAAGGAACACCATTTCACCCGGCACCAACGCGGTGAACCTGTGATTGAAGCCGGTAACATCCGGTTCGGACTGGAGATGCGAACGGTAGGGAATGATGGTGGCCCAGCAATCCATCTCATGGCCGATATAGCCGATAACGAAGTCGAGCTAATCGCGTTCGATGCTTTCCGAATATTCCCACATTATCACTACGGGCCAAGGTACAAGAACGAGCGGATATTCTTGGACACGACCTTGGTTGGCAATTCGTTAGACCATTTTTTAGATTGGTTCAAAGACGGCCGACTGCCAGATATGATCGCTAGGGCTGGGTATCCGACCGTAGCCGACAACGTCGACGCTGTATTGCTAGCCGATAAACTGAAAGAGATCGAAGCAACCATCAAAGAGATGGCCATCAAAGATCCTAGGTAGGTCGTCATTCTTAAAGGCTCAATACGCCCGGACGCCTCCCAAATACTCGAATACCGTTCATATTTTCAGTCATTGTGGCCGTTGTGACTCATGTCAATAATCTGATATCTGCCTTGATTCCCCCGATGACTCCGCTCTGTTACCCACAAGATAGAACGCCGTCAGCCGAACGACGTTGACCTTCGGCTTGTAGTCGATTTCGACGTTTCAAAAGATCTTCATAATTTCGGCGTCGATATTCGGCGGCGCCCGAAGATTCGTTAGGCCATGATTGATTGGGAGAGTAAGGATCCTTTAGCGGCGAGCCAAGGTAATTTATAGCCCACATTCGAACCGGTGATAAGGAGACTGAGATGATCAATAAATTTGGAAGCCTATTCGCTGGGCACGTGGATTTCGACGATATGGGCTTCGATGCAACACCTGTCAATGACAGACGTATCTCAGACGTTAGGTTAGCAGGGGTGTTTGACAAGGCTGAAGCAATCGTCCTGAAAATGGAAGAACTGGGATACGACACATTTTGGTCAGCAGAGCATCATTTCCAGCGGGAAGGTTACGAGTGTATCCCTAATCTATTGATGATGTACGTCCACCTTGCCCATCTCACCAAGAAGATGAAGTTTGGTTGTGGGTTTAATATCAATCCGATGTGGCATCCGTTGCGTTTGGCTGAAGACTTCGCTATGGCCGATATCTTAACCAACGGAAGGGTGATTTTCGGCGTGGGAAGAGGCTATCACTCCCGGGAAGTCGACACATTCGGCGTTCCAAGCACCGCCAGCGACGATGCAGCCAATCGGGAAATGTTTGAAGAACAGATCGAGATAATCATGAAGGCCTTTAATGAAGAGTCTTTCTCTTACAAAGGCAAGTTCTATGATTTACCCGCCCATGTTCCGTATCGAGGATACGATCTACGGGAGATCACATTGGTGCCAAGGCCGCGTACTTTGCCTGTGGAAACGTGGCAACCGATTGTAAGTGCCGGCCAAAGAGCGATGGATTTTATGGTTAAGCACGGGATAAAAGGAATAATTGGAGGCGGGGCCGCTGCGGGCGGGGCTGCCGATCAGGTAGTCAAACAATGGCGCGACACTTTGGCCAAGGCCGGTCGAGAAACTGATTTAGGCACAGACCTAGTCATCGGATATACCTGTTATATCGATGATACTGAAGATAAGGCCGTGAACCAGGCGAGACGCTATTTCGAAGAAAACATGAAAATGTTCGCCCCGCTAGGGTTTGTCCGGGGTTTGTCTGAAGACCAGATTTCGGCGGTGGCGCAGGGATCTTCTAAGGCAAGAGCAGCAGGTCTACCAACATTAGAGGACGGCGTGAAAGCCGGATCGTGGCTCTGCGGCCCCCCAGAAATGATCGCTGAAAAAATTCATGATCTCGAAACGCGCTATCCCGGATTGGAGCAGATCAACGTGGGCTCCGTTATCGGCACACCTGAATGTGTCATCCTCGAGCAATTAGAGGTGTTTGGCAAAGAAGTGATGCCCAAGTTCAAAAGATAGAAACCAGGCAAATGCTTCTTTTTGTACGTTGCTTAAGCAGAGACCTGCAACTCCGGAGCCATCCAGGCCTCCATACCATGGAGTAGGCTTGGCGATGTTACCTAGCAGGCTGATTCAAATACCACCAAATACCATTTGAAACTTCGAAGGTTCGCACCCCCGATCCCGGGTGGAACTTGGTGCTAGACATGTTTCAGGTGTTGGTACGTTCGACGGGTAGAACACCGGTCTAGCAACCCCGCTAAACCACGTTCCGCTGTTTTCGCTGCGGTTAAACGCTTCAACAGGAGAAACCATATGGCTGCTCGACGAGAAATTGAAGGCGAGTTTGTTATGGGTTGGGCTGACCGGAAGAGACCAACTCCCTACACCTTGAATGATGCCGAAGGGAGAGTGATCAGCCAACGCACCCCTGTGGCTGATTTGCCTGGGTTAATCACCCCTACTGACCTCCGTTACGTGGTGGTCCAGCTGGATGCGCCAGACCCGATTCATCCCGACGATTGGAAAATGGAAATCGGTGGCCAAGTAGAAAAGCCACAAACATTCACCCTCGACGACCTGCGTAAGCTTCCCGCAAAAACAGTTCGATGCGTCCACGAATGCTCTGGCAGCGAGCAGGACTTTTTTGAGTACTTGAGGAGCGATGGTCAGACTTACGGCTGCTATGTCCATCCCAGTGAAGAAGGGAAGCCCACCAGACATGTTCCCGAGAACGACCACAACGGCCTACTGAGTTCGGGTGAGTGGACCGGCGTACCGTTGGCAACGGTGCTGGAGAAGTTAGGAGTAAAACCCGGCTCATACGGAGTACTGGCCCAGGGATTCGACCGCGGGAGACCCGCCGAGTTCGCAACTGCAGGTGCTCAGTTAGTACCTGAAGGAGAGATCAATTTTGAAAAATGCCTGCCTTTAGGGAAGGCGTTGGACCCGGATACGCTGCTGGCCTGGGCCCTGAACGGAGAATTCATCCGGCACATCCATGGTGGGCCAGTGCGGCTGGTGACACCAGGCTGGTCTGGCAATTGGTCTGTCAAATGGCTCCAGAAACTAGATGTGATGGATCGTAAGCCAGCGCTCTATTACCAGGATCAATATTTTTATCTGGCCGAAGACCCGGGTGAGCCAGACAAAGAAATGATAACTGCTATGGGGGTGAAATCTCTTATCACGGAGCCCAGGGACGGGGACCCGCCAATGCCTCAGGGCGAACACTTGATCGCGGGCCTGGCCTGGAGCGGCCACGGGAATATCACCAGAGTCGAGGTCAGTGCCGACGGGGGCAAGAACTGGTTCGATGCTCACCTAGAAGAACCGATCGAGCGATGGCTTTGGGTCCGCTGGTCCTATCTCTGGTATGCCACCGAACCGGGTCATTACGAAATTATGGCCCGGGCGACCGATGACGAAGGTAGAGTGCAGCCGCAAATCGAGTGGAATTACCTGGGTAAAAACTTTGACGGAATTGTTCCAGTGGATGTCGAGATCGCATAGAGAAGGTCGTGTTGGTCTCCTCGATGCTTAGGGAATTAGTTCAATTATTCGATTCCCTCCGTAACAAAAAACTAATCGCAGAACGATGATCCCCTGGTGCCAATAGCTGAAAAGGATCTCGTTAACCGAGGAGACGATTCATTGATAACGAATGCCCCAGCATCACATTCAGGACCTGCCCGAACACGGCATGAAAATGGACCCAAGATTCCCCGGTAACAGCTTGTTCCTCTCTGTGCGGTCCGTCTAACGCCAATAAATTGGGACCGCTTGATCCAAAACAAAACCCCCGACCATTACAGTTGGGGGTTTTGTTATCGGCGGAAATCGGTCGATTTCATGCCTGAATATGTCTGGCGGGAGTGCGAGGGAGTCGAACC
>CEQE01139256.1_pt1 | contig 11161 bp, 5 predicted proteins | sample 356201 | NCBI WGS metagenome assembly CEQE01 (sample SAMEA2619970, study PRJEB7988) | marine metagenome | biome: marine biome (ENVO:00000447); feature: mesopelagic zone (ENVO:00000213) & marine oxygen minimum zone (ENVO:01000065); material: "saline water (ENVO:00002010), including plankton...
TCTCTGTCCCCGCCGTACAATCGGCTGGTGACTTTCCTGTCTTCCGGGCTGTTTTCCGGAATGTCCGTATCCAGCAGGTAAAGCTTTACCCGTCCAACGAATACTTCCCAAACCCGGGACAGAAGTGTTCTACCGGGAATATCCACAGCAATACGGATTTCATCTCCTTTTTCATCTAAAAGGCTCTTGAGAGGCGCCCGCGAGCAATCCAAAAAAGGATAATTTTCTCTCTGAAAGCCTTCCATATCTATGGTTTGATCGAAATAACCTTCTTTATAAAGTAATCCGACTCCCACAAGGGGGAGATTTAAATCCGAGGCTGATTTCAGGTGATCCCCTGAAAGGACGCCTAACCCGCCTGAATAAATAGGAAAGGATTCGTGAAAGCCGTATTCCATGGAGAAGTAGGCTATAGGCATATCCCAGCTTATGGCTCCGGTTGCTTTATTGTAACTGTCTCTGCTGTTTATGTACTGTTTATATTTTTTGACCACCGTGTTGTAAAGGGTCAGAAACTTTTTATCCTTTGATTTTTCAAGCAAAACGTCATCAGAAACATCATGCAGCAGTTTGATAGGGTTATGTTTTAGCTTGTGCCATAATGCCGCATCAATTTCCTCAAATAATTTTTGCGCATTAGGGTGCCATACCCACCAGAGATTTCGTCCCATTCTCAGTAAATCATCAAGTTCTTTGGGAAGAGTAAGAGCGCTTGTGAACTTACGGTAGTGGGGGGTGCTTGTCCCCACTCCGGAGAAAGAAGTAAACAGGCTGTCTGAAAATGAACTTGTATCCAGGAGATTACTGCGTTTCGCGGCTTTTTCAACCGCGCATATGTAGGCGTCCAGGTATTTGCGATAAAACAGACGCCAATCCGCCATTTGAGCGATTTGCCGGGCCTGTTTATGAATATTTGCCAGTTCTTTTTCCTCTAATTTTAAAAAGTCGTGAAGAAAAAAGGTAAAATCAGAAATGAAGGTGTTTTCTTTACGGCCCTTTCTACGCATTACCGTAACCCCTTTTCCGGGTGAGTGGGAGAGGTCATTGGCCCATCTGCCGAATCCGGTTAAGTCGGTTGTCACAACAGGAACCGCATGCGCCGCACATTCCAGAGGTGTATATCCCCAGGGTTCATAAAAAGAAGGGAAAACACCCAGGTCGCAGGCAGAAGCAATATCATAATAAGGAAGATTGAATACGCCGTCATTTCCATCCAGATAGGCTGTAGAAAAAATAACATTAACTTTATTATGAAGGACATTGCGCAATCCCAATTTGTAGCAGGTTTGTATCACCGGGTCATTATGTTCATCGATAATATGCGTGGTCAGAGCCGCGGGTTTTCCCCATTCAGCGTGATCCTCCTGGATACGATTTTTGACTTCTTCTGAAACAACCCGATGCCCTGCAGCAAGCAAGACAAAGGCAACCACAGGCGGGACAGAAGAGTCATGGGAAATATCGTTTTCCAAACGTGCCAGAGATTCCAAAAGAACATCAATCCCTTTATTGTGAAATTCGTACCTGCCTGAGTGCAGAATAAACTTTGTTTGTTCGGGCAGTTCCTTTTGTAAAATTTTTCGGGAAAGTATAAGGAGATGCTCCCGGTTTTGATCCCGTCGCTTTCGGAAACGGGAAACATTAGGATAATCACGAACATTTAGACCATTATTGACAATGTGATCAGGAAATTTATTCAGAATAGCTAAAGACTCTTCCGCTGTGATGTCACTTATCGTAGTAAAGCAGTCCGCCTCTCTTGCAGCAGCGGTTTCCATAGAATGCTTGGCAGAGACATTAAAGTGTCTGGCTTCATCCCGCGGATTTTTGCCTGCTAATCCTTCCTGAACTTCAATCTTGTTTTCAGAGAGAGAACGTCCCAGAACTGTGGCATGAATGGTAAAGACCGTTCCGATTTCCGGGCTATGTTTTTTAATATATAAAAGTCCGCCGCCGCACATCCACTCATGAAAATGCGCGATCGATTCATCCCCTTCCTGGTAAAGGGTGTTATGAACTGTCTCTATAACTTCCGCGCAGGCGGTGGAAAAGAGTACCGGTTCTATATAATCCCAGTGGCCCGCGTATGAATCCACCCCAAAGTCTTTCCATAGGCTATACAAAAGATTCGCACTATCATAATGCTCCTTATAGTCCACGAGAACAGCCTTAGGTTTTCCCGGGATATCCCATCTTCCCAAGCGGCAAGACAGTCCTTTCTCTTTAAGAGCGGGCTGTATACGTTTCCACAGGGGCTCTTCTGTTTCTGTAAAGTCGGAATTTTTCTCAAGGTTTGGCCCTAAGACAAAGTAGTTTTCTCCAAAATGTTTAACGGCTTCCCCGGTCTTGGTACGGAGAACCGTATAAATTCCGCCGACTTTATTGCAAACTTCCCAGCTTGCTTCATATAGATATTTCACATTGTCTCCTTAAGAGTATATTTTATCCAAACCTGTCATGGATTTCTATGTTAATAATCCTAAATATTTCGAAGCGATTGCAAACATGGAATGGGACTATAAAAGAGGAGAGACCGAAACCTGGATATTGTTTTCAAATATCTGCTCTGGAATATAGCCTTCAACTCTTTTCAATACCCAATAATAGTTCTTTTCAGTTTTCTTTTTGTCTTCTTTAATCTCTGTTTAGATTCCCGCTAAAAGCATGCGGGAATGACACTTTGCTCTGCGATGTCATTCCCGGCCCTGTGCTGAACTTGTTTCAGTATTGATTGGAATTCAAGTCTCCGCAGGCATACTTCACAAGTTTATTACGATGGTAAAATTGGACAGCGAAGAATGAGCTGCCCAAAGGGTTGAGGCCATGGATGCCCTTTATCAAAGGGCGAATCTGCGAAGCCACGCTTAGCGGGGCGAAGCAAAATCTATAAATATTTAAATTCCTATACATCAAGTCAACTATTTCCTTTTCTCAGCACGATAGCTGTACGGGTGGGGAGATAAACCTGGATATAACATTTGAGATTTGAATTTCCTGTAGTGGTTATGGCAAAATATTTTTGAGGCGATTTTATTCGGCCATGACCTCCAAAATCTTTGCTGTCGGTATCGAATAATAAATCGTACTCCCCATGTGGCGCGTCTATAGCATAATCCGTATACGATTGAAAGGGATGGAAGTTAAATAGGAAAATCAACCCGGCCCTTTCAAATCCGAGCACCATGTCTGAATTATGTTCATGCAGCAATGTGGATCCGGGTGATTCTAAAAGGTTATAATTTTTTGCTGTCTTTATCATGTCTTTATCAAATTCTGCTAAGAAATGATATTGTAAATCAATATTATCCCTTAAATTCCATTGTCGCCGCGCGTAATGATATGACCAGTTATTGCCCTCCCGTGGAAAGTCTATCCACTCCGGATGTCCGAATTCATTGCCCATAAAATTCAGATAACCGTTACCTCCTGTAGCGGCGGTAATAAGCCTGATCATTTTATGTAAGGCCATACCGCGCTCGACTTTCATGTTGCCATCTGAAACGCGCATATGTTCATATATCTCTTTTCCGATCAAGCGGAAAATAACAGTTTGATCTCCGACTAAAGCCTGATCATGAGATTCCGCGTAGCTGATAGTTTTTTCATCCTGTCTCCGGTTATTGAGCTCATGCCATAATTCGTTCATTTTCCAATCTTCGTCCCGTTCATGTTTGATAATCTTTATCCAGAAATCAGGCAATCCCATCCCCAGACGAAAATCAAAGCCTATTCCCCCCTCTTTCGGAGGTCTGGCGGTACCCGGCATTCCACTCATATCTTCAGAAATAGTTAATGCGTCCGGTCGCACTTTATGAATTAACTTATTAGCTAATGTCAGGTAAGTAACAGCGTCTTCATCAACTTGTTCATTGAAATATTCATCATAGGAAGTAAAATTCCTTCCCAGCCCGTGATCCAAATATAACATGCTTGTGATGCCATCAAAGCGAAATCCATCGAAGTGAAATTCATCAAGCCAAAACCGACAATTGGAAAGAAGAAAGTGCAGGACTTCTTTTTTTCCATAATCAAAACAACGCGAATCCCACGCTTCATGATTACCACGCGCTCCCTCATGAAAGTACTGGTATTCACTACCGTCAAACCTGCTTATTCCTTCCACCTCGTTTCTTACGGCATGAGAGTGCACAATATCCATGATAACGCTAAGATCGAAGCCATGAGCAGTATCTATAAGTTCCTTTAAATCATCAGGAGTTCCGAACCGGGAAGAGGGAGCAAAAAAATTAGCTACATGGTAGCCAAAAGACCCGTAGTAGGGATGCTGCTGAATTGCCATAAGCTGGATGGTGTTGTAACCTGCATCGACAATTCGGGGGAGAATGAGGTCTTTAAATTCATTGTATGATCCTATTTTTCCTTCTTCCTGAGCCATGCCGGTATGAGCTTCATAAATAAGAGGAGCCTCATGTTTGTTTCGTCTAAAATCCTGATGTTTCCTCGTGTAAGGTTTTGAGGGTCTCCATATCTGTGCGTTAAATATTTTGGTTTTTTCATCCTGGACAACATAGCGGGCGTATACTGGAATTCGTGGGGCATGGCCGCTGTCCCAATACATGGAAAGCCGGTAAAGATCCTTGTGATGAAGCTTTTCAGAAGGGAGCCTTATCTCCCAGTCACCGTGGTCATTGATTCTTTTTAGTGAAAAAGCAGTTTCATCATTCCATCCAGTGAAGTCTCCTGTTAAATAAATAGCCGTTGCATTTGGAGCCCATTCTCGGAAAATCCATTCCTTGTTTCTATAATGCAACCCATAATATTCATGACCGGAGGCAAACTTTTCCATCCCGCCCGCTCCTTTGTTGATCTCTTCTTCCATGGTTTTCAGGCGTTCCATACGCCTTTTGATTTTTTCAGTGTAAGGTATCAGGTAAGGATCACGGCGTACCAATTCTGAAAGAGACTTGGAATGCTTTTTCATATGTTAAATGACAAGACAGGGCATAGCCAATAGTTGACCTGACCCTCAGGGCCAGGTTTTTTTTTAATAAAAAAATTCTTACATGGGTTTCGCCAACAGTTTTTCATAGATATCCATGTAATGCCTTGCGGTAACAGAACAATTAAAGGTTGCGGAGCTTTCTTTCATGATTCGAGTGACCTGCTTTTTTTTCGTGGCTTCAGGCTGTTTGTAATAAGCCATTGCCTGATCAATAGCCCAGCTTAAACCACTATTGTTAAAGTGTTGAAACAGGAAACCGTTTCCTGAATCTCTGGAACAATCAAGAGGAGAGACTGTATCGTGAATCCCTCCGGTATCGTGAGCGATAGGTATAGAACCATAAAGCTGACCGATCATTTGCGGCAAGCCACAGGGTTCAAAAAGAGAAGGCATTAAAATAAAATCAGAAGCTGCATATGAAAGACGAGAAAGCTGTTCGTCAAAGTCACATACGGAAACCCGCTTATAAAAATCATGCAGTCTCACAACATCATGGAAATGCTGCTGGTAAGAACCATTAGCCACTACTACGACTTGCAGGTGGTCTTTCCAATATCTGGAAACTACACGGTATAAAATGTTCGTCAGCAATTGACAACCTTTTTGCACGGGATCCAGCCGGGAAGGCCAGAAAAATAGCGGAGCTTTATCGTCACGAATAAGACCCAGGTGTTCCTGGAGCTGTTGTTTGTTTGCAAGTTTTCCCCTGGCATGATTTCGCGCGTTAAAAGTGCATGCCAAAGCTTTATCATTAACTGGAGTGTAGCTGGGATCAGGGGAATTGAGAACCCCGGCAGCGTAACCTGCCTTGCTCTTATTTGTAAACTCTGATCTAACCGTTCCGTGGATGGAACTATGCTGACCGTTGACCACTTCCTTCAGAAAAGTAGGACTGACCGTATTGATATAATGAGCCGCGAAGACACCGCTCGTTAAAAGATCAACAGCGTTGAAACTCCGGCTTTCTTCGTAATTCTGTGGGATCTGATCAAAAAAAAGATATTGCCAGAATTCTGCCGCGTCTATCCCTGTATATTCTATCCTCTCCAATGAGATTTTTAGTGTATGGATATTGTGCACGGTAAACAGGCAGGGAATATTCAGTCTTCGAGACATTGCGGGTATAAGGCCGGTCATCCAGTCATTACAGTGAATGAGGTCGGGCCTTACCCGCGGAATAATGTTATTGATAACCTCCCGCTGAAAAACAAGGGATGCATTAATGTTTTCTTGTTGATACCCATCATAAACCTGTTCTCTGTAATAAAACGCCCTGTCTTCAGCTAAATGAATTCTTTCGTCGGGTAATTTGCTTTTGTACATCCGGAGTTTTTCATTTATAAATTTACCGACGTCTATGCTGAACATTTTGCGGTAATGGGGTAATGCGACATGTACGTCCGCTCCCTGTTCAAAAAGGTTGCTCACGAGTGTAGCGGACACATCAGCGAGACCGCCGCCTTTTGCGGTCAGCAAGTTCGCCATATTTCCCATACCATTCGGTAAATAAGTAATCTCCGGTGTTACAACCAGGATACGCGGATTTTTTTTAGGCTTTGATTTTTTTTTCTTCTTTTTGCTCATGTTTACGAAAAGTTTTTATAAAACAGGTACCATATCTGTTTGTTTTTTGTACAGACCAAGCATTCTAAAAGAAAAGCTGCAAATTTGCCAACTTAGTTGCTTTATATACTATTACTCTCATTTCTTTTTTTTTACAAGGTAGGATAATCTCAGCAGTTCCGCAACGCTCCATGCCTGGCTGATACATCCGTGAGGGTGATGCGGAGAATTTCCATCAAATATTTCAGAGACAGAGAACAATCCGGCTTCTTCCAGGTGAGCTTCAAATTGTTGAAGAATTTTTTCTAATTTTAACGCTACCTTTTTTTTATCCGATGAAACTTTCATAAGGGCTTCTCCAAAATGTCCTATTAGCCAGGGCCAGACTGTGCCGTTATGATAGGCGGAATCCCTTTCACCAGAACCCCCTTCGTATCGGGTATGATAATCCTTATTTTTGGGGGAAAGAGTCCGCAATCCTCCCGGTGTTAGCAATTCTTCTTCAACTATTTTAAGAACTGACTGAGCTCTTTCACCTGATAGGAGTGAGAACGGTAATGAAATGGCAAATATCTGATTGGGACGAAGGGAAGTATCTATACTCCCGTCTTCTTTATAGACATCCGCAAGGTAATTTTTTTCGATTATCCAGAAATGTTTATTAAAGGAAAGAGAAATTTTATCCATCAATATTTCCGTTTCCTTTATACTATTAAACTGTAAAAGCTTCTCATTTTGGGAACATTCTGTTTGCTCTTTGGAGCGGTAGCTCGATTTGATTTCGGCCATCCCTGGCCTCAACCCTTCGGGTGGCCTTCCTTCGGAATCCGTCCAATTCGGCTTTCCATGCCGAATTGTGGTTGCGGCAACTTGCCGCTTTGTGATTTTATCATGAAAACGGCTACCTAACTCATCCACAAAGCAAACCAGGTTATACCATAAGGCATTAATTTCTATCGGGCATCCGTTACGTGGTGTTACGGGTTTTCCGTAAGCTGTAGCATCCATCCAGGTTACCTGTGTATCTTTAGTGCCGGCACGGAGCAGACCGTTTTCCAACATTTTTATATTAAAAAGAGTTCCTTTTTTATAATGAAGGAAAATCTTTTGAAGGGTTGGCCAAAGAAATTTTTTAACCGATTTATAGTCCTCAGTTTTTTCAAGATATTTTTGGATAGCCCATGCGAACCAGAGGCCGGCATCCGCGGAGTTGTAGGCTGTTGTTTCAGGAGTATTGCCAATAAAATTGGGGATAACCCCTTCTTTTTCATGTTTGGCAAAGGTTTTTAAAATTTCAAGACATTCTTTTTCCCTTCCAGAGTAGAGAGTAAGTCCCGGTAGCGCAATCATGGCGTCTCTTCCCCATTCCAGGAACCAGGGATACCCTGCAATGATAGATTTATTACCATGCTGATCCTCTACAATAAATTGATCTGCTGTCTGCTGGAGAGTTTTTTGAAAGGAATTTCCCTTTAATTGTTTATTCCGCGTCCTTCTGCGGGAGATTTCCCTATTCCATTTTTTAAGCGGACTCTCATTTTGCTCCTTAAGAGATGCGGATAAGATAATATCCTCTCCACCTTTTAAATCAAACTCAATAATCCCCGGAGTAAAGAGATCCTCATGAAAATCAAACCCGCGTTTTTTTTCTTCTATATATTCAAAGTTTTGGTACCAGTCCGGGGAATTGTGGGACTTAAAAGTTCTGTTTGATTGGATATATAGACTCGGCATTCCATGATAAGCTGAAACAAAAAATCCTTTTTTGCATGGAGAAGTTCGAACCTGCAAACTTGAATTTTTACGGGAAAGAGAGTGAAAATCCCTGAACGCTAAAAGCGGTTTAATTCTGAGAATTACCTCCTCACCTTTTTTGATTCCGGAATATTTTATCAAAACAGTATTTTCCTTTTGAACAAGCAGGAGTTCTTTTTTTATTTGGATTTTTCCAAAGCGATACGAGAAGGTGGGATTTTCTATTACACTAAACTCTTTGAGATCTTTATAACCCTCGGGATAAATAACTCCGGGGTATTTATTGGAAGTGAAAAAAAAATCTTCGTGATTTATCTTAATAGAGTCTTCCAGGTTGGATAACAAAACAAACTTGCCCGAAGGGTCCTGGAGTTTCGCTACTAACAGACCATGATATTTTCTCGAATGGCAGTTGATAACAGTGCTGGATGCATATCCCCCTATTCCATTCGTTTCCAGCCACTCTTGAGAAAGCAGTCTTTTAAAACCGGTATCTTTTTTTAATATTAGGGATTTTTTCATTAATATTTGCAAGAGCAGAATAATCGCGTATCTGATTTAAGCTCCCGCAGTGCAATTTAGAACTTGCCCGCTTTTAGCAAACATCTTAACAGGATTGATAAATCTAAACAAATTACTCTATAAAATGATTTTATTGCGATACTGTTTCTGAAGTTATATCTTCAGGGCACTTTTAAAAACTCACATCTATTTTTTTATTCCCCATTAAAAAAGGGGGATTAAGGGGGTTGTAATATGAAAAAATAGAGTTTTTAGAGGTGCCCTATAGGAAAGGAGTTTAATATTTCCAGCTATAGCAGTGTAAGCACTATTATTGAACGTATGAAAACAAATATAGAGAGAAATAAAAAAGTGAACCAACATGTAGAAAAGATGATAAATAAAATCAATTGAGCCATGAGCAGACTTGACCCATTTCTATCCGCCCCCAGCTTTCTAAATTTACTGTACGTATTAACTCGGCTCTGAATCTTTTGACAACTAACCACCTTGTAAAAGGGATGAGGAAAGCCAAAATAGAAAAATAACCATACTGGTAATCGAAAACCTCAATTTCTGTATCTTCTGACTTAAGAAGGTTCTTCAGTCGTTTTTGCCAACCCCCAAATGTCCGAATACCATGGACAGAGATGACCAAATGCTTAGATTCCTTTGTTTTCTCCATATTCTCTTTTCTATATAATCCTGTTCGTTTTAATGACTGCAATGTATTTCATAGTACGAAAAGGGGAAAAAGGGGTCACTCATTATTATCTAAATTTTTTTTTAATTAGATTATATCTCTTCCAATGACTCTATAAGCAGTTTTTAGACACCATTAATATTTCCTTAACTGGTGTTCTATAATTCGCATTTGCTGAAAGAACACTATGGCGTGACAAAGTAATTTTCTTAAACCCGCCATAAAGTTTTAATATTTCGTCATGATGTGCATTACTAATAAAAACATATGCTCCTATTTTATTAAGTCTTTTAGCAGTATTAGCTAATCTTAATTGATCTTCCCATGTAAATATTGATTCGTTATATTTTCTAAATCCATTGTTATCATGTTTAACTGTATAAGGAGGGTCCAAATATACTAGATCTCTCTTTTTTGCTCCTTTTAGTGCTTCATCAAAATCGACTGAAAGCAAAGCAGCATTCTTCAATTTTTTTGATGCTTTAAAAAAGTTCTCCCTATCACAAAGAGGTGTACAATATTTAAAACCAAAAGGCACATTGAATTCTCCCTTTTTATTCACTCTATAAATTCCATTGAATGACGTTTTTGTTAAGTATAAAAATTGCGCGGCTTTACGAAAATCGTCTTTATACTTTACATTTCTAATTCGATAGTAATATTCTTCACTTATCTTTTTTCTTTTTAATGCTCTAACTATCCGTTCACAGTTTTTATTAACCTGTATGTAGGCATTAATAAGATCCTTGTTTATGTCAGAAAGAACAGCTTTCTTAGGACAAATATTAAAAAACAAAGCCCCTCCCCCAAGAAATGGCTCATAGTAAGTTCTGAAGTCATGAGGCAATAACTCTGCAATAGTTTTAGTTAACCACCTTTTACCACCAACCCACTTGATAATTGAGTTTTCTGAAGAATAGCCTTTAGTTTTCATATCAAAAAATAACTTAAATGCTCTTAAATAAATGCTAAATCAGTAATTACGTATTTCCAAAAAACCCCTGAAGGAAAAGTATCATTAAATTTATGCTCCTCCGGTATGTTGTAACATACAAAAGGGTAGGATGCATTCAAAGCACGCAGACCTATACCAATAGCATGCGGCTTTGTCCCACAACACAAAAAGTATGTGTTTTCTCTTAGGTTCTTATCTATTTTTTTTATCGATAATTGTCTCCAAGCAGATATGGCATCAGCTGCATGGGCATAAACAAAATTACGCTCTGGGATACAATATTTTTCAAAAAGCCTGTGATTTTCACTCAAAGCTGTATCTACATATTCCTGCTTGAAACCTGGCCGAGGAAACAAAATTGAAACCTTGTCTGGATCTTTCTCTGAAACAGATCTCAATGTTTTTCTACCTTCAAATCCTACAGACACAATATAATGACAATTATTTTCTGGATTCCAGACACCCTGAAAGTTTGGTACAGCAATTGTTTTCCATTTCCCATCTGTAAAGACATAATAAGGTTTTTCTACCTCATCCGAGTTTTCATTTTCGTATTCACCTTCGCTGTAAATAACTGTTAAAGTCTTACATGTTCCCTCCCCTAACATTGCAGATAAAATCCCTAACGCATATACCTTTGGACAAGTAGACAAATCAAAAAGAACGTCTAAAGGTGTGACCTACCCTAAATCTTAGTACCACCCTTAGAGTTATGATTTTC
>CEQE01147254.1_pt1 | contig 11160 bp, 6 predicted proteins | sample 356201 | NCBI WGS metagenome assembly CEQE01 (sample SAMEA2619970, study PRJEB7988) | marine metagenome | biome: marine biome (ENVO:00000447); feature: mesopelagic zone (ENVO:00000213) & marine oxygen minimum zone (ENVO:01000065); material: "saline water (ENVO:00002010), including plankton...
AGTCCGGACGTGCTCCTGGCGCTTTTGATGCTGTAAGAACTTGGGATTTTCTGTTGGGGTGATAATGTCCTTGACATTTTGCATATAACATGTTAACGTACCATGTAATTTATATGTTAAACCTAATTTTGTGCTAACCCTAAGAAGGTTTCTGCCTCTACAGGCTGAAACGGAGGTACATAATGCGTGAGACAATAACTGCTTTCCTTGTCACTTTTTGTTTTATTGGTCTTCTTCATGGTCAATCAAAAGACCAGGTTATTACGGGATACCAAACTGAGCGAAAAGTAGATATTACCGGAGCCATTTCTGTTGTCGATGTGGATGCGATTACTGATGCAACCATAGTCAACCCATTGTTATCCCTGCAAGGACGAGTTCCTGGATTATATATTGAACAATCAGGAAGACCTAGTGGTCAAATCGGGCAACTTTTAATTCGTGGTATAAATACGCTTAATAACAATGCACCTTTATTCATTATAGATGGTGTTCCTACCACAGATCCTTTTGTATTCGAAAGTCTGAATGTTCATTCGATAGCGTCCATTCAAGTGCTTAAAGACGCGTCGGCGACATCTATTTATGGTGTTAGAGGCGCAAATGGTGTTATCATTGTTTCCACAAAATAATTATAAACATATCGATATTTTTGAGGGGTTTGTTGCTGGGAAAGCCCATGGTGACAATCTACCAGAGTGGGCGAAAACCTGGTGTGTTGCCGCCGTCACACATATTCCTTATCGTTAACTTGCCTTCGGATAGCGGAGGTGCACCTCTGTGTCAAAGTGGCCGAAGTTCATCATCCTGGAGTAAAGATTGTTTCCGATTAAAACAATGTGAGTCCCTTTGTTGATTGTTAAGGCGTTTTTATAGGGTTCATTTTCAAAACCCTTTAATGCGGCATGAGCAATAATGAGAAATCCAAGAAATGTAAATAATTTTCTCGTAGAATTTCCCCTATTATTGTGATGTGTCAACCCCAAATTGTTGCTCCACGCAATGGATAAAATATACAGCTTGTAAGTAAGTCGGTAAGCTGTATCACAGGTGTATCTTTACCAGTGGATCGTGGTTGGATTAAATGTTCTTGATTGACCTCAATCATTGATTGAAGTCTATATTATGTTTTTCAACTGAACTGATGGTGCCATCCTGGTTATAATAAATCCATTTACCACTTTTTTCTCCGTTCCTATATTCTCCTTCAGCCCATTTTTGCCCGTTTTCATACCACCAAGTTCGTTTACCGTGTAGTTGCCCGTTATTGAAATGGGCTTCCCTTTCCTTAACTCCAAGCTGATTCCACCAAGTCCATTTGCCTTTTTCTTTGCCTGATTCATAGGCGCCCTCAAGTTCTTTCTGCCCGTTAGTGTACCACTGAATCAGCTTTCCATGAGGTTTCCCTGACCTAAAAATACCCTCTTTCTCTTTCTGGCCGTTCTCATACCAGGTAGTTAGTCTTCCATCGAGTTGACCTTCCTTGTAAGAAGCGACATTTTTTTTCATTCCATTATCATAATATTCATAAGAAAAAATCCATGCATCGATGAGGACTCCATCTATGATTAACCTTTCTTTTTCTTTTTCGCCCTTAATATTCCAATCTGTTAATTTTCCATGTTCCGTCCCATGTTTATATTCTCCTTCGAACCTTTTTTTTCCAGTCTTATACCAATAAGACCATAATCCATTTACTTGACCATTATTGTAAGTTCCCTCATACTCTTTATTTCCATTTTCATACCAACCTTTTCCAATACCATTCGATTTCCCGTTTTTCATTTCGATTACTGAAAGTATATGGCCGTTTTTATGCCATCTTTTTAATTCTCCCTCAAGTTTTCCATTTCTGTAAAAACCTTCATTCTTTATTTGTTCATTTTCATACCAGTGAATGAACTGTCCATCTTGTATACCATTATCAAATGTTTCTTGAATTTCCTTTTGTCCATTTTCATACCACTGAGTAAATGTTCCATCAGGCACCCCTTTATTGTATGTTCCTTGCTCTAGCTTGTTACCATTCACATACCATTTGGTGAATTTGCCATCTTTTTTCCATTTACTAGAAGAGCCTTCTTCTTCTCTATTACCATTTTCGTACCAGCGTATCCATTTACCGTAGGCTTCCCCTTCTTGATAGTTTCCTTCAAATCGCTTTTGTCCATTTTCGTACCAGGTAATTAATGCGCCATGTAATTTTCCCGCCTTGTAGTCTCCCTCTCTTTCTTTCTGACCATTGTCATACCATTGAATGAGTTTTCCATCTAATTGGCCATTCTTGTAGGTTTCTTGTCTCTCTTTATCTCCATTTTCAAAATAGGAGTAATTAAATGACCATTTTCCCAATAGTTTGCCATTATCATAGATGTGTTCCCATGTCTTTTCACCGTACTCATCCCAATAGAGCCATTTCCCATTTGGCATGCCATCCTTGTAATGTTTCTCATAATGTTTCTGTCCAGAGCGGAACTTTTCAATAACGCTCCCAGTGTATGGATTAACCCTCCCTTTCCTGTAAACAAGCCCCGATCTCTCTTCAATTTCATTCTCGCCTATGGATTTAGAGCAACCCGTAATTAGTAAAAGAATGCATATCAGGAAATAGGCTGCTTTATTCCGGAATTTTGATGGGACGAACATTTATTTTAACCACCTAAGGGATATTTCTGGTAATGAACAAACTATATTAGTTTGAATTTGACTTGCTAGACTTCATTTAGCTGACAAGTATTCTAAAAAGTAATGTTTGGTCAAGGGATTATCATCAATGTTCAGTATTTTAGTAAAATTACACAAATTGAAAAACTGTTTTTGAACAAATCTAAGATCATTCTTAATCTCGCAACTTCATATTTGTTGTCATTTAGAGTCATCAGTAAACTATAGGATTAGAATTGCGGGCATCAAAATACGGTCTGTCATTAAAATAGAATCAACATGCGTTTTATTCTATTATTGATTTATATCTCTTTGTTTGTGTTTTCAATGGTGGGTTGTGGAGATAAAGAACCCAAGGGAGAATATTATGTCAAATTCTCGGATGTTACGGTCGAAAGTGGCTTAGGTGATTTTATCCATGAGAATGGTGCATTTGGCGCAAAATGGTTTCCCGAACCAATGGGTGGAGGAGGAGGATTTATTGACTATGACAATGATGGATGGCAGGATATTCTATTAGTTAGGGGAGGGACATGGCCCGGACGCAATGATGGGATGGTTCCAGTCCTTGCCCTTTACCGAAATAATGGCGATGGGACATTTACCGATAAGACCGATGAATCTGGACTGAACGAATTTTCAACTTATGGTTTGGGGATTGCTGTGACGGACTACGACAATGATGGCGATGAGGATTTTCTTCTTACAACTCTTTTCGAAAATATGTTATTTCGTAATGAAAATAGCCGTTTTATAGAAATTGGTGGGAAAGCGGGCATTGCTAACGGTGCTAGGCTCAGTACATCTGCGCTTTTTTTTGATGCTGATAAAGATGGTTGGCTTGATCTATATATTGGTAATTACATACGTTGGTCGCCCGAGACCGATATTTGGTGTTCATTTCAAGGTGATAAGGGATATTGTACACCGAATATATATGAGGGTGTTCCCGGTCGGTTCTACAAAAATAATGGAGATGGAACCTTTAGTGACTTGACCCAAGAAGCTGGATTCCTACCAGCTCCAGGTAAAACGCTTGGTGCTGTGGAACTTGATTATAACAAAGACGGATGGTCTGATATAGCTGTAGCGAATGATTTGGAACACAATCTATTATATGTTAATAATGGTGATGGGTCTTTTACAGAAAAAGGCCTTGAGGCTGGCATTGCGGTTGATGAAACTGGGGGGGCTCGCGCTGGCATGGGTATTGATGCTGGTCCTGTTGATGCGAATAATGAGGTTTCCATTTTTGTGGGGAATTTTCAAGATGAAATGGTTGGTGTTTTTAGGCACATGGGTAATGGGTTCTTTATGGATCGGGCTGCAGTTTCAAATATCGGTAGACCTAGTTTACAAATATTAACATTTGGGTTGTTTCTTTTTGACGTTGATTTCGATTCCGATCTAGACCTCCTTGCTGTTAACGGTCATATCCAAATTGAAATTGAACAGAGACAAGACAGTTTTCAATTTCGTCAATTGCCACACCTTTACCTTAACCGTGGTTATGGGACTTTTGATCTCATTAGTCCCTCTGTGAGCTCAACTCTCGGAAAGCCCATTGTAGGTAGGGGAGCTGCCTATGCTGATTATGATCAGGACGGTGACTTAGATGTTCTGGTTACAGAGAATGCTGGTCCAGCCCATCTTTGGCGGAATGAATTGATTCAACCAGGTAGTGCCTCTAGCGTTAATTATCTTAGGTTCAAACTTATCTCAACTAAAGGAAATAGAGATGCAATTGGTACTGAAGTTGGGATAAAGACAGGAGGTAAGTGGCATTACCGCCGTGTCAAGGCAGGATCGTCATACCTGTCACAATCAGAGAAAACGATAACCTTCGGAATGTCTGATTCATCAGTAGCTGATTCTGTCATTATTAACTGGTCAAATAATGAACAACAAATATTGTTGGATTTGCCCGCAAACAATGAATTGTTAATTATTCAAGGACAAAAACCTATCGCGAGAAATACAATGACTTACTAGGAAATTTCTTTTTCTTGATAAATAAGTCTATTTTATTTAATATGTCTTACAATAAAAAATGAGGGCTAATGAAAAATGAGGGCCCCCATTAGCTATTTGTTAATAATTATTTAAGGGTAAGGTGATATGACAATGCATAGAATAATTCCTGCTTTCTTGGTCGTTTTTGGTTTCCTTCAGGCTCAGCAGATCTCCGTGAGCGGTGTTGTAACTACTGTTGCTTCTGGTGAACCACTCATTGGTGTAAACATTGTAGTTCAGGGAAGTTCTCAAGGAACTACTACGGATATAGAAGGGTTCTATTCAATTGATAATGTTGCATCAGATGCTGTCTTAGCCTTTTCATTCATAGGTTATGAAACTGCTGAGGTGAATGTTGAGGGTCGTTCCACAATTGATGTTGCCCTGGGTATTGACGTTCTCATGGCCAGTGAAGAACTTATCGTCACGGGTTATAAGACTGAGCGGAAAGTTGATTTGACTGGCGCAGTTTCTGTTGTTGAGCTAGAGCCAGTTGCGAACGCCACTAAATCAAGTCCTCTGGAAGCCCTCCAGGGTCGTATTCCTGGAGTTTATATTGAGCAAAGCGGTAGAGCAAGTGGCGAAGTCGCAAATCTTCTTGTGCGCGGGCTGAACACGCTTGGGAATAATAGCCCTCTCTTCGTTATCGATGGTGTTCCGACTACCAGCCCAGAAGTTTTTTCCAGCTTGGATATCAACACTATTGGTTCCGTTCAGGTTTTGAAGGATGCGTCAGCGGCCTCTATTTACGGGGCCAGAGCTGCTAACGGTGTTATTATTGTTACCACAAAAAGTGGTGAGGCCGGAAGAGTAAAGGTGAGTTATACATCTAAGACAAGTTCATCCAATTATAACAGGAGGCCTGTGCCTATGACCGCTGAGGAAAGAGGTGCAGCTATGTGGCAAGCATCCCTTAATGATGGAACTGATCCCGTAGCTCATGCAGCCATATACACTTATGATTGGAACGGTGATTACGACAACCCTGTGTTAAATAAAGTCAATATTACAGAATGGGTTTCCGGTGATGCATCCTCTGATATGAGGGCTCAGAAGAATCCAGGCACTAATTGGCAAAATGAAACTTATCGTACTGGTCAAATGACAGACAATACCGTTACCATTTCCGGTGGTAATGAAAATAGCCAGGCTCTTTTGGGCCTTGGCTATCTCAAATCTCAGGCTGTTATGAGATACCAAGATTTTGAAAAAATGACTCTGCGTTTAAATTCTACACACAAGGTATCAAATGGCTTATTGACAGTAGGTCAAAATTTAACGATCGCTTCAACGAGTGAAGTGCCGGAACCTACAGATCTAGGTGGTTCTAACATGGATCGCTTGGCACAAACTATGCAGGCTACTCTCCCTGTTTATACGGAGAGTGGAGATTGGGCGGGTCCTCTTGGTGCTGGTTACTCTGATAGGAATAGTCCTGTTCACATGCTTTACATTCATAGAAATAACCGCGACAATAGAAGGAAAATTTTTGGGAATTTATTTGCTGAAATCTCTCCTATACAGAATCTTAGGGTAAAATCAAGCTTTGGTCTTGACTATACCAACTCACACGATTGGTGGGTTGAAGAAGCATACCAGACAGGTTTTCTAGGTCGTGCGACTAATAGTCTAGATGAGTTGAATGCTGATCGTATCAATTGGACTTTCTCTAATACTGCAACCTATGACCTAAAATTTGGGGATAGTAGAGCAAGTGTTCTTCTTGGTACGGAAGCGATTAAAGAGCGTTATCATTATCAGAGAGGCTATAAGGAGAACTTTGTCTTAAATGATGATTACGATTACATATTAAATATGAGCGCTGGTACAGGTTTGCAGACCGTTCAAGGAACAACTACTGGTTTCCAGCTTCTTTCATATTTTGGTAAAGTAAACTATTCTTTCGCAAACAGATATTTAGCTTCTGCAACCCTGCGTTATGATGGTTCCTCACGATTCGGCCCCGACAATGCTTGGGGTGCTTTTCCGGCCTTCACAGTGGGTTGGAGGATCAATAATGAGCCATTTTTCAATGTTGATGCTGTATCTAACCTGAAACTTCGGATCGGTTATGGAAGAGTTGGTAACCAGGAGATTGGTAACGAAGCTCGTTTTGGTCTATACAAGCCTAATTATTCTGCCATGGGTGATCTTCGTTCTCCAGAATGGACAGCAGTATGGCTGGGTCAGGGCACAGCTTACGATTTAAATGGTGTTAACACAGGAACCCTTCCATCAGGTTTCTCCAAAGAGCAAACTGGAAATGCAGCTTTGAAATGGGAAACAACTGATGAGGTTAATGTTGGTGTTGACTTTGGGTTTAATAATGAAACAATCTTTGGATCATTTGATTACTTTACTCGTGAAACAAAAGACATTCTCATTAAACCCCCAAGTCCGGCGGCTGCAGGAGAAGGTGCCGAGCGTTGGGAGAACGGTGCTACTATTGAAAACGCCGGTTTCGAATTAGCACTGGGTCTTCGCGGTGATGCTGGTCCAGTTTCCTATAACGTTATGGCAATTATCTCACAGGCTAAGGATAAAATTACCTATTTGCCTGATGCCGTTGTGAAAGCCTACGCCGGTAATGTTGAACAAACAATTATTGGACGTTCTCAAACTTCTATTTTTGGCTATGAGTCAGATGGTATCTTTCAGAATCAAGCTGAAGTTGATGCCCATGGCGAACAGATTGGAAAGGGAGTAGGCAGGGTAAGGTATGTTGATAGAAATGGCGATGGTAAGGTTGACTCATATGACCAGATGTGGCTAGGGACTAGTTTGCCTGATGCAGAGTATGGGCTCAATGTTGAACTCCGATACAATGACTTTACTCTTACCTCTTTTTTATCGGGGGTTGCTGGTTGGTATAGAGGTGATTCTTTCATGGGTTTTGAGACGAGAGTATCGAGTGGCATGAACTTTGGTAAACACGCTCTTGAAAATTCTTGGACCGCACAGAATCCTGATAGAACGTATCCGGCTTTGTCATTGGTTTCCCCAAACGATGAAGGTCGGACGGCAACACGTACTATAACAAACCATTCTTATTTCAAACTCAGAAATTTACAGTTAAGCTGGCGCATTCCTTCTGAATTGAGGTCCGGCTTGGGAATTCCTCCAATCACTGTGTATGTATTGGGTGAAAATCTTTGGGTAACATACCAGAACACAGGCGAGAGAAAATTCTGGGGTCAAGATCCTGAATCTTTACAGGGGGTTGGTACAAGGGATACTCTTCTTGATAGAGGTCAAGCTAGGAGTCCGCTTCCGACAAGAATCAGCTTTGGCTTTAACTGGGATCTTTTTTAGGGATTAGGGATCCGGATCCTGTTAATTAACAATTAAAAATGAGGTTGAAAAGTAAATGAAACATTCTATAATCGTTTTCACAGTCCTTTGCACTTTTCTCGTTACTTCGTGTGAGGACTTCCTGGTGTACGCACCCAAGGGAACAGTCAGTGGAGAGCAGTTAACTACAGCTGAAACAGTAAATGGTTTGGTCACAGCCGCCTATGCAATGATGGGAAATGATTTCTGGACCCGTTCTCATTCGCATATGTGGTTTTGGGGCAGTGTACGTGCCGAGGATTCTTTCAAGGGTGGTGGCTCAGTTGGTGACCAGTATCCTTACCACAGATTGGAGACCCATTCCTTAATTACTACAGATGAGGATCGCTGGGATTGGAACTGGCAGGAAATTTTTGATGGAATTCACCGTGCTAACGAAGCTTTAAGAAAGCTTAATGCATTAGAAGAATCTTGGGATCTTCTAGAACAAAGGAAAGCTGAAGCTCGGTTCGTCAGAGGCCATTTTTATTTCGTTGCCAAACGAATCTGGAAAAGACTTCCTTGGATTGATGAAACACTTGAATTTTCCGCTATCAAAATGGTAGGTAACCAGGAGCTGTCTGATCAGGAATTATGGGATAAAATTGCCGCTGATTTCCAATTTGGCATTGACAATCTTCCAGAGGTTCAGTCACAGGTGGGTAGAGTCAATAAGTATGCAGCAACAGCTTATCTTGCAAAAACAAAGTTGTACCAGGCCTATGAGCAGGATGCGAATCATAGCGTTGTAAGCATAAACTCAGGTAAACTTGCCGAAGTAATCTCTCTTTGTGACGATATCATTAATTCAGGGGGATACTGGCTTTCTGAAGATTTTGGTATGAACTTTCTACCGGAGTATGAAAGTGGAGTAGAAAGTGTTTTTAGCATTAGATACTCAATAGAGGATGGTACTACCAATGGTAGGATCCAGATGGCTACAAGTCTGAACTATAATATGTTAGGGCCATACGGCTGTTGTGATTTTCACAACCCTAGTTATTCAATGCTTAGTGCTTTTGAAACGACAGATGATGGACTTCCTCTTTTTGAAGGATATAATGATGAGGTCCTGTTTGATGCCCCGACTTGGGCTGGGCTGGACAATCTTGATGGCATAGACTGGATGGGTCCAACTGTCGATCCTAGGTTAGATCATTCCATCGCAATCCCAACTCACCCATTTAAGTACGATCCTGACTTCTTAATGACTCGCGGCGGACGACGGGTTCCAGAAATTTATGGATACCTTTCAAGTTTGAAAGAAGCTGAGCATCATGAGAACCCAGCATTTAAGAAAATTGGGCCTTTCTTTGGTACCTCGAGGGATCTAGACATCATTCGGTATGATGATATTCTTCTTATGAAAGCTGAGGCTCTCATTCAAACCGGTAATCACAATGAAGCGTTGCCTCTTATCAATATGATAAGAACAAGGGCATCTGAAAGTACAGACTGGTTGGTTCAGGCCGACGGGTCCCCTACAGCTAATTACCTCGTGAGTGAGTATGAAGATGGCGTCAATTGCACATGGACAGCTGATTTTGCCTGGAAGGCTCTTAAATGGGAGCGTTTCCTAGAATTTGCCTTCGAAGGCCATCGTTTCTTTGACTTGGTGCGCTGGGGCGAGGCTGCTGAAACAATCAATGCTTACTTGTCAGTCGAAAATCAGTGGTTTGCACACCTCAATGAGGCGGTTATGACAGCGGGTCAACATGAATATGTACCGATTCCTCAGAATCAAATTAACTTGACTGAGGGTAGGTATATTCAGAATACCGGTTATTAATCTAGGAGTTAGATTTTACAAGGATTTCTATATCTAGCGCTTCAAAAATATAACCATTAATCGCGGTTTTGCACTAAGTACAAAACCGCGATTTTTTTATACAGAGAGGAACTTACTTTCATTGGGTTTTAATGTTAATCAATAGAAAAGGTTAAGGATCATGAAGAAAATCAACTTATTAATTATTCTATTATTGGTTAGTCCACTTTTATCTCAGGATGTGAAAAGAAAGATCAAAATAAAAGATAGATACCTCAATTTCCCTGTTTCTGCATCTGAGGAAAGGAAGGTAATGACTATAGAGGTAGGTGGTGAAAAACTAAGAGAGTTTTTTATCAGACTCAGTGATGGTGATCCTGATTACTGGGTTTTTTATGATATGTCCAATATTAATTCTAAAAATTTGACTTTAAAATTTCCTGAAAAAAGATCAGGTTTTAATAAAATCTACCAATCTGAAAAATTTGCTGGAGAGGACAGTCTGTACAAGGAGACTCGACGACCTCAGTTCCATTTTACCTCCAGGAGAGGATGGAATAACGATCCTAATGGATTAGCCTATTATAATGGTGAATACCATCTCTATTATCAACATAATCCCTATGAAATACTATGGGGAAATATGCATTGGGGACACGCTGTCAGTAAGGATTTAGTTCATTGGGAAGAACTTGGCATTGCATTATATCCTGATGATTTTGGCGATATGTGGTCAGGTTGTGCTGTTGTAGATCATAATAATACCTCGGGTTTTCAAACTGGTGAAGATCCTCCCCTTGTTGCTATTTATTCAGCATGGAAGAAATTAGATGATGGTGATTCACACCAAACTAACCATTTAGCATATAGTAATGATAACGGTCGAACACTAACAAAATACGATGAGAACCCAGTTGTAGACTCTAAAGCTCAGTGGGGACCAAATACCAGAGACCCCAAAGTATTTTGGCACGAACCAATAAAGAAATGGGTAATGACTTTATACGAGAGTAATGGAAATTCAATTTACCATTCAGATGACTTAAAGGATTGGAAATATATTAGTCATTTAGATGGTTTTTATGAATGTCCTGAACTTTTTGAGCTTCCCATTGATGGTGATGTCAATAATACAAAATGGGTTACTTATGGAGCTTCTGGAATTTATGTATTAGGTGATTTTGATGGTTATAAATTTAAGCCTGATACCAGAAAGTTAAAATATACGGATGGTGCTTTCTGGGCTGCACAAACTTACGATAATACCCCTGGAAGGCGTATTCAATTTGCTTGGGGAATGGATATTGATCATGGCGGGAAAATGCCATTTGGTCAATTAATACTTTTGCCTACGGAGCTTACTCTGAGGTCAACACCAAATGGGA
>CEQE01324410.1_pt1 | contig 11159 bp, 6 predicted proteins | sample 356201 | NCBI WGS metagenome assembly CEQE01 (sample SAMEA2619970, study PRJEB7988) | marine metagenome | biome: marine biome (ENVO:00000447); feature: mesopelagic zone (ENVO:00000213) & marine oxygen minimum zone (ENVO:01000065); material: "saline water (ENVO:00002010), including plankton...
TCAATCCGCCAAAAACATATATCTCACCGGCGATCCCGGTTGCATGTTTTCGCCACTGGGTGATCAGACTTTCGAAGACGCCATCAACGATCCTCGTCGCAATGCTGTTTTGGTCGGCCCAGGCAATGGTGTCACGGATGAAACGCGGCGCCGGACGATTACGGCTCTCAGGGCGGAAAAGGCAACTGTCATCGATGCCGATGCGCTGACCATAATTGAGGATGATCCCACGAATCTATTTAACTGGATTAAGGGGTCGACAGTTCTCACACCCCATGAAGGGGAATTTGCCCGGCTGTTCGACACCACTAATGATAAAGTAACGAATGCCAGAAAAGCTGCCCAACAGAGCGGGGCGGTCGTTCTTTTGAAAGGTGCCGATACAGTGATTGCGGCGCCGGATGGGCGGATTGCGATCAATGTCAATGCGCCTGCGACATTAGCGACAGCGGGATCGGGTGATGTGTTGGCCGGTTTGATCACCGGCCTGCTGGCGCAAGGGATGCCAGCCTTTGAGGCGGCCTCGGCTGGTGCCTGGATACATGGCGAGGCAGCGCGTCTGTTTGGCGCTGGACTAATTGCCGAAGATATCACCGAAAATGTACCTAAAGTCTTGGTCACTCTATAGACGTATTGGCAAAATGTGCTAAATGAGTGGCATAAACAGAACTCTTTTGAAAATTTGGTAGAATGACTGAACATAAAAAATCGAGCTTTTGGGATCGCGCGTTGCGGAACTTGCGCGGTGCTTGGGACAAAATAGCATCCGATACCGGCGAAACGCTTGAAGTATCAGTGACGCCCGACCTGAATGAAGATGATCGTCTTCATTTGATCGAGCATATGCAGGCGTGTCTTGATGCACGCGGTGGAGAAGTTTCAGCGCGTAAGCGTGCCGCGGCGCTCGGTCATGCTTATTTGTCGCTCAACGAAAATGGCCGTCAAAAGTTTCTATGCATTCTCGCCACTGAATTCGACACCGATCACGAGGCGATCAATGAAGCGGTGAGCAATCTCTCCCAAGCTGAAGACGGTGAATCGCGGTTTAAAGCGGAGCAAAATTTGCGCAAAGCGTTGAAAGCACCGCGCGTACATTTGCTGACCCAGTTTAATGCGCTGCCGGAGGGGGTAAAGTTTCTGGTCGATATGCGGGAAGAGCTGCTCCCATGGGCCAGACAAGACGCTTCTCTTAAAGGATTGGAAGGTGATCTCAAATCACTTTTAACCGGCTGGTTCGATGTTGGATTCCTTGAATTGCAACAAATTACCTGGCAGGCACCAGCGTCGTTGTTGGAAAAACTGTTCGCCTATGAAGCCGTTCACGAGATTAAGGATTGGGATGATCTCAAGAACCGATTGGCGTCTGATCGCCGTTGTTTTGCTTTCTTTCATCCACGCATGCCGGAAGAGCCGCTGATTTTCGTTTGGGTGGCGCTGGTAAATGGCATTGCTGACAATGTTCAGGTGCTGCTTGATCAGGATGCCCCCTTAGGTGATCCGGAAACAGCTGATTCGGCGATTTTTTATTCGATCTCCAATGCTCAAGCCGGCTTGTTGGGTATTAATTTCGGCAATTTTCTGATCAAACGCGTTGTCGACAGCTTGTCCAAAGAACTGCCGAATTTAAGAATCTTTGCCACTCTTTCGCCGTTACCTGGATTTAGGCGCTGGCTGGATGGGCGCTTGCTCGAAAGTAATTTTGACCTGCTGACAACAGAACAAGACGAAGCGATTATGGCTGTCGCCTCCAAAGGCTCACCTGAAGCCGCTTTGGTTGAGTTGCTGGCGCGCGACAAGTGGTATGAAGACGCAATGGTGTCCGATGCGCTGAAGGAACCGCTACTCCGATTGTGCGCGCACTATTTACTGTATGAAAAGCGGGGTGGTGGCACGTCGACGGATTCAGTTGCGCATTTCCATCTCAACAATGGCGCCCAGGTTGAGCAGCTTAATTGGCGGGCCGATATGTCGGTGCGTGGAATCGAACAATCTGCCGGCGTAATGCTAAATTATCTCTACAATTTGAAAACCATCGACAGCAATCACGAATCTTACCGGGCCGGCGAAGATGTTAACTCGTCAACTCAAGTTAAAAATCTGTTGAAAAACTAAAAGTGCCGAGGTCAATTAAACCCCGGCACCTATTTAGTTAAAGTGAGTGTTTAGGCGGTCTGAATATTTTCCAGGAAAGTGCGTACTGACTGTGCCAGAACTTGTGATTCTTTCTGCAAATCCATGGCTGATTCTTGGACATTTTGTGCAGACCCACCGGTACTGTCAGCGGCAAGCGTTACATCAGAAATATTGGATGAAACTTCTTGAGTTCCCGCCGCAGCTTGTTCGACATTTCGAGCAATTTCTTGGGTCGAAGCACCTTGCTCTTCAACGGCAGCAGCAATACTTGTTGTGATCTGATTAATTTCTTTAATCGTACCTGTTATGTTTTGAATTGCATCCACTGAGCTATTCGTTGCCGCTTGAATTCCAGCAATCTGGGAGCCAATTTCTTCGGTTGCTTTGGCTGTTTGATTGGCAAGATTGCCGACTTCAGAGGCAACAACAGCAAACCCTTTACCTGCTTCGCCAGCGCGCGCAGCTTCAATAGTTGCATTGAGAGCCAACAAATTCGTTTGACTGGCAATATCATTGATTAGCTCAACAACTTCACCAATTTTGGTAGCGGCTTCTGCCAAACCGGTAACAGTCTCATTGGTCTGCTCGGCTTCTTCAACGGCATCTGCAGCGATATTAGTTGACTGAGAAACTTGATGAGAAATTTCTGAAATTGATGCAGATAATTCCTCTGCCGCAGCCGAGACAGTTTGAACATTTGCCGAAGCCTGTTCCGCTGCTGCAGCAACAGCCGTTGCTTTTTCGCTGGTGCCTTGTGCATCGGTCGTCAGAGATTCAGAAGTCACACTTAAACCGCCGATTGCTTTTTCAATGATGTTCAGCACGCCGTTCACTTCACCATCAAAACTAGAGGTTAAATGTTGAATGGTTTCAGCGCGCATTGCTTCAGCCGCTGCCACCTCTTGTTGACGCGTCATTTCAGCTTTCTGGCGTTCGGCATTTGATGCAGCTTCCTCACGCTCACGTTGCGCCTGCCTTTCGGCTGATTCGCGTTCGCGATTTTGCTCTTCTTTCTCGCGTTCAGCTTCTGCTTCGGCGCGCCGGCTCTCTTCGACCCGCTGATTTTCTTTGGCAGTTTCTGCTTCTACGCGCTGGCGCTCGGTCTCAGTTTCAAGTCGTTCACGTTCAATCGCATTTTGCTTAAATACTTCAACATTAGATGCCATCGCACCCAATTCATCCAGACGATCCAAACCAGGAACTTCTGTTTCATTGTCACCATTAGCAAGTTCCTGCATCGCTGCAGTCATTGTTGTCAGCGGACGCGTTACAATTCGAGTGACGGTCAAAAGGAGTAAAACAGCCACCGCAATCAATACCGCGACAATTAGGCCAATTTGAATTTCCAGATTCTTAACTAAGGCAGCATTGAGAGAATCCAAGCTCCAGGCGACGGCAAGCGTACCGACCCAGCGCTTCTTTTTACCAGACAATACTGGTGTTAACACGATGACATGATCACCGGTCGTTTCGGTGATTGTTTCCCGCTTCTCAATTTGTGCCGCATGACTTTTGAAAAATGGCGCGAAATCAACGCCTTTATAATATTCAGAAGTATAGGAAGTGAACTTTTTATTTTTCTGATCAAATGTTTCCACTGCTGCCATATTGGCAGTCTTGTCAGCCGCAAAACTTTGATAGGCAGCTGTCACGGAATTTTTTTGCCCGAAACGAAGGCCGCCAGCGAGTTGGATCGCCAAAAGCTTGGTGATACGTGTATTGGCCGCAGCAGCTTGCTCGAAGCTGTCACTGCGCGTCCCGATAGACTGCATAGTAAGTGAAAACCCAAACCCGACGGTTACAACCGCGACCAAAATGAATGCCATTTTGCGCCCGATTGTCCAAAAAGTTTTTTTATCTTCCATAATTATTATGACCCTCTGAATTTACTCATATTATATTGGGAATTTGATCGTGGACCCGGGAATTAAACCACCCAGGCCCACAATCGTAGAATTAAATTAAAGTTCTTCGACGTTGACGCCAACTGTCACGGCACCGATTACTTTGCCGCCTTCGGAAATAGCAACACTGACCTGTGATTGGAATTTCTGTGACGATTCATCTTGTTTGACTTTGCCAATATGGACGGCACCTGCACCGTTGCCATAAGATTTTTTCCATTTGGCTTCATCACCCTGCCAATAGTCAGATGTGATAGCGCTTTGTCCGACATTCATTCCTTTGTTGTCCATAACAAAAATTTCGGTAAACAAATCACCGTTTTTGCCTTGAATGCCTTTAAGGAAAGCAGAGAGGTCATTTCCCAAAATACCATCGATCATGGGTTTGCTGGAGGCAGAAGTTTCTGCGCGCCATTGTTTGTCCAATTTGATAATACTCGCTTGATCGAGAGCGGCATGTTTGGCGTTTTGTGCCTTAATTGCGGCGATGACTTTAGCGTCATGAGCCCAGACTTTAATTTTGGCATTAGCCATAGCTTTAAGATCTGCAGCCTGGTCAGCCTGTACCGGAGCAGAGGTTACGGCGAAAGCAACGCCGACAGTTGCAATAAGCATAGTAAGTTTACGCATGTTGATATAACTCCTTAGATTTTTAGTAATTGCTTGCAAAGTATTGGTTAAAATCTTGTTCAAAGAGCACATTAAATCCTTGCTCTTTACCGCATATCGTAAATAGATTTGAATTATCAACCATCCGTGATCAAGATTATTGAGATTGAAATAAATTGAAATAAATTGATAAGTTGGGGTTACGTTTGCCGCAAAAATTGGCCGAGATGCAGTCTTTTAAAGTTCAATCAGGGCAGTGGCCGGGTATATTACGCAGGGCAAAAACTAAGGCATGTTTTTAGATCTAGTACTTTTGACTAGCGAAAAATTTAACACGATTATATTATGTTCAACTTAGGGCACTCTTAATCGCCGTAAGAGTTTCAGGTATGTTTATCGGTTTGGTTAGATACTGATTGAATCCGGCCTCCAACTCCTGCTTAATTTGGTTCGGCATGGCGTTCGCCGTGATTGCGATAACCGGGACAGAATTTACCCTGCCTCTTTTACTTTTTTTCGACACAACGTTTGACACTGGGGACTTTTTTTATAGAGTGCGCGCTCTGGCGATGGCTACTCAGCGCTAGGCTATTTTAAGTGCGGGTGTGGCGGAATTGGTAGACGCGCTGGTTTTAGGTACCAGTGGCTTAGGCCGTGGGGGTTCAAGTCCCTTCACCCGCACCAAAAAATGACTGAATTCAACGCCTAAATTTATTGTCTCAAAGAGAATTTGATTTAGGATTATGGCTCTCGATTAACGATAGAACGAACGGAATTACCATGCAGGTAACGGAAACAACCAACGAAGGTTTGAAGCGGGCATATAAGATTATTGTGCCGGCTGCTGATATCGAAGACAAAATTACGGCGCGTCTCACGGAAATTGCCGCGACCATTCGCATGCCGGGCTTCCGTCCGGGTAAGGTGCCGGTTAATTTGCTGAGAAAACAGCATGGTCAGGCTATTATGGGCGAAATATTAGAGGCGACCGTTGGTGAAAGTTCTCAAAAAGCCATCACCGATAACGACCTCCGTCCGGTTGCTCAGCCGAAAATCGAGATTGATAAATTTGATGAAGGCCAAGATCTCGAATACTCCATTGAATTGGAAGTCTTCCCCGATATCGAACTCACCGATTTCAGCAAGCTCAAGCTTGAGCGGATGAAAGTGCCGGCCAATGAAGAGCAGATCGATGAGATGATCGGTCAGATGGCCGATGGTCAGAAGGATTCGAAGCCAGTTGAGAAAGCCCGCAAGATTGCGTCTGGTGATGTTGCCGTTATCGATTTCACCGGTAGCGTCGATGGCGAAGAATTTGCCGGTGGTAAAGCTGAGGATTATGGCCTGGAGATTGGCTCCGGTTCTTTTATCCCCGGCTTCGAAGAACAGATTATCGGCAAGGACGTCGGTGATGAGTTTGATGTAAACGTCACTTTCCCGGAACAATACACCGCCGAGCTCGCTGGTAAAGAAGCTGTTTTTGCTGTCAAAATCAAAGAGTTACGGGAAACTATCCCAGCGACCTTTGATGACGAGTTTGCCAAAAAAATGGGTGCCGAAAGCCTTGATGATCTCAAGGCAAAGTTGCGGGAAAATCAGGAAGCGGAACTTGGTCAATATACCCGCATGCGGGTGAAGCGCGATCTGTTGGATGTGTTGGACGAGAAGCATGAGTTCGATTTGCCTGAAGGCATGATCGAAACCGAGTTTGATGCGGTGTGGCATCAGTTCGAGCATCAGCGCAAGGATCATCCTGACCAAATCGATGAAGATGACAAAGATAAATCTGATGATGAACTGAAAGAAGAATATCGTGAGATATCGGCCCGCCGCGTGCGCCTTGGCCTGTTGTTGGCCGAAATTGGCCGGATTAATGAAATCACGGTGACGCCGGAAGAGGTCAATCGCGCGATCATGCAAGAAGCCCAACAACATCAAGGTCAGGAAAAGGAAGTTTTTGACTATTACAAAAACAATCCTCAAGCCATGCAGGCTATTCAATCGCCGCTGCTCGAAGAAAAAGTTGTTGATTACATTCTCGAATTAGCCGATGTCAGTGAGAAGTCGACCACAATTGAAGAATTGATGGCCGAGCCGGAACCGGCTAAGCCAAAGAAGAAGTCTAAATCATCAAAAGAGTCCGGGGGCAAGAAGAAAGCGCCGGCTAAGAAAAAGGCGGCGGCGAAAAAGAAAGCTGCTGCTAAAAAAGGCGATGATAAATAATTAAGGTATTTATGAGATAGTGCTTGCTTGAGTAGAAGAATTAACTCACGCAGGCAGTTGAAAAACCCGATAAGAAAACCCAAATAGAAGGTTAAGATGAGTGATCCGATAGAAGTCTACAATAATTCCCTGGTGCCCATGGTGGTTGAGACCACCAATCGGGGTGAACGGGCCTATGATATTTATTCGCGTCTGCTGAAAGAGCGGATTATTTTTATCACCGGCGGGGTTGAGGATCATGTTGCCAGCCTTATTTGTGCGCAGTTGCTTTATCTTGAATCGGAAAATCCGAAAAAAGATATCGCCATGTATATCAATTCGCCAGGCGGTGTCGTGACGTCAGGGCTCGCGATCTACGATACCATGCAATATATCCGTCCTGCAGTTTCCACTGTCTGTATTGGTCAGGCTGCATCCATGGGGTCGTTATTGCTGGCGGCCGGAGCTAAAGAAAAGCGATTCGCGCTTCCTAACTCAAGAATCATGATCCACCAGCCATCCGGCGGTGCTCAAGGTCAGGCCACAGACATCGAAATTCAAGCCCGCGAAATTCTCGCTTTGAGGGCCCGGCTTAATGATATTTATGTCAGTCATACCGGCCAGGAACTGGCAGTTATTGAAGAGGCGCTCGAACGGGATACCTACATGACCCCCGAAGATGCGCAGAAATTCGGCCTTATTGACCAAGTTGTCGAGCAACGTCCCGTCGTCGACGAAGATGGCGAAGTAACGAGTGGTGATGCCGATGATGACAGCAATGGAGATGAAAGCTAAGCGCATGGGCGCATGTTTAACGACGCTTAGTTCTCTAGAGGCCTTGCCTCGCTCCGTTTTTTAAGAAACTATAGTTTCTGCATGGTTTTGCCATATATGATAACCTTGCTGGACTAAATTGGAGGGCCTATGACCAAGTCCACCGGCAATGATTCTAAAAATACGCTCTATTGCTCATTTTGTGGCAAGAGTCAGCATGAAGTGCGTAAGCTCATCGCTGGCCCAACCGTATTCATTTGTGATGAATGCGTTGAGTTGTGCATGGATATCATTCGTGAGGAAAATAAAACTCACATCGTTAAATCCGGTGATGGCGTACCAGCCCCTAAAGAAATCTGCGAAGTATTGGACGACTACGTTATTGGTCAAGCCTATGCTAAACGGGTGCTGTCGGTCGCCGTTCACAATCACTACAAACGTTTAGGCAGCAGCACCAAAGCCAACGACGTCGAGCTGGCTAAATCGAACATTCTTTTGGTCGGCCCAACCGGTTGCGGTAAAACACTGTTGGCTCAGACATTGGCGCGAATTCTTGAAGTACCGTTTACGATGGCGGATGCCACGACATTGACCGAAGCCGGGTATGTTGGTGAAGACGTTGAGAACATTATCCTCAAATTGCTGCAAGCTGCCGATTATAACGTCGAGCGGGCGCAGCGCGGCATCGTTTATATTGATGAAGTCGATAAGATTTCGCGCAAATCCGATAATCCGTCGATTACCCGCGATGTGTCGGGCGAAGGTGTGCAACAGGCTCTGCTGAAAATTATGGAAGGTACCGTTGCCAGTGTACCGCCGCAGGGTGGCCGCAAACATCCGCAACAGGAATTCCTGCAAGTCGATACGACCAATATCTTATTTGTCTGTGGTGGCGCCTTTGCCGGGCTCGACAAAATTATCTCGGCGCGCGGTCAGGGATCATCGATTGGTTTTGGCGCTGATGTGAGCAGCCCGGACGATCGCCAAACCGGTGAAATTCTAAGGGATCTAGAGCCTGAAGATTTGCTGAAATTTGGCCTTATTCCGGAATTTGTCGGCCGCTTGCCCGTGTTGGCGACGCTCGAAGAGCTTGATAAAGAGGCGCTCGTGCAAATTTTAACTGAACCCAAGAATGCCTTGGTTAAACAATACCAACGGCTATTCGATATGGAGGAAGTTAAATTGCAATTCCTCGATGCGGCGTTGGATACAGTCGCTGAAAAAGCAGTGGACCGTAAGACCGGGGCGCGAGGCTTGCGTTCGATCATGGAAGATATTTTGCTCGATACGATGTATGAACTGCCCGATTTAGAGGGTGTTGAAGAGGTTGTCATCAATCGTGAAGTTGCCGAGGAGGGCGCTCGTCCGCTCTATATCTATGCCGATCGCCGGCAGGAAGACCTCGATAACAGCGCATAACGCCAAAAAACAGGCAAAAATAGGGGGCTAGTACACTTCTTTCGAATTTCAAGTCTTGATTTCCACCTGGGGCAACATAAATCGAAAGAGTACGAATATTAATATTGCCGCACATATCCGATCTGGCGGCAAAGTAGGAGAATAAAATTGGAATCTACCTCAGGTGAAATATTTCCTGTCTTACCACTACGCGATATCGTCGTTTTCCCACATATGATCGTGCCGCTTTTTGTTGGCCGCGACAAATCCGTTCGCGCCCTCGAAGATGTCATGAAAGACGATAAACAAATCCTGCTGGTCGCCCAGAAAAATGCTGCCGATGACGATCCATCACCGGAAGAAATTTATGACGTTGGTACGGTTTCAACTGTTCTTCAACTGCTTAAATTGCCGGATGGAACGGTTAAAGTTTTAGTCGAAGGCGGCCAACGTGCTAAAATCGATCGCTTCCTCGGAAATGAAGAATTTTTTGAAGCCCGCGCCGATGTTATTTTTGACGACGAAGGTGATAATGCTGAACTTGAGGCGTTATCTCGCTCGGTCGTCAGCCAGTTCGAACAATACATAAAGTTAAATAAGAAAATACCGCCTGAAGCCCTTGTTTCTGTTAATCAAATTGAAGATTACGGTAAGCTGTCTGATACGGTTGCCTCCCATCTCGCACTGAAGATTTCTGAAAAACAAGAGCTGCTGGAAATTGAATCGATTGCCGCCCGGATGGAGCGGGTCATTTCCTTTATGGAAGGCGAGATCGGCGTTCTTCAAGTCGAGAAAAAAATCCGCAGCCGAGTCAAGCGGCAGATGGAGAAAACTCAGCGCGAGTACTATTTGAATGAACAGTTGAAAGCCATTCAGAAAGAACTCGGTGAGACCGAAGAGGGCAAAGACGAAAACGCCGAGCTTGAAGATAAAATCAAAAAAATCAAGCTGAGCAAAGAAGCCAAAGAAAAAGCCCAAGGTGAGTTGAAAAAGCTCCGTAATATGAGCCCGATGTCGGCTGAAGCGACGGTGGTCCGTAACTACCTTGATTGGATGCTTGGCATCCCGTGGAAGAAACGCAACCGGGTCAATAAAGACATCAAAAAGGCGGAAGAAATTCTCAACGCGGATCACTATGGTCTGGAAAAAGTCAAAGAGCGGATCCTGGAATATCTGGCCGTTCAACAACGGACCAAAAAGATCAAAGGGCCGATTTTGTGTCTCGTTGGTCCTCCCGGTGTCGGTAAAACCTCACTCGGTAAGTCGATTGGTAACGCAACGGGGCGTAATTTCGTCCGCATGAGCCTTGGTGGCGTACGCGACGAGTCGGAAATTCGCGGTCACCGCCGGACTTATATCGGCTCAATGCCCGGTAAAATTTTGCAAGGCATGAAAAAAGCCAAAAGCTCAAACCCGCTCTTCCTGCTCGATGAGATTGACAAAATGGGCCAGGATTGGCGCGGCGACCCGGCGTCAGCGTTGCTAGAAGTACTTGATCCCGAGCAAAACGATACCTTCCAGGATCACTATCTCGAAGTGGATTATGATCTGTCGGACGTCATGTTTGTGACGACAGCCAATACCTTACGGATACCTAGCCCGCTTATGGATCGCATGGAAATCATCCGTATCGAAGGCTACACCGAAGACGATAAAGTTGAAATCGCCCGCCGCCATCTTATTGAGAAGCAAATGCAGGCTCATGGATTGAAAACTGATGAGTGGTCGATATCCGATACAGCTTTGCGCGATCTTATCCGTTATTACACGCGCGAAGCCGGCGTCCGTAATCTTGAGCGCGAACTGGCCAATCTGACCCGCAAAGCGACCAAGGAAATTCTGATGAATAGCCTTGAGAAGATAGCGGTGACGCAACGCAATCTCGGCAAATACGCCGGCATTAAGAAATTCCGCTACGGCGAAGTTGAAGAAGAAGACATTGTCGGCGTCACCACGGGTCTCGCCTGGACCGAAGTCGGTGGTGAAATCCTCACCATTGAAGCCGTTATGGTACCCGGCAAAGGCAAAATGGTGATCACCGGCAAGCTCGGTGATGTCATGCAGGAATCTATTCAGGCGGCGCGGTCTTTTGTGCAGTCCCGCGCGGTCGAATTTGGCGTTAAGCCGACTTTGTTTGAT